>JACKQG010001993.1_pt1 | contig 27362 bp, 14 predicted proteins | sample 8237621 | NCBI WGS metagenome assembly JACKQG01 (sample SAMN15677084, study PRJNA649215) | marine metagenome | biome: marine; feature: Black Sea; material: saline water; isolation source: suspended particulate matter (SPM) from the Black Sea western gyre | collected 2013-06-09/2013-06-10 | depth... | reverse complement strand
CGTCGGGACTGCACCACCGTCCGGACTTCGGTGCGTCTTGGCGGTTGCCGGCAAACGGCTGTCGCGCCGGTAACCAGATCTCATTTTAGCATCAACCGCCTAGCACAAATGGCCCTTTCTTGGTAGTGCGTAAATTTAGTTTGATTTCCCAGTCAACCCTTATCGTTGCCACAGACACCTAAGGTAACAAGAGAACGGAGCGATCGAGAAAAGCGGTCGACCATTACTGTCCGACGCCAAGTGGATACAAGAAGTCGCCGAACGAGCAGTGGCCGACCACATTGATTTTTCGCTGGGATTACGTCAGGGCACTGGGATCGCGAATAGAACCACATTCTCCATTTCCCCAGCGATGGACATCGTTTAACCGCAAGCCGGAGGCGTGCGCTGAGGGACGCGCGCACGCCTCCGGCTTGCGGTTTCATCTGCGATTTGCCACCAACCAATGGTGTAAACGCGGAGAGCGAGGCCCGATACACCGGTCAAACGCATTTTTCCGGGAGATTGTGCATTTTCCAGGCTCATGCAACGCAACGTTCCACCAGAATTCCCTTGGGCCGCGTCGGCGCGTTAGAATGGGTTGAACCGCCGCGGACTCTCCCCCTGCCTGTGCGGAACGCCGTAGCCTCGAATGCCGCTGCAGCGGATGGGGAGGCAATGCCGCGTTACGGGGTGTCGCGGTCGTCATTTATGTTGTGTACTGGTGGACCGTATTTCCGTTTAGCACTGGTGGTTTGTTGATGCTCGACGACGCAGAGAATGTGGACCAGCTTGATTCCCGGTTGAGAGACGGGGACGAGAAGGCGCTGGCGGAGCTTTTCACGCTGCACCGCGAGCGGCTGAGGCGGATGGTCGAGTTTCGGATGGACCGCCGACTGCAGGGGCGCGTTGATGCTTCGGATATTGTCCAAGAGGCGTACATCGACGCGGCGCAGCGGGTGCGCCATTATGCAAAAAAACCGGAGATGTCGTTTTTCGTCTGGCTGCGGCAGATAACGACGCAACGGCTGATCGATGTTCATCGTCGTCATCTGGACGCAAAGATGAGGGATGCTCGGCAGGAGGTGTCCATTCACCGCGGCGACTTGGCCGCTACCACGTCCGCCTCGATTGCCGCCGAGTTGATCGGACAGTTTGCGTCGCCCAGCCAATTGGTAATGCGGGCCGAATTGCTCGATCGACTAGAGGGTGCATTGGAGGGCATGGATCCGATAGACCGCGAGGTGCTGGCCCTGCGGCATTTTGAAGAGTTGACCAACAACGAAGTTGCCCAAGTGCTGGACATCACGAAGTCCGCAGCGAGCAATCGTTACGTACGCGCACTTGGACGTTTGAAATCGGTATTGGAGAGAGTTCCGGGATTCTCTGATGAAGAAAGTGAATAGAAAAATCGTCTGCGAGTGTCATTCCTTGCATGTTGTGGGGCACGTTTCCAACGTGCCAGTTGGGTTGCAGGCACGTTAGAAACGTGCCCCACGTTGGGAGAGAGGACTGTCATGGTGGACTCGACTGAACAGCGCAATCCGATCGAGATCTTGGCCGAGGAATTCGTCGCGCGCCGCCGGCAGGGCGAACAACCCACGGTCGCCGAGTATGCGGATACTCACCCCGAATTGGCCGATAAGATCCGCGAGCTGTTTCCCACGATTGTGGCGATGGAGCGACTGAAGAAACGGAAGGTGCTCTCGGGCGATCGCCCCGTCCAATTGCATGTGGACAAGCTTGAACAATTGGGCGATTATCGCATCCTGCGCGAAATCGGCCGCGGCGGCATGGGGATCGTCTACGAGGCCGAACAGCAGTCGCTCGGACGACGCGTTGCGGTCAAAGTTTTTGCTCAGCAAGTTCTGCCCGACTCAAGACACCTGCAGCGGTTCCAGCGCGAAGCGCGTACCGCCGCGGGTCTCCATCACACCAACATCGTCCCGGTGTTTGGTGTTGGCGAGCAGGACGGGCTTCACTACTACGTTATGCAGGTCATTCACGGAATCAGCCTGGACGAAGTAGTCACCGCACTAAGAAAACCGAATGCGGATGGTGCCGCCGCGGCACCATCCGCAGGCGGAGACACGCCAGGCTGTACGGCCACGGAGGTGGCGCGTGCTCTGCTGAACGACCACTTCGCCGCCCAGAATTCGTCTCCCACCGCGGGCGACTCTGACGCAGCGACGAGCTCCCAACCAGAAACACCAGCCCGAAACGCAAGCGACGGGGGCCCTCGCCCGAGCGACGCACTAGCACAACCTGACCGGCCCAGCAGTCGCAACTACTGGCACAGCGTCGCACGCATCGGGATCCAAGCTGCGGACGCCCTCAGCTACGCTCACGCCCAAGGCACCTATCATCGAGACATCAAACCAAGCAATCTTCTACTGGATGCCAAAGGCACTGTATGGGTAACCGATTTCGGACTGGCTAAAGGGGTCGCTCAGGACAACGTGAGCCAGACCGGGGATATTGTCGGTACGCTCCGTTACATGCCACCGGAACAGCTCCGCGGCGATTGTGACGCGCGGAGCGATATCTGCAGCTTGGGGCTCACCTTGTACGAGCTTCTCACTCTGCGAGCGGCGTTTGACGATGCCGACCCGCAACGGCTGATCCGTCGCATTACGCAAGGCGGCCCCACGTCCCCGCGAAAGCTGCGGTCGGACATTCCGCGCGACTTGGAAACAATCGTCGTGAAAGCCGTCTCACCCGATCCTAACCACCGGTATCAGACGGCGGAAGAGTTGGCCGACGACTTGCGGCGCTATACCGAAGATAGGCCGATTCGTGCACGCCAAGTTAGTGTGGCCGAGCGGCTGTGGCGTTGGAGTCGGCGCAACCCGGCCGTGGCCTCTCTGAGCGCGGTCCTGCTGATTGTGGTCCTCGCGGCGTTTGGTGCGATAAGCTGGAAATGGCAGGAAACGGAAACTGAAAAACTCCGCGCCCAGGCAGAGAGCCTTCGCGCCCAGGCCGAGAACGCCCGCGCCGAGATGAACTTGTCGCTCGCGCTTGACTCGATGGACCAGTTCCTTGCCAGGTTCACGTCCACATGGATGGCCCATCCGACGGAGCCTCCGGAAGAGGAAGGAGAGACGGAAATCGAGTTCCACGCAGCGGTCTCCGAGAGCACCGCGACGATCCTCCAAGACGCGTTGGAATTCTACGACCAATTCGCCGAACAAAACGCCAGCAACCCTCGGCTCCGTCGTGATACGGCTACAGCTTATCGTCGGGTGGGCGAGATTCACCAACGCCTCGCCCAGTACGAAAAAGCCGAACAGGCTTATCGCCGGGCCGTGGAGATCCTACAGGAACAGGCCAGCGAATTCCCGGACGACGCGACTTTAGCAAAAGACATTGCGGCAACGCTCAACGACCTCGGTCTTGCCTCTCAAACGGTGGGCCAACGTGATGAGGCCAAGCGTTGTTTCGACCAGGCACGACAGATCCTGTCTGCTCAGCTTTCGCGTTCGCCTGATTCACCCGACTGCCGCCACGAATTGGCCCGCACGCATAACAACCTGGCCACCATGCTGTGGAGAATGCGCGATCGAGAAGAGGCAACAGAGAACCACCGCCGCGCTCTGGAGCTCCTGAATGGGCTGGTCGAACAGCATCCAGACAATCCGGTTTATCGACACGCCCTAGCGGTTGCTTATCGCAGCTATTCTCCCTTCAGAGGGTTTCGAACACCGGCTGGTGAAACGGCACAGTTTCGCGCCCAGGCGATCTCGCTACTTGAGGATCTCGTCCGGGATTTCCCTAACGTCCCGGACTATCAATGCGAACTGAGTGAGATGCTCGCAATGACAGGCAACCGGTTTGGCAACGAAGAGAATCCCGACGAAGTGGAGCCCCAGTTGCGGCGGGCGGTCGATCTGGCCGGGCGACTCAAGGAACAATACCCAACGATTCCTCGCTACCGCGCCGCCTTTGGCCGCGCATCGCAACGACTCGGGACGCTCCTGCGCGAAACGGATCGTCCCGTAGAGGCCGAACCGTATCATCGTGATGCCGTGGACTTGCACGAGGCCTTGGCCAGCGAGTTTCCTTCGATTGGGACGTATCAATTCTATTTGAACATGGCCTACGATGCTCACGCTAAGACTTTGCGTGACCTGGGCCGATTGTCCGAACTGCTTGACGCGCAGAAGAAAGTCATCGCCCGCCAAGAAGCCTACTTTGAATCTAAACCCGATATGGGCTTCGCACAGGGCATGCTAGTCCGGCGTTATGAAAGCCTGGCCGAGACGCTGAATTTGCTCGGCGAAGATGAAGAAGCCGAGCAGGCGTCACAGAAGGCAAAGCAGCTACGCGACGAACTGCGGGCAAAGTACCCAGAGTCTCGCAAGCGAAAGTATCGACACCATCGCTCACCGGCGTCCAAGGAATCGTAAGATCTGATCGCCGACGCTTTCGTCTGCGGTCTTCGCCTCCTCGGTTGCCGGCGTTTCTTCCGGCTCGTCGTCAGGGACGTTTGGCTCGCCCTCAGCAGGAACCGCCTCGTCTGTCACCTGGAATGTCTGCGCGGATACGGGTTGTAGCTGCACACCCTCGCGTCGATCCGGCTCAGGCCCCTCGTCCCGGAACGCCTGATCGAGCCATTCGAGCGGCACGGCGGGCGGCGGCGAGACCCCATCCAATGGCTCGAACTCCAATTCCGAAATCGGCACGTCGATCCAGTGGCCTTGCTCGTCCAGTTGCATGACGCCTAACTCGCGCATGAGCACCATCCGGTAAGCGTAGTGATTAAGCCAGACGCTCATGAGGTTGTTTTGCGTGTTGCGCAGATCCGAAAGGGCGTCCATGAAATTCCGCGCCGCCGTGGGACCGAACTGCACGGCGGGCTGCCCGGGTTCAGCCGGGGCCGCCGGTTCGTTCAACTCCTCTTGGGTCAAGTCCACGCGCCGAATCGAGATCGCGGCCGCCCGGCGTTGGATTTCCAGGTTGATGCGAAGCCGTTCCAGGTTGCGTAGAGAGTTGGACAGATTGCGATCAACGGAGTCCATGGATTGAATATAGGTGCGTCGATCCCGTTGGTAGTCAATCAGCGACTGGCGGTAGTTGTTGCGTTCCAACAGCCGAGTGAGCGGTGCATCGAACTGCACACCTGCCCGCAGGGTTCCCGTCGGCGCTCGAAAACTGACGGGGTTGTTTCGGGCTGTGGAGATATCCCCGTCCAGAACAACGTTCACCTGGGACTGCAGCGCGTCGGCATTGAAGGCAATCAACCGCCACGTGTCCACCAATTCTGCACGACTGTTCATGATGTCGAGCCGATTGGCCAGCGCGATTTGAAACGCCGTCTCGGAGTCCAACTCGACCGGTTCCACTACCACCGATTCCAGCCTGATGCGGCCCTGCACCAACATCGCCTCGCCCGCCAGACGGTACATCTCGCCGAGCCAAACCACGAGATCGGCCGTTGTCTGCGGCCGCGTATCTGGAAGCAAGCCATCCCGCAGCGAGTCCAGTTTGGGTGAAAGGCCCTGAAATCGAGTTTGCAGGTCTGCGAGCGAATCCGCCAGGAGCTTTCGTTCTTTCTGGAACAGCGATCGCTCGGCGTCGGTCATCGTCTCCGCGCGTTCGACGGCCATCTGTTCCATGTGACTCCGGTCTCCCTCGATGTCCGTGAGACGCTCCTCGAATTGTTGCCGCAGGCCAACCAATCGCTTCAGCAGGTCTTCGAGCGAGTTCAGTTCCGGCTCTTCGGGCAGTTCCCCCAGTTCGTCCTGGAATTCCGCAATCCCGGCCTGCAGGGTAGATGTCTGGGGGGCGACCAACTGGAATTGCCTGATGACTTGGTCGTCCAATACGACGGGCAGCTTCGGCGGCAACCCCAGCGTTCCCATGACGTAGTTGTGCTGAGCCAGGAGCAGACCGTCTTTCTCTTGCAGCAGATTCGCGCGATCGGTTTCGATGTTCTGCCGGAATTGGTCGACCTGAGCCAGGTCGATGACGCCGGCGTCCAGGTATGCCTCCAGCAGTCGCAACGTGCGCAGTTTGAGATTGAGGCTATCCTCTGTGTTGCGGATCTGCTGGAGTCGCTGCAGCAAACCGAGAAGTCCTGAAACCTGGCCTTCACCGCCGCCTGCGAAGCCCGCACCACCGCCACCGGCACCGGCGCCACCAGCACCGCCAAATCCGCCGCGCCCAAACCCGGTCGCTTCTCCCACGCCGCCCAGACCGCCGGATCCCGTGCCCGTGAAGCCGGTAAGGCCGGTGTTGCCCAGAAAACCACCTCGACGCGTCGGCCCGCTGACGGAGTCTCCGACCACGACCCCGGTGTACAGCCCGTGGCGGTACCGTTCGAAGGCTCGCAGGTTTCCCAACAGAAGGCGTTCCACAATGGTCAGCCGCTCCATGGCCACGTCCCTTCCCGCCCCGCGCAGCAGGGGTTGGACGAGTGACAGGTTCGCGATTGAACCGGCAAGGTTTCCGCCGCCGGACGTGAATTCCCAGGTAAACTGGTTGGCGAATCCCACGAGCATTTGGCCGGCCGTGGCAAACTGGCGCCGCAGTTGCACATCGGTCGCAGTCGTGTGCGTGTTCGAATCCCCGATTCTCGCGCCCGGGATTACGCCGTTGCCACGAATCAGCCGAGGCTGGCCCAGTTCGCCCGAGTGATTCTGCGTCGTGTCGGTGCCGCCGAAGAACTGGGTATCGAGGCGGAATCGCTCGGCGCTGACATCCAACGCCGAGAGATAGATCGTCTCAAGCTGCCTCTGGTAACTTGGCGAATGCATGTACGTTAGTCGCAGCGCCGAGTCGACGGTCAAGATGACCTCGTCCTTCTCGTTCATCTCGGCGTAGTCAGGCAGGTAGTCCCGCCAGCAGGGGTTTTCCAGCTCTATCCGGTCGCCGTTACGGTGCCAGCGTGGCCACCCCTTTTTGCAGTCCACCCAGTGCATGTATTGATGTGACGCTGGATCGTCGGGCGGCATCGGTGGATGATCGGGGTCGTAAGGATCGTAATACCGGCTGCGCGGGTCCAATTCCACAGAGAAACCTTGCAGCTCCCACCCCAGATCATTGGACTTCTCTGCGACCAGATCGTGGACCTCGGAATCCGCCTTTTGCCGGAACTGCCGACGACTACACCCGAGCGTTCCGACGATAACGGCGCCTACGAGCGCAAGCGCGAGCCACAAGAATGGACGAATCGACTTGATCGACCTCACGAAAGCCCCCCCAAGGGCCCAGGCTGAGGCGTTGCCCGAGCAGGAACAGAAACTGACACATCCACTTAGTTCCTCAATGAACGTCTATCGAACGTCAAGATGGGGGGACTTTAGCGATATTACGGGAAGTACCAGTTTTGACGGGAAGCCTCGCGTCGAAGGGCCGTTGGTGTTAAGCTGGATGCCGTGCGCACCTGCCACGCGCACCTTCCTGAACTGCGATCTGGTGATTCGTGTAGCCCTTTAGCCAACTGCCGTGGACGTAGGCTTCCCTGTTGGAGTTCACGCTTCAGCGTGTCTTCGCGTGCTCAGGCAGAGATGCGCAGATGAAGCGTGAAATCCAACTGTCCGCGAGACAAGACATGACCGACGGATTTGAATACGCTGGCGAACTGTATCAGCTACGCAGCGGCGGTGAAGAAGCGGTTGCCGAGCTGTTCGGCCGCTACAGGGAAAAGCTGCTGCGAATGATCGCTTTCCGGCTGGATAGCCGGATCATCGGCAAGGTGGATGGCGAGGACATTCTGCAGGACGCCTTTGTGGAAACCGCTCGCCGGATCCAGGACTACCTCGACCGACCCTCCGTGCCTTTCTTCGTTTGGCTTCGCCAGATCACCAGACAGGTATTGATCGACACTCACCGGCGGTATCTCGGAGCCAAGATGCGCGACGTCAATCAGGAGGTGGGTTTGTTTCACGGGGGATCGGCGGATACGACTTCAAGCGGCTTGGCCGCTCAATTGGCCGATAGCCTCACGTCGCCAAGCCAGTTTGCCGTGCGCGAAGAAATGGTCGCCGAGTTGCGAACGGCCCTGGACGAACTCGACGAGATCGACCGAGAAGTGCTCGTGCTTCGACACCTGGAGGAACTCAGCAACAACGAGGTGGCTGAAATCCTGGGCATTGACAAATATGCGGCAAGTAAACGTTACCTGCGGGCACTCGAGCGGCTGAGAGGCGCAATGCCTGTCGGCGTGTAACCCCAGCCCGCGATGTGGCATGGTCTCTGCGCTGTGGCATGGTCTCCCGACCATGCCACAGGATCGACCGGAGGTCTCCCGAATCGTCCCCGGTTCACTTTGACGTCAACGAATCATGATCGATTCGACCAGTGAACGCGATCCAGTGGAAATGCTGGCAGACGAGTTCGCCTCGCGATATAGAAATGGCGAATTCCCGTCGGTCGCGGAGTACGCAACAAAGTACCCAGAGTATGCTGGACGGATCGAGACGTTGTTTCCCACCGTCGCCATGATGGAGCAACTCCGGACCGAGGAGAAATCCAAACGCGCAGCCGCAGCCAGGCGAGCGGGGTTTGGCGGCCCACCGGATCACATTGGCGACTTCGACATCATTCGGGAAATCGGTCGCGGCGGCATGGGCATTGTGTACGAGGCCGAGCAGCGGTCGCTCGCCCGACGGGTCGCCGTCAAGGTGCTGCCCAAACACGTGCTCCTGCTCGACAAGCACTTGAAACGATTCCAACGCGAGGCGCAAACGGCTGCCAAACTTCGACACACGAATATCGTTTCCGTATTTGGCGTGGGCGAACAGGACGGGCTGCACTACTACGTCATGCCGCTCATCCGAGGCATTGGACTAGACGAGATCATCCGCGAGTTGTGCCGGGCCGATACCTCTGACCGAGACATCAAACGTGTTGTGCCGGCGCTCGTAGCAGACAAATTCCCAACGACAGAGTCGGCCGCTGGGAATGTGGGCGAAGCAACTTCCTCGTTTAACCGCAAGCCGGAGGCGTGCGCGTCCCCCCGCGCACGCCTCCGGCTTGCGGTTAAACGATCCCAATCGGGAGTCTGTTCTATTGGAGTTCCAGCGGGTAACTGGCGCACAGTGGCCCATTTCGGCATCCAGGCCGCCGAAGCTCTCGACCACGCGCACGTGCAGGGCACGCTGCACCGCGACATCAAGCCCGGCAATCTGCTGGTCGACGCCGACGGTGTTGTCTGCGTGGCCGATTTTGGCCTCGCAAGAGCGGTGGATCACTCGGACGTAAGCCGCAGCGGCGAAGTGGTCGGCACTTTGCGATACATGGCCCCCGAGCAAATGCGCGGCGATGCTGATGCGCGCAGCGACATCTATGCGTTGGGACTGACGTTGTACGAGTTGCTGACACTCCAGCCGGCGTTCGATGACACAGACCTCAGGCGTTGCCAAAACGGCCAGCCAATTCGCCGGGAACCGGTTCAGCCGAGAAAGATGAACCGCACGATTCCGCGAGACCTTGAAACGATCATTCTGAAGTGTCTAGCCCCCGAGCCATCGAAACGTTACCAGACCGCGGCCGCGCTAGCAGCCGATTTGCGACGTTTGCTTGCCGACCGGCCGATTCGCGCTCGTCGAGCTTCTTCGATCGAACGCGTCTGGCGCTGGTGCCGCCGCAACCCGGCACTGGCGGCTATGTCCGCACTGGCCGCAATATTGCTGATCGCCGTCGCGGCCACCGTAGTGACCGGCAGTATTCGAACGAGAAGAGCCTATGACGAGGCAAGCGGGGCATATGCGGACGCTAAGAAGTCGCTAAATCGGGCCGAGGCAACGTCACAATTGGCAATGGAGGTCCTGGACGATATCTACCTGCAGCTCTCGCCCGATCGCGACCGGATCTCGTCGGATGGCAGCCCAATTGGCGAAGACGAGGTCAAGCTGTCGCTTGATCGAGCCTCGACGCAATGGCAAGTCTCGAACGAGACGGCATTGCTGCTGGAGAATCTGCTCGTGTTCTACGACCGCTTGGCGGAGCAGACCCCGAGTGACTCGCAAGTGATGCTGGAATCGGCGATCGCCAGCCGGCGGGTCGGAGACATACGTCAGCGTCTTGGCCAAATGGATCAAGCGGAACGCGAATACGCACGGGCGGTCGAGAAACTCAAAGCGCTTATCGAATGGCCAGACGCAGACATCGCCATCCTCACGCAACTGGCCCGAACCCATAACGAGATTGGCAACGTCCGCTCGGCAAGACTCGAACATCGACGGGCGTATGAATCCCACGTACAATCCTTTTCCATTCTCCAGTCCGTCGAACCTGCCGACGGGTCTGCCGATCAGTACCGCCACGAACTTGCCCGCACGCTGTATTTCTTGGCCGGGAAACGTCTTGGTGGATTTGCCAGTCGGCGCGGGGATCAAACCAACGGGGACGCGACGGGTTCCGGGCCGCATCACTACAAGAGCAACGAATACCGCGAGAGGGCCATCGGCATCCTCGAAGATTTGACTCGCGAACATCCGGGCGTCGCGGATTACCGATTTCTTCTCGCGCTCTGCCACCGACTGTCGGGGATTGGCCCAGCGCCATGCCGAAGCACCAGCGCTGTACGATCCCGGCAGCAGGCAATTCAGATACTGACGGAACTCAAGGCACAGCATCCCAATGTTACCGACTACCGATACGAACTAAGTGCAACCTACGCTGCCGTTCATGTCGGTTTGTACTCCTGGGAAAGCTGCTCCGAGATTCCGCCCGAAACCGAACACGATCTGCTCAAAGCACTGGTCGAGTTACGATGGCTTGTCACTCACAGCCCCACGATTCCGGAATACGCCCGTTCGCAGACAGTCGTGCTGGCCAAGCTGGGCACGGTGTGTTGGGAGAACGATCGTCTAAGAGACACGGAAGACTTTTTTCAGAAGGCCTTCGAAAAACAGAGTACTGTCGTGACAAACTTCCCCGACCTGCCGTCACACAATCGCGTGCTTCTCGAGTTCGTGCGTCTGCGGTTGGGACAGGTTCGCTTCCAGCGCGACATCGACTCGCAAGATCCCGGTGCGTCGAGCGAGGCACGTAAACTGCTGGAAACGTCGATCGACAATCTCACCGAACTGACGAAGAGGCCCGAACTTGCGGAGGATCGACTCGCCTGGAGTTCGCTACAGTGCGCCTACGAAGTGCTCGGCCCCGAATACGCCAAAGCCAGCCAGAAGGAGAAGGCGGAAGAGGCCCAGAAGACAGGCGAGGAAATACGGAATCGCATGTCCGGCACACGAAAACGCCAACGACGCCGGCGAGCCCCACCTTCCATCTAGTGCTCCGTCAGTAGAGTCTCACTCCGCAATCTGCACGCACGGTGCCCCACCCTACGCCGACTCAATGGCGGCACGTCCGTGCGGAAGATGGATGCGGGCAACCCATCGCTGTTGACCAGGTTTGGGATCGCCGTGTCACTCCAGGCGAAGCGGACGGCGACTGGCTTGTCCACGGCTTGGCTGTGGACCAAGACCGTATTTCCTTCGATCACTGCCGTCGCGGGATGGAAGACCTTGTCTTCTCCGGCAATGGTAAAATGCGTCGGTGCTTGGTCATCGCTGGTCGCCAGACCCTTTGCGGTATGCTTGAATCGAATCCGGATCTTGTTGTCCTCGACTGCCATCGACTCGTAGATCGGTCCGGCGTGCGGAATGTTTTGTCCGTAGACCGTGGCCAACGCCCAATGGGCCATTCGTCGGCCTACGTCCTGTTTGTTGGTGAAGTGCAATTCTTCCAGGTCGCCAATGTCCATGGTCGGCGCGACGCCCGTGTTGCGAAGCTCGTCCAAGACAAGCAACTGCGATTCACGCTGCAATGCGTACGCATCCTCGTGCTGTTTGGGCCACCGGTCGCACGGAAACGGGGCTGGTTGTACCATTCCGAACGAAAACGGTCCCTGTCCCCAACGGGAACGCCAATCGCAGATCATCGTCGACAGAAGGGCTCGACTGTGTTCCGCCCAGTAGAGATTCCCCAGCCCCTGGTAGGAAATCACGCCACGGATTCCGAAGGGGATCAACGGCGCGATCATTCCGTTGTACAGACAAGCGGGCCGATGTCGGGATGTGCGCGGATCGTCCGGTTTGGCGGGACTGGGCGGCGTCTTTCTGCCTTGGCTCTCGGCATCGGCGGCCAACTGCTTCCAGCGTTTCAATTCGCGCTGGTAGTCTGCCATTGCTTGGTCCGCGTCATCATCGGCAATCGCGTCTTGCCACCACCGAAGGATCGGACGCAATGCAGGCTGCGAATCAAGCGCCTCTTTGCTGGTCCATGCTTCGACCCGAGTTCCGCCCAAATAGCTCTGCAACACGCCAACGGGAACGCCCTGTTCTTTGTGAATTCGCCGCCCGAAGAAATAACCGATACCCGAAACGTCGCCTACGGTTCGAGGACTGCACGCAAACCAGTTGCCCACACAATCGTCTTGAGGCTCATCGGCTAGATTCAGCCTGACGGTGAAAAAGCGGATCTCCGGATACTTGGCGGCGGCAATCTCCTTTTTCGCATTGTCACAACGTTTCACCGGCCAGAAGATGTTGGACGGTCCCGTACAGAACCAAACTTCGCCAACCAGCACATCGCGAACGATCCGTTCCGAACCCGAAGAAGTCCGCAGGCGGATTTCGATGGGTTCAGATCGGGCGGAAAGCGGGGGAAGCTGAACCTGCCAACCCCCGCCTTGCCCTACTTCGGCGGTTACGGTGTGACCGGCGACAGTCGCAACCACTTTCTCGCCAGGCTCTGCCCATCCCCACACTGGATTCGCGCGGTCCTGCTGCAGCACCATACCGTCGGAAATAACGGCAGGCAGGCGCAACTCGGCTGCCGCAACATTTGCGGACAAGGTCAGCAAAAGCCCTGTCACAGCACCGCAACGCGAGAAGTTCATGGTCATGCGTGTTGTCTCCGGGCTTCTGTAAACGGGAATCTAGTAACTCAAGAGGCAAATGGATCTCTCCCGTCACCCCGCTGCTTGCCAGCGGGGAACGGTGTTCAAAACCAGATCGCACTCCCGAAAACACGCCTCTCCCCTCCGCCCCACGCCGCCCGAGGCGGCGTGGGGCGGAGGGGAGAGGTTCGTTCTTTGATGATGCGTCTGGTATTGAACATGGCTCCGCGGGGACAAGCCCCTGCGGTGGCCGGAAATCACGCAGATTGATGGCGCCGGCCGCGAACTCTCTACCGTTCGAGTTAGTAAGTTGACTGTGTTCAGCGTAAACGCGGAATCTCCTCGTCCAGGACCAAGGCACGTACGTACTGCACCGGCGGCGAGCCGTAGGACAGGATCTTGTCGTGATACTTCTTCAGATCGAAGTCTGCGCCCCACGCGCGTTCGATGTCGCGCCGCAGATCGAAGTGCTCCAGGGTCCCTACGAAGTAAGTCGAAAGCTGCGTCGAGGTCAGTTGGGCACGTACCCATTTGGCTGCGGCTTCGCGTTCTTCTTGGAACGTGTCTTCCATCATCAGTCGCATCGCCTCATCACGCGTCATGTCCCCGGCGTGGATCGCCTGGTCGATTATTGCGTTGCCGATTCCGCGCAGGTACCACTTCAAGTTGATCAAACGCATCAGCGGATCGCCGTCCAGAAAACCCTCGTCGATCATCATGCGTTCCGAATAGATGGCCCAGCCTTCGATAAACACGCCCGACGAGAGCACGGCCCGCAATTTGCCTGGGTAGCGATTCGAGTGGGCCAGTTGGACGAAGTGGCCGGGCATGGCCTCGTGCATGGTCAGATCGTGAATGGACCGCACGTTGTACTCGCGCAGGAACGACTGCACTTGTTCGTCGTTCCAGTCCTCGGGCAGCGGCGCCACGGCGTAGAACGTCTTCAGCCCCACGTCCAGCGGGCCGGGCGAATCGCAATAGGCCAGCGATACGCCTCGCTGGAATTCGGGCATGATGATGATTTCCACGGGATCCGGCGGCAGGGTCAACAGATCCTTCTTGCGTGCGAACGCCGTAGTCAGTTTCAGCGATTCTCTCGCCGTCTCGACGACCTGATCCGCCGCGGGCGTATCCAGATAGGCCAATTCCAGGCAAGCGCGAATAATGGCCTGCTTGTACTCGGGCGACGGTTCAGCGGGAAACGCTGTGTGAGGATACTTCTCCTTGTAGACTTGCTGCGAGATGCCATACATCTCGTCGCGTACGCGGATCATTTCCCGCTCGGCCCGGTCCCGCAGATGGGCTCGGGTGAGCGGTGTCTTGAGCGTAAACGCGAGCTTCTGATCGTACAGCTCTGGACCTATGCGAAAATCTCCGGCCGCGTTGGGCAGCAGTTCGGACTCAAGCCACTTCTGATGCTCTTCCACCACCGCTCGGGCCGTCGCCATGGCCCGTTCCAGACGGTCACGCTCGTCTTGGGGCAGTTTGCCTAGGTTGGGTTTGACGAAATTGTCCATGATGCTCAGCACGCCGGGGTTCTGCTTCACGGCCGTTTCGGCGTGGATTTTCGGCACGCGTTTCGGATCGAGCGTGACACGGATTTGGCGAAACAGGCGAGGGAATTGTTCCAGGCGATCGGCAACGTGCCCGAGACGTTTCTCCATGGGAGCGAAATCTCGGGCCATCAGACTGTAGATTGCTCCACCCGACAGTCCCGTGTACGACAGCGGGTTCCAGGCCCATTCCTGCAGCGTATCCAACCGCCACAGCGAGCCTTCCAGATCATGTTCCAGCAGGGCATAGTCCACTTGGTTCGCGCGCGATAGCTCAGCCGAATCGATGTTCCGGAGTTGTTCGAGATACATGCGGCAAAACGCTCGCTGCCGAGCCCGCGCTTCCTCGCTCACTTCATTCAATTGGCTATCGAAGCGATGGTCGCCCAAGCCAGTCGCCGAAACGGGCGACAACGCCGGGGATTCATCCACATAGCGTGCTGCAAGTTGTTCGAACTGCCCGTCCGCGGAAATCGCCGCGGGGCCCAGGATTTGGATTAGAACCGCCGCCATTGGTAACGCTGACATCTTGGCTCCTTTCAGGCATCTCTTGTTTTCCGAGCAAATCTCCAGGTGTCGACTCTCGGAGCATACAATATCTGTTAACGAATCGACAGACTGCCGATGCAACGCGTAAATCGGGCTCAGACGCGTTTCCGGCTGATGCGGGACGGCCAACCAAAACTCTTTCTGCCACTTATTCGTCTTACAGGTGTACTTGCGCACGCCTCGTCCCAAACCGGGGCGGAGTTGCGCCCGAAACTCTGTTCCGAGCGGTTCCCTTGAAGTATCGTTAGATAAGTACACGTTTCTCTGTACTTGCCGCGACACTCACAGCCTCGGCGAATACCTAATGAGGGTGGTTTTTGAATGAAGTTGAATCAGATCGCACTGCTGATGGCGATCGGCGCGGCCCAGATTTCCCTGGCCGACGTCGATTTGGTGACCATTCCGACGCGCGAAGACGTGCAACTGACCATCTACAATTCCGAAGACATCACCATGGTTCGGGAGCACCGTCTGTTGACCGTCAAGCCCGGGATCAACCGCATTCAGTTCACGTGGGCAAACACGCTGATCGACCCGACCAGCATCAACTTCCGGATCCTCGATTTTCAGGACAAGGTCGACCTGATCGACACGACGTTTCCTGCCGGTCGCAACGATGCGCTCGAGTGGAACATCAGCAGCCGCATGGCGGGCAAGGTACCGGTCGAGATTCGCTATTTCACTAGCGGTATCACCTGGAAAGCGGACTATGTGGGCATCGCCAACGAAGACGAGACGGAATTGCATCTGACCGGATATGTTCGCGTCTTCAATAACTCGGGTGAACTGTACGACCTAGCCCAGACGCGGATGGTCGTCGGCACGATCAACTTGGTCGAGAAGATCGCCGATTTGGCACAACGACCGGCCCCAGGCCCTGGCTCCGTTCCGGGCTCGTCCTCGGACCGTGCCAATATGCAATGGGGATTCGAGAATGCACTGAAAAAGGCAGGCGGCTTTGGTGGTGGCTTTGGTGGAGGCGGCATGGGGGGGATGGGAATGGCGGCGCCCGCCAAACCGAAGACCGTCGTCAAAGAGGGGCTTTCCGAGTACTTCATCTTCTCGATCGAAGGCCGCGAAGACATCAAGGACAAGGAACCTAAGCGACTCGTCTCCATGAAAGTGGCCGAAGTACCGCTGGAGTGCATCTACAAATTGACCGACCGCGTGAAGGGCGAATTTTTCACCAAGCACTACCGCTTCAAGAACGAGAAGCTGAAGGACGACCAGGGCAACGACAAGGACTTGCCGGCCATGGAGAACCTGGGCCTGTCGCCGCTGCCGGACGGCCTGGTTCGACTGTATTCGGAGTACGCCAACAAAGATCTAGCATACATTGGCGGAAACTCGACCAAGTACGTACCAATCGGTGACCGCGTCGAAGTGAACGTCGGTCGCGACAACGACATCACGATCGTTCGGCGGCGGAAAGACGAGCGTTTCACGAACATCGTGTCCCGCCAGTACAAGCGACGGATCGACGACGAGTTCGTGATGTACTACGACCTAATCGACTACGACAAGACACTCTATTTCGAAGAGGAAATCGTATCGGGCAAGCCGGTCGACGTGAAGGTCGAATTGGAGCGTCGTTTTGACGCGAATGTCGTCTTGTGGGCGGAAGATGCTCCGCCGAAGGATTGGACATCGAGCGAGCCCGGTGCCTACGTCGACTTGCACGAGATCGCCGGCCGCAAAGAACGCGTGGATCAGAACCACGCAAAATACTTCCTGGATCTCAAACCCGGCGAGAAACGGCTGGTTACGTATCCGGTGACTTACAAACACCGCAAGATCGGTCCGGAATTGAACCAGGAGAAGAAGCGGGAACCGCTGTGAAGAGAATGACCAATGTCCAAATCCCAATGACCAACGACGGAGGCCGGTGGACATGAAAACTGTAGTGTGCGGCAGCCGTTTGTTGGAGTCCAGGCTTCAGCCTGTCCCTCGCAGCCTAAAGGCTGTACTCCAGCGGATATTTCAAAACAGCCGTAGCATAATGGTTTTGTTAGGTCTGATGCTGTTCCCGTTGGCGGGCACCGCGCTGGCGGATGTGGATTTGGTGACGATTCCGACTCGCGAAGGCGTGCAACTGACGATCTACAATTCGGAAGACGTGACCATGGTCCGTGAGCATCGGTTGCTGACGGTCAAACCGGGGATCAACCGTATTCAGTTTACGTGGGCCAACACGCTGATCGACCCGACCAGCATCGATTTCCGGATTCTGGACCAGGTCGACAAGGTGGACCTGATCGACACCACCTTTCCCACCGGACGCAACGACGCACTGCAGTGGAATATCCGAAGTCAGATCGCCGGGAAAATCCCCGTCGAGATCCGTTATTTCACCAGCGGCATCACGTGGAAAGCAGACTACGTCGGCATTGCTAACGAAGACGAGACCAAACTGAATCTGACCGGCTACGTTCGCGTGTTCAACAACTCGGGCGAGTTGTACGACAACGCGCAAACGCGATTGGTGGTCGGCACGATCAATCTCGTCGAGAAGATAGCCGACTTGGCCACACGCCCGGCACCGGGCGACGACTCAGGGCCCCAGCCCGGGTACGCCGGTCGCTCGCAGGAGAACCGCCAAAAGATGCGTGAAAAGCTCGACGAAGCGGTGACGACATACGGCGCGAGGTTCCGCGGCGGCAGGGGCAAACCGGCGGAAGAGGCGAAACAGGTTGTCAAAGAGGGCTTGTCGGAGTATTTCATCTTTGCGATCGAAGGCCGCGAAGACATCAAGGACAAGGAGCCCAAACGACTCGTGTCAATGAAAGTGGGCGAGGTACCGCTGGAGTGCATCTACAAATTGACCGATCGCGAAAAGGGCGACTCGTTCACCAAGTTCTACCGCTTCAAGAACGAAAAGCTGAAGGACGACAAAGGCAACGAGAAAGACCTTTCGGCTATGGAAAACCTGGGCCTATCGCCGCTGCCGGACGGTATGGTGCGATTGTACTCGGAGTACACAAACAAAGACCTCGCCTACGTCGGCGGCACCTCGACGAAATACGTGCCCATCGGCGACCGAGTGGAGGTGAACGTCGGTCGCGACAGTGATATCACGATTGTCCGGCGAGTGAAGGACCAGCAGATAACAAACGTCGTTTCGCGTCAGTACAAACGCCGGATCGACGACGAATTCGTGATGTACTACGACATGATCGACTTCGACGAGACGTTCTACTACGAGGAAGAAATCGTCTCCGGAAAAGCAGTCGACGTGAAGGTCGAATTGGAACGCCGCTTTGACGCGAACGTGGTACTGTGGGCCGAAGACGCACCACCGGCGGACTGGGATTCCGACGAACCGGGAGCCTACGTGGATCTGCATCAGATCGCCGGGCGCAAGGAGCGCGTGGATCAAAACCACGTGAAGTACTTCCTTGATCTCGCACCGGGAGAAAAGCGATTCATCACTTATTCGGTCACCTACAAACGTCGCAAGATGGGACCGGAGTTGAATCAGGAAAGAAAACGCGAGCGGCTATGAAGAGAATGACCAATGTCCAAGTCCCAATGACCAATGATGGAGGCGATTAGACATGAGAAATGCCATCATGGCCCTGCTGGGGTTGACGCTATTCCCATTGATGGGCACTGCGTTGGCGGATGTGGATTTGGTGACCGTTCCGCGGCGCGAAGGGACGCAGCTTACGATCTACAACTCTGAAGATATCACGATGGTCCGCGAAACTCGGCTGCTGACCGTCAAGCAGGGGATCAACCGTATTCAGTTTACGTGGGCCGACACGCTGATCGACCCTACCAGCATCGACTTTCGTATCCTCGATCACCACGACGACGTTAATCTAGTCGACACCACGTTTCCCGCGGGGCGCAACGATGCACTCCAGTGGAACATTCAGAGTGGGATGGCCGGGAAGATACCGGTCGAGATTCGCTACTTTACCAGTGGGATCACATGGAAAGCCGACTATGTGGGCATCGCCAACGGAGATGAGACAAAGCTGCACCTGACCGGCTACGTCCGCGTATACAATGACTCCGGCGAACTGTACGACAACGCTGAGGTGCGGCTGGTGGTGGGCTCGATCAACCTGGTCGAGAAGATTGCTGATTTGGCGATGAGGGGACTGAAGGGGCTCCTTGGTCCCGTAGAAATCGAACTCCTCGAAGGTCTAGATACCATAGTCCTGCGAGGCCGCAAGCAAGACGTCAACAAGACGCGGGATCTGATAGCCTCAATAGATCGGCTGGAACGAGACGGCAAAGATACATTGGCCCGCCCGAAGGAAGTCGTCAAACAGGGTCTTTCCGAGTATTTCCTCTTCACGATTGACGGCCGTGAGGACATCGAGGACAAGCAGCCCAAACGATTGGTTTCCATGAAGGTGGCCGAAGTGCCGCTGGAATGCGTCTACAAACTGACCGACCGCGAGGAAGGTGACTTCTTCACTAAGTATTACCGCTTCAAGAACGAGCAGCTAAAAGACGACCAGGGCAACGACAGAGATCTGCCCGCCATGGAGAACTTGGGACTTTCGCCGCTGCCGGACGGCATGGTGCGGCTGTATTCGAAGTATGCCAACAAGGATCTGGCCTATGTCGGCGGCACGTCGACCAAGTACGTGCCGATCAGCGATCGCGTAGAAGTGAACGTCGGCCGCGATACCGACATCACGATTGTCCGGCACACCAAGGACCAGCAGATCGCCAATGTTGTCGCGCGACAGTACCAACGACGGATCGACGACCAGTTCGTCATGTACTACGACCTTGTGGACTACGACGAGACGTTCTACTACGAGGAAGAGATCGTTTCGGGCAAGCCAGTCGACGTGAAGGCCGAGCTTGAACGTCGCTTTGACGCGAACGTGGTCCTCTGGTCCGAAGACGCGCCGCCAAAGGACTGGACATCGGACGAACCGGGCGCCTACGTGGACCTGCACGGGATCGCCGGCCGCAAGGAACGCGTGGACCAGAACCATGTAAAGTACTTCCTGGAACTGAAACCGGGCGAGAAGCGGCTGATCACGTACTCGGTGACCTACAAACGCCGGAAGGTTGCGCCTGAGTTGAATCAGGAAAAGAAGCGGGAGCCGCTCTGAGGAAATGACCAAGGACCAAATCCCAATGACCAATGAAAGAACGCGGAAACGGGCTCACGCAACGTGCAAGCGGCTGATTGCCATGCCCGGCTTGTTGGTGCTCGCGATGGCGACCGCGGCGCTGGCCGATGTCGACTTGGTGACGATTCCGACTCGCGAAGGCGTGCAACTGACGATCTACAATTCGGAAGACATCACCATGGTGCGGGAACACCGGCTGTTGACGGTCAAGAAAGGGATCAATCGAATCCAATTCTCTTGGGCGAACACGCTGATCGACCCGACCAGTATCGACTTCCGGATTCTGGATCACGTGGACAAAGTGGATTTGGTCGATACCACATTCCCTTCCGGCCGCAATGATGCGCTGCAGTGGAATATCCAAAGCGGCATGGCCGGGAAGATACCGGTCGAGATCCGCTACTTCACCAGTGGCATTACGTGGAAAGCAGATTACGTCGGCATCGCCAACGAAGACGAGACGAAATTGCATCTGACGGGTTACGTTCGCGTGATGAACAACTCGGGCGAACTATACGACAACGCTCAGACACGCCTGGTCGTCGGCACAATCAACCTGGTCGAGAAGATCGCCGACTTGGCCACTCGTCCCGCCCCCGGCATGCCGCAGCCTGAAGAAGCGCCCGAGAGTCGCACCGCGACGAGGCGTGACGTCATGCAAGAACGGTTCAAGGAGGTGGTGGAGAACTACGCCAAGCGGCTCGGCGACGATGAAGTCACGGCCGCCAAGAAGGTTGTGAAACAAGGCTTGTCCGAGTATTTCATCTTCGCCATCGAAGGCCGCGAAGACATCAAGGACAACGAGCCGAAGCGGCTGGTTTCCATGATAGTGGCCGACGTGCCGCTGGAGTGCATCTACAAGCTGACCGACCGCGAGAAGGGCGACGTGTTCACCAAGTACTACCGCTTCAAGAACGAAAAGCTAAAGGACGAGCAGGGTAACGACAAAGATCTGTCCGCCATGGAGAACCTGGGCCTTTCACCATTGCCGGACGGCATGGTACGACTCTATTCAGAGTATGCCAACAAGGATCTCGCTTACGTCGGCGGCACTTCGACTAAGTACGTACCGATCAGCGACCGTGTTGAAGTGAACGTTGGCCGGGATCCGGATATCACCATCACTCGCCGCGCCAAAGACCAGAAGATCACGAACGTAGTCTCGCGCCAATACAAACGCCGGATCGACGACGAATTCGTGATGTACTACGACCTCGTGGACTACGACGAGACGTTCTACTACGAAGAAGAGATCGTTTCGGGCAAACCGGTGGACGTGAAAGTCGAACTGGAACGACGTTTCGACGCCAACGTCGTCCTGTGGGCAAAAGACGCGCCGCCCGCGGACTGGGCGTCGGACGAGCCCGGCGCGTACGTCGACCTCCACAATATCGCAGGCCGCAAGGAACGTGTCGACCAGAACCACGTCAAGTACTTCCTGGAGCTGAAGCCGGGCGAGAAGCGATTGGTCACGTACTCGGTGACCTACAAACGCCGCAAGATGCCGCCGGAGTTGAATCAAGAAAAGAAGCGGGAGCCGCTGTGAAGAGAATGACCAATGACCAAGCCCCAATGACCAATGATGAGTAAACAATGAGAAGCGTAGCAATTGTTCTGTTAGCTGTTGTGCTGACTGCTCCGGCCACGATAGGGCTGGCCGATGTCGACTTGGTGACGATCCCCACGCGCGAAGGCGTGCAATTGACGATCTACAACTCGGAAGACATTACGATGGTCCGTGAGCATCGTTTGCTGACGGTCAAGCCGGGTATCAATCGTATTCAATTCACGTGGGCCAATACGCTAATCGACCCCACCAGCATCGATTTTCGGATTCTGGACCAGGTGGACAAAGTGGATCTGGTCGACACGACCTTCCCTTCGGGTCGCAATGATGCCTTGCAGTGGAACATCCGCAGCAAGCTGGCCGGCAAGGTACCCGTCGAGATCCGCTACTTCACCAGCGGCATCACGTGGAAGGCGGACTATGTGGGCATCGCCAACGAGGACGAAACGGAGTTGCGGCTGACCGGTTATGTTCGAGTGTTCAACAACTCCGGAGAACTGTACGACAACGCGCAAACGCGACTCGTGGTCGGCACGATCAATCTGGTGGAGAAGATCGCGGATTTGGCGACGCGCCCGGCTCCGGGACTGGGTTACCGCGGATTGGACGAATCCGGCCGCGCAGAGTTAAGGAAACACTTCGCGGATGGAGTAGTGAAGTCGGAAACCGCGGCGGGCGACCCATTTGCCGACATGCCCGTGGAGCTAGGCCAAGCATCCGCGCCCAAGAAAGTGGTGAAGGAAGGTCTGTCCGAGTATTTCCTTTTCGCCATCGAAGGCCGTGAAGACATCGAGGACAAGAAGCCCAAACGGCTGGTGGCCATGGAGGTGACCGAAGTACCGTTGGAGTGCATCTACAAATTGACGGACCGTGAGGATGGCGACTTCTTCACCAAGTACTATCGCTTCAAGAACGAGAAACTGAAGGACGAGCAAGGCAACGACAAAGACCTATCGGCCATGGAGAATCTCGGCCTCTCGCCGCTGCCGGACGGCATGGTGCGACTGTATTCCGAGTACGCCAACAAGGATCTGGCCTACGTTGGCGGCACGTCGACCAAGTACGTGCCCATCGGCGACCGTGTGGAAGTGAACGTCGGCCGCGACAGCGACATTACCATTGTGCGTCGCTTGAAGGACCAAAAGATCGCCAATGTCGTCTCGCGTCAGTACAAACGCCGGATCGACGACGAATTCGTGATGTACTACGACCTGGTCGACTACGACGAAACGTTCTACTACGAAGAGGAAATTGTCTCGGGCAAGCCGGTGGACCTGAAAGTCGAACTGGAGCGTCGTTTTGACGCTAACGTAGTCCTGTGGTCCGAGGACGCTCCGCCCGCGGATTGGACATCCGACGAACCGGGCGCCTACGTGGACCTGCACCAGATCGCAGGCCGCAAGGAGCGCGTCGACCAAAATCACGTGAAGTATTTTCTTGAGCTGAAACCGGGCGAGAAGCGACTGGTGACCTATTCGGTGACCTACAAGCGTCGCAAAGTTCAACCTGAATTGAATCAGGACAGAAGACGCGAGCGGCTGTGAAGATAATGACCAATGACCAAGCCCCAATGACCAAACTTTGACGGGAGGCGGGAGATCATGAGAAAGCTAACGATTCTGGCAAGCATGCTGCTGGGCGTTCTGTGGAACACGGCGTCGGCCGACGTCGACCTGGTGACGATCCCCACGCGCGAGGGCGTGCAACTTACGATCTACAACTCGGAAGACATCACCATGGTGCGGGAGCATCGGTTGCTGACCGTCAAACCGGGCATCAACCGCATCCAGTTCACGTGGTCGGCCACGTTGATTGATCCCACGAGCATCGACTTCCGGATTCTGGACCACGTGGACAAGGTGGATCTGGTCGACACCACTTTCCCCTCCGGGCGCAACGATGCGTTGCAGTGGAACATCAGCAGCAAGATGGCCGGGAAGATTCCTGTCGAGATCCGCTACTTCACCAGCGGAATCACGTGGAAAGCGGACTACGTCGGCATTGCCAACCAAGACGAGACGAAGTTGAACGTAACGGGCTATGTCCGGGTCTACAACAACTCGGGCGAATTGTACGACAACGCTCAAACGCGACTGGTCGTCGGCACGATCAATCTGGTCGAGAAGATCGCCGACCTGGCCACTCGCCCCGCTCCGGGAGGTCCGCCCGTGCCGAAGACCCCGGCGGCACCGATGGAGCCGACCGTGGAGACCGCACCGAGAGCTGCACTGGCTCTGGAAGGTGCAATCGAAGAGGCCGAAGAGGCGGATGCCGAAGGGGAGAAGAAGGTCGTCAAGCAGGGCCTGTCCGAGTATTTTCTGTTCACCATCGAGGGCCGCGAAGACATTAAGGAAAAAGAGCCCAAGCGGCTGGTTTCCATGAAGGTGGCCGATGTGCCGTTGGAGTGTATCTACAAACTGACCGACCGCGAGCGTGGCGACTCTTTCACCAAGTTCTACCGTTTCAAGAATGAAAAGCTGCTGGACGAGCAAGGTAACGAAATAGACCTGCCGGCTATGGAAAACCTGGGCCTGTCGCCGTTGCCGGACGGCATGGTGCGATTGTATTCCGAGTACGTCAACAAGGATCTGGCCTACGTCGGCGGGACGGTAACCAAGTACGTACCGATCGGCGACCGCGTCGAGGTGAACGTGGGCCGTGATCCGGATATCACTATCGTTCGTCGGCAGAAGGACCAACAGATCACCAACGTCCTCGCTCGCCAGTACAAACGCCGGATCGACGACGAGTTTGTGATGTACTACGACATGATCGACTACGACGAGACGTTCGTCTACGAAGAAGAAATCGTCTCGGGCAAGCCCGTCGTCGCGAAAGCAGAAATCGAACGTCGCTTCGATGCCAACGTGGTTCTCTGGGGCAGTGATGGCCAGCCGAAGGACTGGAACAGCGACGAGGAAGGCGCCTACGTCGACCTGCACGAGATCGACGGGCGTGTCGAACGAGTCGACCAGAACCATGTGAAGTACTTCTTGGACCTCAACCCCGGTGAAAAGCGGTTTGTCAAATACTCCGTTACCTATAAACGTCGCAAAGTGGGACCGGAGTTGAATCAGGAAAAGAAGCGGGAACGGCTGTAAGAGAAGAAATGACTAATGACCAAATCCCAATGACCAATGTGGGAGACGAGTAAGCTATGAAGAACGTCACGATGGTACTGCTGGGCTTGGCGATGGTTGCTCCGGCGACGATTGGCCGGGCCGATGTCGACTTGGTGACGATCCCGACGCGCGAAGGCGTGCAACTGACGATCTACAATTCGGACGACATCACTATGGTGCGCGAGCACCGGCTGCTGACCGTGAAGAAGGGGATCAATCGAATCCAGTTTTCCTGGGCGAACACACTGATTGATCCCACCAGCATCGACTTCCGGATTCTGGATCAGGTGGACAAAGTGGACCTGATCGACACCACTTTTCCCGCTGGCCGCAATGACGCACTGCAGTGGAACATCCGTAGCCAGATGGCCGGGAAGATCCCCGTCGAGATACGCTACTTCACCAGCGGTATCACCTGGAAGGCCGACTACGTGGGCATCGCGAACCAGGATGAAACCAAGTTGAACGTGACGGGCTACGTGCGCGTGTTCAACAACTCAGGCGAACTGTACGACAACGCCCAGACGCGACTGGTCGTCGGCACGATCAACCTGGTCGAGAAGATTGCCGATTTGGCCACACGCCCGGCCCCGGGCTTCTATGCCTATGGAGATCGATCCGAGGAAGAACGTGAATCCATGCGAAGGCGTTTTTCCGGGGCGGTCGACAAAGCGGCAGGACCAGGTGGAGGAGGCGCTCCTGACGACGCGAAGAAAGCCAAGGAGGTAATCAAGGAAGGTCTCTCCGAGTATTTTCTATTTACCATCGAGGGCCGCGAAGACATCAAGGAAAAGGAGCCCAAGCGGCTGGTTTCCATGAAGGTGGCCGACGTGCCGCTGGAGTGCATCTACAAGCTGACTGACCGCGAGAAGGGCGACCAGTTCACCAAGTACTATCGTCTCAAGAACGAAACGCTAAAGGACGATCAAGGCAACGACAAAGACCTGCCGGCCATGGAGAACCTTGGCCTCTCGCCGCTGCCGGACGGCATGGTGCGACTGTACTCCGAGTATGCGAACAAAGATCTTGCCTACGTCGGCGGCACGTCGACCAAGTACGTACCGATCGGCGACCGCGTCGAGGTGAATGTCGGCCGCGATCCGGATATCACCATCATCCGTCGCCAGAAAGACCAACAGATCACGAACGTCATCTCTCGGCAATACCGCCGCCGGATCGACGACGAGTTCGTCATGTACTACGACATGATCGACTACGACGAGACGTTCGTCTACGAAGAGGAAATCGTCTCGGGCAAACCCGTCGTTGCCAAGGCAGAAATCGAACGCCGTTTCGACGCCAACGTGGTTCTGTGGGGCAGCGATGGTCAGCCGGACGACTGGAACAGCAACGAGGAAGGGGCGTATGTCGACCTGCACGATGTCGACGGGCGAGTCGAACGAGTGGACCAGAACCACGTCAAATACTTCCTGGACCTCAACCCCGGTGAAAAACGGTTTGTTAAGTACTCCGTAACCTATAAACGTCGCAAAATTGGACCGGAACTGAACCAGGTAAAGAAACGAGAACCACTATGAGAAAAATGACTAATTCGCAAGCCCCAATGGCCAATGACTACCGACCAATGACCAATCCGAGAAAGGAGATTGCCATGAAATCGAGAATTGTATTGTCTTTGACCGCAGCATTGTTGATTGTCCTGACCAGCACCGCTCAGGCACGGATCAAGCTGACCACCTTGCCGGAACGAGACACGGTGCGCATCGACATCCAGAACGGCCGCTTTACGCTGGTCGAAGAGGAACGCACCGTCAACCTCCAGGGAGGGCGCAACCAGGTCGACTTCTCGTGGGCCAACATCAACATCGATATGGACTCGATTGTCTTCCGCGTAATCAAGGCGGACGGCGAAGTGAACGTGTTGAACACGAACTATCCGCCGAACGAGACCGCCCTGTACTGGACCGTCAGCGCCGAAAAGGCCGGTCCGGCCGTGATCCGCATTTCGTACCTGATCGGCAACATGGCCGCCGGCCCAAGCTATCAGGGTATTGTCGAGAACGACGAGAAGAAGCTGTTGATGCAGGTCTATATGACGGTCACTAACACGTCCGGCGAGGATTTCGGAGCATGTACGGTGCAGCCAGGCGTGGGCAAGACCACCGTTCGCTATTTCAATAACGGCGAACGAAAGCGAATGTTAGCGGCCAAGTTCGCCGAAGTGCCCATCGAAAAGCGTTACGTGTTTGATGCGGCCATCGACCAGAAACGCACGCGCATGTACTACCGTCTGACGAACGACAAGGACAACAAAATGGGCGAATTCCCCTTGCCCTACGGCAAGGTCCGGTTGTTCATCAAAGAGCCGAAGTCGGACGGAGACGAAGTTCGCAGCCAAGCGTTCTTGGGCGAAGATTGGGCGCAATACACCCCGATGTTCGCGCCGCTGGACCTGTACGTCGGCGTCGCTCAAGACGTCAAGGTTGAACGCTTCACCATGCAACCCGAAGAAGGACCGAAGAAGGTCCATGACATCTTGACTTGCCCGCGTTTCACAATCGACGGCAAGAAATCGACGACCGAACCCAAGTTCCGCAACGAACGATCTCGATTCCGCTATCGCCTGCAAAACTTCAAGACCGAGAAAGGCGATCCGATCACCGTGCCGCTGACCATCAAAGA
>JACKQG010001992.1_pt1 | contig 27382 bp, 30 predicted proteins | sample 8237621 | NCBI WGS metagenome assembly JACKQG01 (sample SAMN15677084, study PRJNA649215) | marine metagenome | biome: marine; feature: Black Sea; material: saline water; isolation source: suspended particulate matter (SPM) from the Black Sea western gyre | collected 2013-06-09/2013-06-10 | depth... | reverse complement strand
CGTTTCAAGATCGTTACGGACACGGCCTGACAGGGTGCGCATGATGGAGAGGAGTGCCTGAGGTTCTGATGCCAGATAAGTATGGAAATGCTCTTCATTGATTTCCATGAGCAGGGTAGGCTGCTCTGCCCGGGCAGAAGCGGAACGGGCTTTGGACTCAATCAGTGACATTTCCCCGAGATATTGCCCGGGACCTAAAACCGCTATCTGTTTGGGTCCCTTGAAAACTTCAAGCTCCCCTTCGAGAATGAGGTACATGGCATTTTCAAGATCATCCTCATGGAAAAGAACTTCTTTCGGCGAGAGAGAAATTTCCCGGCAATGCTCAACCAATTTTGCCAGGGTGGACTCATCGAAAAAACTGAGCAGATCAGTCTGCTTTAATAAGCGGATTTTCAAACGGTTTTCCATGCCGTAGATATATCATTAATTGCCCAGTCAGGCAACTAACCAGCCTTCATCCCGCTTTCTCCTGGGGTACTTTGGTGAGGCGGACTGCGGTTTCTACGTGCTGGGTCTGGGGAAACATGTCGATCAACCGGATATCCTCCACTCGATATCCATCGAGCCGTTCCAAGTCACGAGCCAGGGTGGATGGATTGCACGAAACATAAATGATTTGTTGCGGTTGGGCATTTATCAGGGCTTTGATAACTTCTTCTGAGCAACCTTTACGGGGTGGGTCCACGATGAAGGTATGAATGGTCTCATCCAAAGCAAGCGCATGTTCTTCGACCGTTCCGGTCAGGAAGCGGCAGTTCGACAGCCCATTGCTTTCAGCACTCAGCCGGGCATCTTCCATCGCCGGTGCGAATTTTTCAATTCCGATAACATTTCTACCCTGCTTTGCCAGCCAGAGAGCGATGCCCCCCGAGCCGCTATAGGCATCGATTATGGTTTGACCTTCCTCAGTCCATTGGCTGATCAGGGTATAGAGTTTTTCAGCTTGTCCTGAGTGAACCTGGAAAAAGGAGCCGAGGGAGAGGTGGAAGGTCAAACCGCCGAGGTTTTCCTTGTAACGGTTTTTGCCCCACAACACCCGATCTTCAGGGCCCATGATAACGTTGGTGTTTTGCATATTGACGTTCTGAATCAGCCCGACAATACCCAGATTTTTTAAATCATTCTCATTGGTCAACTCGGCGAGGAACCCTCTTGGGAACTTGCCCTTATAGGTGACCAGACCGACCAGGGTCTCTCCTGTAGATATGGAATGCCGGGTGATCAATCCGCGCAGGAGCCCCCGGTAATTGCTTTCGTTGTAGATAGATATATCGTATTTTTCCACAAGCTGGCGCAGCCATTCCTTTGTCTCATTAATCTTTGGCAGAAGAATATCGCAGGTGGCCGAGTCGGCTATATCATGAGAGCCTTCTGCGTAAAACCCGATCTGAGGTTTCCCTCCTTTTCCCGTCACCGCGAAACTACCTTTGTTGCGATATTGGTATCCGGTATCAGCTGGTATGATTTCAATGTTTTCCGGGATTTCTATATGGGCAATGCGTTGTAGGCTGTCCTTGACCACTTGAACCTTGAACTGCAGTTGTTTTTCGTAGCTCAGGTCCTGGAATTTGCAGCCGCCACATTTGAAAAAAACCGGGCAGGGAGGATCGACACGGTCTTTCGACAAATCAATCCTTTTCAATATATCCACCACGCCAAAACGCGGAGTGATTTTGATTACTTTTGCGAGGACCCGGTCGCCGGGCAATCCGCCTGGTGCGAATAGGGTGTAGCCCTCATGCCGGCAAAGTCCATCGCCACTGGAGGCCAGGGTTTCGACACCCAGCTCAAGCCGGTCGCCTCTTTTTACCGGAATATTCAGTTTCAGCTTTGTCATAAATTAAGGGTTTCTTCTGAGTAATAAAATGGGAATTGAAAACCATAACACCCACCTCGTTGGGAAGCAAATGGTAAAACTGGCTTTTGGCAGTTTTCAGGTTCCGGGCGAGAGCGGTTATCTTTCAAGCACAATAAAGGATACTCTTAAACGTTTCTCGTTAGTGGGAAATGTTATACTTTGCTGTTATGAATGATTGCATTGCCATATTTGGAGCAGTAAAAGAAGAAATTGCCGGCATCAAACAGGCCATGAATATTTCAGATCATGTGCGTCTGGGTAAAACTTCGGCTTGGCCTGGCAAGTGGGGGAAACAGAATATTGTTCTGGTTCGGTCCGGCGTTGGCAGGCTAAGGGCCGAGGATGCCACTGTTCAAATCATCAACCGTTTTCAGCCCGGAATTCTGATCAGTACCGGCTATGCCGGGGCGGTTCAGCCTGAATTGAATGTTGGCGATCTGGTGATTGCCGATACCATTTTGGAAAAAAAAGAAGGTGGAAAATATTTCCCAGATGCTGATTGGTTGAACTGTGCTAGAGGCATCTCTTGTCCCGATGGAGTCAAAACCGTTGTGGGTGGACTGCTAACCGTCGACACCGTGATTCATGACTCAGCGACCAAACAGAAACTGGGCGAAAATCATGGTGTTCAAGCGGTGGAAATGGAAACTTCAGCGATCGCTAAAGTGGCTGAAGAAAAGGGACTGCCCTTATTGTCGGTGCGGGTGATTTCTGACAGGTTAGATCAGGAACTTCTGGACAGCTCCTCGTTTTTGGGAAGTGATGGAGAAATTTCGACCCTCAAAGCAGGATGGCACGTCCTGACGCATCCGGGTTCCATCAAAAATGCCTTGTCGCTTCGTACACAAACCCAATTTGCGACTAAGGTGATGACAAGTTTTTTCGCCGATCTGTTACGTTAAACTAAATACCTGGTTCAGGCATCTTCCGATACAACTTTGTTTCTGCCGGAATTTTTTGCAAGATAAAGCCTTTGGTCGGCCTGGTCGATGGTTTTTTCGATATTGCCATCTCCTGAATATTCGCTGGCCCCAAAACTCATGCTTGTGTGTATTTCCTTCCCTTCATGGACAGTGGATTTTGCGGAAACCAACTCTCGGATTTTGTTGCCGTGCAGAACCGCTCCCTTTAAGTCGGTTTCAGGAAGTAAAATTAGAAACTCTTCCCCTCCCCACCTTGCAACTTGGTCAATTTCCCGTTTTTCTGTATTCAGGAGTGTGCTGATATTTACCAAAACAGCATCACCGGCTAAATGGCCATGGGTATCGTTGATTTTTTTAAAAAAATCGATGTCGCCAAAAAGGATGGAGAAAGATTTCTGATTTCGCTTGCAGCGCATGACTTCATTTTCCATTCTTTTCAAAAAAGTTCGCCGGTTGAACAGGCCGGTCAAAGAATCCGTTTCACTATCCAGGGTTAATTTTTTGATGGCGGCAGACAATGTGAGATGAGTTTTGACCCTGGCGCAGACTTCTTCCTGCTTGAAAGGTTTCATGATGAAATCCACAGCTCCCACATTAAACCCTTCTATGATATCTTCGGTATCTCCCTTGGCGGTTATAAAGATAATGGGTATGTCCGACAATTCCGGGTCTTTTTTGAGGTGCTTGCATACTTCATATCCATTGATTCCCGGCATCATGACATCCAGCAATATTAGATCCGGTTTCAGTTTAGGAATCAGGTCAAGAGCCGTTTCTCCGTTGAGGGCCACTGTTATTTTGTATCCACTTTCGGCAAGAGTTTGTCGCAGAACATCAATGTTTGCCTTGGTGTCATCCACAATCATCAGGGTCATTGAATTAGTAGGAAACAATTTTTCCAAGTCTAATGCCATGTGATGCTCCTTAATTGTTTTAATTCCTTAATTAATGTGCCACAGAATTTTTTTTAATGAGGGTTTTATTAGTTGAAAATGTTGTGGTGCCTGACATCGAGGCAAAAATTGACGCAAAAAGGGAGAAATTGCGCAGAATAGAGGGAAGTTTTGACAGGGTGAGCGGCTAGAGAAAAACAATAAATATGTTTATTTATAAAGGTTTATGGTGTTTTTTTCTGTTGGAGCGTGAAGTGGCATGAGGATTGCTCTATAGATTATTGAAGATTCGAACTGGCACTGCCACCTCCAACGGATTGGGTTTACCTCCAAGTGGCCCAATCCGTGGCGTGCCAAATCGATGGCTAACAAGCTTTTCTCTCCGGCTCCCTATCAAGGGAGCCGCCCTCCCCCCTCTAAGAATTTTTCTTTCAGAAATCAATTGAGATTGAATACGTGGAGCGGCAATAACAAATTATGCTCGCAGTGACTTGTCGCGGTTTGATGAGTCCGGGTTATCTGCTTCCCTGTGTTGTATTTATCTTCACGGGTATGGGTGTTAAGGGGCTATTGTTTGTTCTTTGCCCCGAACAATCTGGTCGAGGGTGATCAGTTGTTCTAGCAGCTCGGGAAGCAGGTCGAGTTTCAGCATATTGGGGCCGTCTGATAACGCTTGGTCGGGGTCCGGGTGAGTTTCCATAAACAGGGCATCGCAACCCACTGCCACCGCTCCACGGGCGAGGTCGGGGATCATCTCTCTTTGCCCGCCACTCTTTGTGCCCTGACCTCCGGGTTGTTGTAGACTGTGGGTGGCATCGAACACTACTGGATAGCCATAGTCACGCATCAAAACAAGGGAACGCATATCCACCACCAGATTGTTGTAACCGAAGGTTGCTCCTCGTTCTGTCAGCAGGATATTTTTATTGCCGCTCTCTTCGAGTTTGTTCACCACATTTTTCATGTCCCAGGGGGCCATGAACTGTCCTTTTTTAACATTGACCGGTTTGCCAGTGTTGGCGGCTTTCACCAGAAGATCTGTCTGCCGACAAAGAAATGCAGGGATCTGTATAACATTGAGCACTTCCGCTGCGGGCTCGACTTCCTCTTCCTTGTGGACATCGGACAAAACCGGGATATCCAGATCGGTCTTGATCTTTTGCAGGATTTTTAATCCCTCTTTCAGTCCGGGGCCACGGAACGATTGAATGGACGAACGGTTGGCTTTATCGTAGGAAGCTTTAAAGATAAAGGGTACCCCCAGGTCTTCGGTAATGCGTTTTAGTTTCTCGGCGATATTCCGGACAATTTTTTCAGACTCAATCACGCAGGGGCCCGCGATCAGCGCCAGCGGATTTCTCCCTCCTATACTGAAGGTACCTGTAGAAATAGGTTGGGTGACTTTGGGCGTGTTGCTCATACAGGTCTCGGTGAAAGGGCGCTCTGCACTTCTTTGGAAATGGGGACGGGATGGGGCACTTCGGTTCGGGGAGGCAGCCCCTCTTCGGCAAGCAGGCCCAGCATAATTTCGCGCACCTTTTCTTTATCGCTGGCTTTATACACGTTGGGAAACCCGTTTGCCGTAATTTCCGCAAGGTTGATATCCTGAAGATCATCAGTGAGAATAAAAATCACAGGAGTTGTCCGAAACTTCTTTTTTATATTCATCAGATGTTTGATCTCGTTTTTTTCCTTACGCGGGACAAACACCATCAGGTCGCATCTAATAAGATCGGGATTTTTGAAACAATCGTTGGGAGAAATGAACGTCATGACGGTGAAAATTTCTTCACTGAGAAATTTTGCCATTTGAATGCGCTCGCTCCTGATGGGGTCAACGATGAAGATGGTCTTGTAATCCATAAAATATTCCTGAAGTTAAAATCACAGTCTATAGACCAAGTTTAACATTAAAAGCAGTGCCGGTAACGTAAAATCAGTTCCGGTCTGGATGCGAGGTTTGCTTTATTCATTTCCCTGTGGAACAATAATGCAATGTATGGATGGAAAACTCCGACAATCTGGTCATCTTGATGAATAAACAAATTGGTTTCCTATTACTGATTTTGTTTCTGGTCGTTCCTCCCGCTTATTCCAAAGACCGCGTGGTCGTCGTTAAGCTTTCAGGGGCGATCAACCCCGCAGTCGCCGAATATGTCTCCCATGAAATCAGCCAGGCCAACGCCGAGCAGGATGCGTTGATCGTATTGCGCATGGACACTCCCGGTGGGTTGGATACTTCCATGCGACAGATCATTAAAAAAATTCAGAGTTCCCAGGTTCCGGTGGCTTCATTTGTTGCGCCGAGTGGGTCCAGAGCCGCCTCAGCGGGGACGTTCATCACTATAGCATCGCATATTGCCGCCATGGCACCGGGTACCAATATTGGTGCCGCACATCCGGTGAATATGATGGGCGGGGGAGGCGATAACGAACAGGCAAAAACCATGGAGAAGAAAGTGGTCAACGATGCCGCCGCCTACATCCGTTCTCTGGCAGAACTTAGAAAACGCAACGCACACTGGGCAGAGCTGGCGGTGGTCAATAGCGTTTCCATATCGGCGGAAGAGGCCATGAAGCTCAACGTCATTGATCTCATTGCCGGAGATGTGAAAGCGCTGGTGCTGGCCGTTGATGGGAGGGAAGTGCAGGTCGCATCAGGCTCTGTCACGCTGGATACGAAAAACCTGGAAATTGTTTATCACGAGATGAACCCCCGGCAAAAAATGCTGGATATCATTTCTAATCCTAATGTTGCATACATACTTATGATGCTCGGGCTGGTGGGTCTTTATTTTGAGATGTCCAATCCCGGGCTGGTTCTACCTGGTGTGATTGGTTCCATCAGCCTCATTCTTGCGCTCTATGCGATGCAGACTTTGCCGATCAACTACGCCGGGCTGTTGTTGATTCTTTTCGGGGTGATTCTGTTTATTGCTGAAATCAACGTCATGAGTTACGGTCTGCTATCCGTGTCCGGGGTGATATCGATTTTTCTCGGGTCCACCATGCTGATAGACAGTGACGACCCGGCTTTGCAGATTTCCAGAGCCATTCTTTATCCGACCCTGGCTCTGACAGTTGTTTTGTCGCTGGGCATTGTTGTTCTGGCTACCCGCACCCGAAGTCTCAAAAAACTGGGAGGGATGGATGGAATGATAGGTGAAACCGGTCTGGTGAAAGAAACCCTGAATCCGCACGGTCGCGTTATGGTTCACGGAGAGTTGTGGGAAGCGGAGGCAGATACTCAGGTTGCCGAGGGGGAAAGCGTTCAGGTCGATTCGGTGAAGGGGCTGAAAATCAAAGTTTCAAAAGTTGACCACTAGCCCGCATATTGCATGAGTATTACTCGATGAGGATGCAAAACATTATTAAACCACCCTCACCTCATTCCTCTCCCCTCAAGGGAGAGGAAGCAAAATGTCCCTTCTCCCTTGGAGGGAGAAGGCTAGGATGAGGGGGATTTTATAGTGTTTTCAACCAACACGTAAGAAAGACTAATGCAATATGCGGGCTAGCCGTGAAGCTGTGATATCACCTTCATAAGTTTCATGCCCCGGAGGGGTAGTAACTCGTTAAACCTAGAGAACGTTTGCCCGCAAAATAAAGATATTGCAAGTTGGAGGTACTTCACCCATTTTTTCCAGGACGACTAAGGTGACGTGGACTCAGTCTGCCGGGCTGCTGGTTTTATTTGTCCTGGCTTATGTGGCTTTCCTGCTCTTGTTCGAGAATAAAATTATTTTTTATCCGGACCGCTATCCAAAAGGATTTTGGAATCCAGTATCTGCTGGTGTTCCGGCGCAGGATATTTATTTTAAGGCAGAGGATGGAGTGAAGCTGCATGGGTGGTTCATTCCCGCTCCCAACGCGGTAGCGACCTTGTTATGGTTTCATGGTAATGCTGGCAACCTCAGCCATCGACTGGATAACATCCATCGTCTTAAGTCGCTCAATCTGAATATTTTCATTTTTGATTATCGCGGTTACGGAAGAAGTGAAGGCGTGCCTGATGAAGAGGGAATTTATAAAGACTCGAGCGCGGCTTACAAAAAGGTTCTTGAACTGGAAGGTGTGTCTGTTGACTCCCTGTTTCTTTTTGGCCGTTCCTTAGGTGGCATTTGTGCGGTGGAAACGGCGATGAGCCATCCGGCCAGGGGGTTGATTCTGGAATCGGTCTTCACCAACGCGGCGGATATGTCGAGACAGGTTTTTCCGCTCATTCCTCTCGGTTGGGCGATTCGATCCAAATTGGATGCTGTGAGCAAAGTCCCTCACCTGAAACTTGCCAAACTGTTTCTGCATGGCACGCACGATGAGATCGTTCCCTATGACCTCGGGCGTAAATTATTCGAACAGGCGGCGGAACCTAAAACGTTTTACCCGATCGAAGGGGCCGGGCATAATGATACTTATATTCTGGGTGGACTCGGTTATTTTGATGCTTTGAACAGGTTTATCACCGAAACTCTGCAAAACTCCAACAATAGAGGATGACCTCGGTGAAATTTTAGGTTACATTTTCCCCTGCCGCTCACCGTGGTGGCAATAAAAACCCATCTTGTCAGTGAGGGGTGGGAGGTTAAACATTGTGCTCCTGAAATATTTAGGCCAGAGAACATGACCGTGCGTGAAGAAATTCTGAAAAATATAAAAACTGTGGTTGTTAAGATTGGAAGCAGTGTTATTTCCAATCGGGATAAAGGCCGATCGTCACTGGAGTGCGGATTGAGCAAGGAATGGGTGCGGCATTACGCCCGTAAAATAAAGTTCATCCGTGACAAGGGTTATAATGTGGTGCTGGTCTCATCCGGTGCCATCATGGCGGGGCGAGAGCGTCTGGAGTTTGGCCGCGCCGATTTGACCATTCCTGAAAAGCAGGCCTGCGCTGCCATTGGTCAGAGCTTCCTGATGCATACCTATGAGAAGGCTTTCGAGAAAAAAGATCTGAAGGTTGCTCAGATCCTTTTAAGTCATGAGGATCTCGGAAACCGTAGACGCTACCTGAATGCCAAGCATACTATTGAGGCACTTCTGGAAAAGGGCGTCGTTCCCATCATTAATGAAAACGATTCTGTCACCGTTGAGGAAATTAAAATCGGAGACAATGACACTCTTTCAGCAACGGTGGCCTGTCTGGTGGGTGCGCAACTATTAATCATTCTTTCTGATGTCGAGGGTTTGTATGACAAAGACCCTTCTCTGAAAAACAAACCTGGAACTGAAAAAGCGCAGTTGATTTCTCATATCCCGAAAGTCAATGAAGGCATCGAGAAAATTGCCGGAAAAAGCAATAACCGTTTGACGGTTGGAGGAATGATCACCAAAGTACTGGCCGCAAAAAAAACCATGAGCTTTGGCATTCCCACGCTGGTCGTTAATGGTCTTGATGAAAAAGTCATCGAGAATGTTTTTGCCGGTAAAGAAGTGGGAACATTATTCTGGTCGGGCAAAGGCAAAATCCGTGACCGTAAGCATTGGATCGCCCATACCCTGAAACCTTCAGGAACGCTGACCATTGATGAGGGAGCCCGAAAAGCTCTGGTGGAAAGAGGTAAAAGCCTCCTCCCCGCGGGACTGATGAAAGTGAAAGGCAACTTTGAATTTGGGTGCGCTCTGACCCTCATCGATGAAGAAGGAAAAGAAATTGGCCGAGGTCTGGTCAACTATAATTCCCGTGATCTCGAACAGATTAAAGGCATGAAAACCTCCGCTGTTCGAAGCCTGATGGGAGAATCTTATTACGAAGAAGTGATTCATCGTGACGACCTTGTTGTCTTCGAATCTTTGGGTAATGAGTAATAGCATGTTGAGCCGAGAAACCACTTGCCCGCAGATAACTTTATTGCCCGTTTCCAGTGGGGGAACCCCACATGGCTAAGTGGTGGGAAAAAGAACCGATTCGTTTTGAATGCCAGTCCGATTGTTTCAAGTGTTGCGTCAAACCGGGCATCGTGCATTTTGACCGTAAAGATATTCGCAATGCCGCTGATTTTCTGGAAACTTCTCCGGCTGAATTTAAGAAAACTTATCTCACCCGTGATGAGGGTGAGTGGGTTCTCGAAGTCGGGGATGATGGCGAACCCTGCACCTTTTTGACCGATCAGGGATGCGGTATCCACGAAGGCAAACCTAAACAATGCTCCTCCTACCCGTTCTGGCGGGAGAATATGGATTCCAAGTTCATGTGGATGCTGGTTGGCGGGTTTTGCCCCGGTATTGATATTGGCCCGATGGTTCCCTTGGAAACCATAAAATCCTTCCTCAAAAAATTCCGCCACTAGCCGTGGGGCCGACTAACAAAAGGTTTTCTCGGCTTGATGAGCCTTTGCTCCGTTGTCACGGGCGGCAACCCAACGCCTTACTTTACACTTTCGGCGGTCGCATAGCGTCACCGCCATATTGCCCCCGGCCGTTGCCTGGGTTGACAAGATGGGGGTGGGTGAGGATAATAACCCGCTGGGCGCAATTTTCATCTATTTTTATTGTTTATCAGGAGAGGTTCGTATGCCGGTTGCGGTGATAGTAGGAATGCAGTGGGGTGATGAGGGAAAGGGCAAAATTATTGATTTGCTTGCCGAAAATGCTGATGTGGTGGCGCGGTATCAAGGTGGACATAACGCCGGGCATACTATTTGTTTCAATGAGAAACAATTCGTCTTGCATCTCATCCCGTCTGGAATTTTCCATGAAGACAAATTGTGTGTGATTGGTAACGGGGTTGTGGTGGACCCACAAGCTTTGGTGGCGGAAATGCACCAGTTAGAAGAAACCGGAATTAATCTGCAGGGCAGGTTGCTCATCAGCGACCGGGCCAATATTATCATGCCTTATCATGGCACCAGTGATAAAGGCAGGGAGAGTGAAAGCGGATTCCAGAAAATTGGCACCACGGGCAGAGGCATTGGCCCCTCCTATGCGGATAAAATTGCCCGGGCAGGAATCAGGATCTGCGATCTTCGCGATGAAGCCTACCTGACCGAACGGTTGCGGGCCAATCACGATGAAAAACAAAAGATTTTAAAAAGCCTTTACGGTACCGAGTTGCCCGGGTTTAACAGTTTGCTTGATGAGTTGATGAGCCATCGTGAAACCATTTTGAAATACACTGCCGATACCCACATTTTTCTGCGTGACCAGATTGCTCAGGGGAAACATATTTTGTGCGAAGGCGCACAGGGGACCATGCTGGATGTGGATCATGGCACCTATCCATTTGTGACTTCCTCCAACTCAACCGCAGGTGGTGCTTGCACGGGCCTGGGCATTCCGCCCACGAAGGTGGATAGAGTGCTGGGTGTGATCAAGGCTTATACCACCCGGGTTGGCGAAGGCCCATTCCCCACCGAACTGTCAGATGCGGATGGCGAGCGTCTCGGTAAAGTCGGGCATGAGTTTGGCGCGACTACTGGCAGGCCCCGACGATGCGGATGGTTTGATGCGGTGGTTGCCAGATACGGCGTTCACATCAATGGTGTTGACGCGTTGATTCTCACGAAAGTCGATGTCCTGGATGGATTTAAAACCATCAAGGTTTGTACCGGTTATAAATATAAAGGAAAAGTTTTTCCCGATATGCCAGCGGACCCTGGAGTCATGGCAAATTGTGAACCGGTTTATGCCGAATTTGACGGCTGGTCGGAAAACACCGTTGGCATACAGGACCATGACAAACTGCCCCAAAATGCCAAAGATTACATTTCCCGGTTGAGCGATCTTGTTGAAACGCCGTTTATGATGATCTCCACAGGCCCGGATCGGGAACAAACCATTCAGCGTGAATCTTTGTTCTAGCTCGCCCCCCTGTTGACCTTTGCATAAATGCACCGGTTTTTTATTCTTCAAGATAAACCCTTGTCTTCGCGAGCCGCTGTAAGCGGCGTGGCGATCCAGGTTTTTTTCTGGATTATTTCACTTCGTTCGTAATGACGGGTTACGCAAAACTCGCCCCTGTCTGGGGCAAAACCAGTCCATCTTTGATATAATAATCCAGTCTAACTTTCTCAGGATGTGTCCATGTTGACTGTCGGCATTTTGGTTTCAGCCTGCCTGTTTTTTTATTTCGTGGGCTACCGGGCTTATGCCCAACGGCTGGATAGGGAATTGATTCGCCCTGATGCCTCCCGCGAAACCCCTGCTATAAAACAAAACGATGGTGTGGATTATGTGCCCAGCAAACCGCTGGTATTGTTCGGGCATAATTTCGCGTCCATTGCCGGGGCCGGTCCGGTCATTGGTCCTATCATTGCCATGCACCATTTTGGCTGGGCGATCACGTTAGTATGGATTGTACTGGGCAGTGTGTTCATCGGCGCGGTTCACGATTACCTGACCCTGATGGTCTCCGTGCGCAATCGCGGCAGTTCCATTGCTGATATTGCGGAGACCACCATGGGCTACCGCGCCAAAGCCGTGTTCGCTATTTTCCTCATTCTGGCGATGCTGTTGGTCATCGCTGTGTTCGGTGTGGTGGCGGCCAAGACCCTCATCGCACAACCGGAAATGGTTTTCCCCACTTTCGCGATCATTCCCGTTTCGATGATCCTCGGTTGGTGCATTTATAAAAAGAATTTCAGCCTTAAGACAGTTTCCACCGTTGCGGTCCTGGCGGTTCTGGTGAATGTTTATATTGGATTCAAAATCCCACTGCCCCTGCCCGATGAAGGGGTGTTGGGGCTTTCCCCACTTTTATTCTGGTTTGTTGTGTTACTGGTCTACGCAGGGGTGGCCTCGATCCTGCCGGTACAAACACTCTTGCAACCCCGTGACTACCTATCAACATTTATTCTGTTCGGTTCCATGGCACTGGGTATTATTGCGTTGTTATGGGTGGCACCGGGATTGAATACTCCGGCCTGGCGCGGTGCGATGTCTGATGTGCAAGGTCCGGTCTGGCCGATGTTGTTTGTGTTAGTGGCTTGTGGCGCGATATCAGGTTTTCATTCACTCGTTGCCGGTGGCACCACTTCAAAACAATTGGCCGATGAAACCCAAGGCAAGGCCATTGCCTACGGCGGCATGCTCACCGAAGGCGTGGTCGCAGTTGTCACCGTTCTCATGGTCGGCGGCGGACTTTATTGGGTCGCTCCAGAAGGAGGGGGAGTCGATATGGCCCGGCTGGGGTTCCGCGAGACCCTGCAATCCGGCGGATGGATTTTGGCGTTTGGCAACGGCTACGGTAACGTGGTGCACCAGATGCTGCCAATACTGAGTTTCACTTTTGCCTCAATGATTGCGGTACTGGCGTTGAATACATTTGTGCTGACCACCCTCGATACAGCGGTGCGCATCACACGGTTTCTGGTGCAAGAAGCTTTGGGACAGCATGTGCCGGTTTTTCGTGATAAATATGTTGTGACCATTGCGGTGGTGTTTGCCGCGTACCTGATTGGCGCGACCGATGGCTGGCAGAAAATCTGGCCCATTTTTGGCGCGACCAACCAGCTCATTGCGGCGGTGGCTCTGTTTGTGGTGGCTACATGGTTAATGGCGGTCAAGCGACCGACGTATTATGTGCTTTATCCAGCGGTGTTCATGGTGGTGACCACCATCGCTGCGTTAGGGTGGCAGGCCTACCAGTTCTTCACCGCGCCGGAACCGAATGTGTTGCTTGGGTCGACCGCAGTGGTGCTCATTATGCTGGCAGTTTTTGTTGCCTTTGAGGCCATGCAGTCCCTTAAAGGACGCCGGGTAGTGGTGGGCTCAGTTTCGGAAGTCCCCTCCAATGCCGAGTAATTCCAGATAATGTTTGGCTCCCAAGTTTGAATATATTAAAATGGTTTCCATCCTTTAAACATTGAAAGCCCTATTGTTGTGAAGATCAGCGAGATCCTGGCCATCCAGGAAAAATTGAAAGAAAAAAACGCAACGGCAAACAAGCCGAAGCCAAAACCAAAAGCCCGTCCCAATCTCAAGAAAGCTTTGAAAGTGGTGCGCACGAAAGAAACTCCGAATCCCAACGCATTGCAGTTCGTCATCAATGGGGTGATTCTCGATAACGGCAATATTTCCTTTGCCAGCAAAAAAGAAGCCGAGGGCGACAAAATGGCAGCGGCCCTGTTCGAAAGACCCGGTATCTTGAGCGTGTTTGTCATGGATAATTTTGTCACCGTGACGAAAGACGATAAGACAAGTTGGGTCCCACTCAAAGACAGGGTATGGAAAACCATCGACGATACAGTGACTCTTTATCAGGCCGAAGGCAAGGTGCAGTTGAGCGAGGTCGATGTCGTCAACTTTGCGAATCTTGATAACGAGAAAAAACTTCAAGGGATAGAAATGGTGCTCAATCGTTCGATCCGCACCAACCTTGCCGCAGATGGTGGTGGGGTGGAACTCAAAGGTATAGATGGCGACGAAGTCAGCATCCATTATCAGGGTGCCTGCGGCAGTTGCCCAACCTCCACCAGCGGAACCCTGCAATACATTCAAACTCAACTGCGCCAGCAACTCCACCCTAAATTGACTGTTAAATCAGTCTAACCGGCGAGCCGCCGGTAGCAATGAGCAGTGACCTGTAGGGCGAGATATAGGTTTTTCTCGGCTGAGGCTCAACTCGTCTGAGCATCGAGAATCACACTATTCATCGTCGCTGCAAAGGTCTCCTTGCCAGGGGGGAGGCTGTTCTCATCGGACTTTGCCCGGCCACAAAAAAGGGGTTCGCCCCCTTGACAGTGGACGAACCCCTCTTTGTGAGTAAGACTAAATAAAACTATCCAGCATTTGCAATGACTCGATCGAGCCGAGACAACTCTTGCCTGCAAGAAGAAGCCATTGCTATTCACCCCCGGCGGTTGCGCCGGTTAGAACATGATACCGCTGCAATGACTTGATTGAGCCGAGACGACTCTTGCCTGCAAGAAAAAGCCATTGCTATTCACCCCCGGCGGTTGCGCCGGTTAGAACATGATACCGCCGTGATTGGCGGCGATCATTCCGATCAACATGGGAATCGAAAGCCATGCGTTGGTGCGGCTAGCCAGAAACGCCATTCTTTTTGCTTTGTTCAGGGCATCGCCTTCCAGTTCACCAGCGATGATCTTTTTCTGGTTCGGCCAGATAATGAACCAGACGTTGCCGGCCATAATGATGCCGAGCAACATACCAATCATGATTTCGCCACTGGGGATTCCTTGAACTGTTCCCCGACCGGCCATGTAATAGGCAATGCCGGTGATGACCGTCCACAACGCGGCGTGCCGGAACAAGAACAGGGCGCGAGGCAGAATGATCTGGGTATAGGGTTTGGCGGCACCCGCCTCGACCATTTTAGGCATGGATTGAACCTGAACCAGATTGAAGAAGTACAACAACCCAATCCACAAAATTCCGATAATTACGTGAAAAAATTCATATACCCACATTTGTTTTTCCTCTCAATACATTGGTTGATATTTTTAGATATTTTCTGATCGTTCGATACTTTATGTTTTGCGATTCGCGCATCCTGGTGCTCTAAAAAGTGCGCTCATAGTCATGTGAAAAAATTTAGAGGTTTCCTTTATGGGGAAATTGTATGAAAAATTCAGGTGTCACTTTAACCAAGGAATCAGGAGAAATCTCAGTCCCCTATTAGAGGAAGCATTTACTAGGATGGTGGTAACGGTATTAAAGATTCAATGTTTCTTTACATTTCTCAAGAATTTTAGCAGAAACTGTCTATTTTTTCCATTCCTTTGGCAGGTGTTTTAGTTTCGGGTTATGAACCACAGCAGGGCCAGAAAACCAAAAACCAGCGCAAAAATCAAGCTGTTTGTAGAGGATGAGTCAGTTTTCTCAGGCGCAGGGTTTCCCAGTTTCGTGAGCCTTTGCCTGAGTTGTTGGTTTTTCTGCGCGAGGTTGGCTTTTTCGGTTTTAAGTGTTTCGATCTCGTCTCGGAGGCGTAGACGATCCACTTTGAGGGTTTTAGATTTTTCGATTTCCCTTTGCAGAGCTTCTTCAGGCCCCAGAGTCAGGCCGTCCTCTTCCTTGGGTTCTTCCCAGAGTTCGCTCATTCAATGTCCTTTTTTGACCATGGGGAACTGGTCGCTGGCCGCTGTCAGACGTTGCAACTGGCCGGAGTTCAGTTTCAATTCGACGGATTTGGCAAACTCCTGAACTTGTTCGGGTTTCCGGGACCCAACAATGGCGGTGAAAATATTGTCACGGGTGAGCACCCAGGCCAAAGCCACCTCGACCGGTTTTCGGCCCAGCTCTTTGGCGACATCACGCACCGTTTCCCAGACTTTTCTGGCGTGCGGGTAAACCTGATTTTGATATAGAAAATTGTGTTTTCGGGTGGGCATTTCAAGGTCTTCCCGATTCATAGATCTAGCCAGCAGACCCTGCGCTGTGGGTGAGAAGGCCATGTAAGGAATACCAGAATTTTTGCAAAGGGCCAGAGTAGCTCCTTCATAAGCCCGATCCAACAGACTATAGGGCACTTCGTTCATAGAAAATGTTTTGAGTTTACTTCCTAGCAGGGTTAAGTCCCGCGACTGGAAATTAGAGAGCCCGACTGTGGTGGCTTTCCCGCTTTTTTTGAGCGAGTTCATAAACTCGGCGAGCCGGTTGCTTTTGTCCTGGGTGTTGAAATAGTTTCCCGGCCAATGAACCAGATAAAGGTCAACATAATCCCTTCCCAGAGCCTTGAGGGAATCTTCAAGGCGTTGCTGGTAGGCCTTGAGAGTGAGTTCGGCATCGGGCCAGATTTTGGAGATGATGATAACGGAATCTTTGTGCGAACCGAGGGCTTTGCCCAGTCTGCGTTCTGATTCTCCATCGCCGTAGCCTTCTGCTGTATCGAACGCGGTGATACCATGATCGAGCGCGGAATGCACGACTTTCTCAGCGTCTTCGGCAGGGCAGAGGTCTCCCCAGCCCCCGCTGGGTGCGATTTGCCAGCACCCGAGGGTGATTCGGCTCCAGTCTTTGTCGATCCCTTTTATTCGGTCATAGATCACGCACGCCACCTGAAATGAGTGACGCGGGTCCGATATCCACTGTTGTTGCTACCGAGATTTTCCCATGGTTCAAAGCGGGAAACATTTTCACGAAACCGCCAGAGTTTCCACGCCACGGCCAGCGCAGTGATTCCAGCCAAGAGGATTATCCCTGCAAAGAAATAAGCGATCAGTGCGGGGTAGGCAAAAATAAGAACAGCAAGGAGAAAAAGAACTCCACCAAAAACAAATGTTCCCCAGGTTAGTGTTTTATGACCCTGTGAAAAAACTCCGTCTGAAAAAGGATAGTTATAAGTCATGGCAAACCTTTCTTTACATAAAAGTTTCTCTATTCATTATATACATAAAATTCCTCTGCAGACTTGTCAAGCTGCTTGCCGCAGGGGCAACGAATGACTGACTATTGCAATTGTTCAATGCTGGCGGAATTACGCCGGTATTTTTTTGAAATCTTTTTTTTGCTGGGCCATGGGTCGTTTCCAGTTGGTGACGCGAGGGCTGGGGTGGTAGAGCGGGAAGAGTTTGAAATCGGGAGTGGACAGAGATTGAGCAACGCTCGGGCTTAATTGAAACCGGGTGCCGAGAAGCTGATTGAGAGAGCTAAGGGCAACGGTGCCAAGGGTGACCACCACCTTGGGCCGGATGATTTCCAGTGACTCTTTTAAAAATGCTGTGCAGTTTTTAATTTCTTTTGCATTGGGTCTGCGGTTATTTCCGTCTGCAAGCGGATTGCACAAAACGGCGTTGGTGATGAATACTTCGGGCCGGGTCAATCCGATATGTTTCAGCAGGATTTCAAAATTGTCTCCAGATCGGTCGCCTTGAAAGGGGACACCTGTTCGACCGGCACCAAACCTGCCAGGTGCTTCTGCAACGAAGACGATATCGGCATCCAGTGAACCGTTAGCGGAACTCAGTACAGCGGGTTGATCTGCAAGGGCAGGGCACAAACGGCAGGAGGCCGCCTTTTTTTGCAACAGGCGAAACTTTTTACTCATTGCCCCCACGACTTGTGGGTTGCTCGTTGGATTCACGGCTTGTGGGTTGCTCGTTGGATTCACGACTCATGGGTTGCTCGTTGGCCCCACGCCCAGTGGTGGCTTCATCACAGGATTCTTCCTGATCGTCTTCGTCATCATCAACGGTTTGGCAAATCACGAAGAAGCCTATGATGAGAAGTACGCTGGCAACCAGAGTGAACAGGATATCCATGAGAGCTTTAAACGGGTTTGATGGTGGCCAGGTAAATCATGGAAGCGCCGACAATAAAAATAGCGATATGTACCATCATCGCGTATTTTTTAGGCAAAGAGTTTTCATTTATTTGTTTTCCGTTTTGAACGCCAAGCGCGATCAGAATCGCCAGCAGCCCCAATTTCCAGTATATCCATTGAGATTCAGAAAAAACCCCTGTCTTTACGGCAAGCACCGTTCCGGATATTAGGGTCACTCCCAAAATGGGATAGTAGATGAATTTATGAATTCGGTTCTGGGTTTTTCTGAGACCTTCTGCTTCTTCTGCGGATTTCAAACGCAGGCGGAACACAACGGAAAGAGATTGCAAAAACAAGGTTCCAATGACCAGGCACATGGATATCATGTGCAGGGTGAGAAAAAAATTTTTCATTCAAGAATACCTCTGAAAACTACATTGAGGCGAGAGAGTCTCTGCTCGCAATTAAAGATGTTGCCAGTCGCCGCTCCCCGCTTTGTCAGGAGTTATCCGGGGCGGGGGCAGTTGATTCCTTTGCCCAATAAGTGCGGCTGGAAATGATCAAGGCCATTCCTATGCCACAATAAATTGCGGCGACCACCACATATCCCCCCAGGTACTCATTATAGGACCGTAAGAGAACTCCGAGGCCCATCATCATCGGGATAAAAAAATAAAACGGCTTGGCAAAAAGTTGATGGATGCGAACAGGGTCCGCCAATTCATGAATCCGGGCTTTATTTTTCCGGGCGGTTTTGCTCAATACAAACCTTCCTTTGAGCAATCCGATTAACACCGCTGTGATTATGGAAAGGCTGATGGCAATTTGAGTCGAGTGTTGTTCCTGACCGGCAAGCTGATACAAACCGAATCCACGGAAAATAAGAAACATTCCAATGACGCACCACAACCCTCCGGCAATGGAAGTAAGGCTGTTTTTATTCAAAAGAACCCCCCAGTTGATAGATTTAGGATTAGATGATAATAGCAGCTAAAGGTTTCATCTGCATCCTGTAATGTTAGGGTCTAGGTAAATTACCCTGCACGAGGCGGACAGACATTCTACCTGTTTTGCTTTTATATAAGGGGCGGAATTCCCCATTTTTAAAATCGAATATAGTTCCCTCGTGCCCTGATTCGCTTTTCAGCCAGACGGTCGCTTGGCCTCCAGGAGGGAAAATGGTTTCCAGATGAATATCCTTTCCATACTTATCCTGGTTTATTACTTCGGGATTATACAAGGTCTGGATTTCTTCCTCATTTGGCAACTTCCAGTCTTGAAGGCCGCCAAAGTTTGTGCAACTTATATCAACTGCCCAATCCATAGCTTCATCCCAGGTGAACCATCTACCTTCCTGTTGCCATCCGTCTTCTCGAATCCATATAAGAGTGGTTTGGGTGTCTGTTACGGTGCCATTCTGATTGTCTATAAATCTATTTGAGCTAGGCATGATATTAATAGTTTCAAGTGTTAGGGTTAACGGTATCCAGAGGAATTTTTTCCAGGCGCGATTTCAGTCCTTCCAGGTCAAAAGCCGGGGGATTTTGCAACGCATTATCGTTGACGATGTTTGCAAAGGAATACTTCAGAAGATTGTTGGACCATGCAATAAAAGGGGTTCCTAATAAAATACGCTTTACAGTGCTTCGCGAAATTTTCACCTGGGCGTTTGAGTTTAGCAACGCAGGGTTGTTGTGCAAGACGGCCACGGTTTTAACTGCCATCCATAACGGCCAGATACAAAACAGGCGCAGGGCGATCTCGGTTCTGGGGATGGCCAGGGTGAATTTCAAGGCATCGTTCAGATGGCCATTGGTTTTGCTTAGCAAACCCTCCAGAATCAGCAGATTTTTATCCATGGATGCTCCAGAATGAAATTCATCCATGGTCAAACCTTTATCGGCAATGATGCTTCGGGGAATATAGGACCAGCCCCTGTCACGGTCCGCAATGATATCTTTGGATATGTTGGTCATCTGGAGTCCGAGCCCGAATGACACGGCATTTTGGCGCATGATATTACGTGCGGATTCCGGCAAATGAGGCAGTTTTTGGAAAAACAGGTTGCACAGCATTTCCCCCACAACTCCAGCGACAAAATAACAATATTCTTCAAGGTCCTGTATGTTTTCCAGCGGGGTGATTTCGCCAAACTGAAAGCGGTTTTGAAAAAAGGCCATGCCCTTTGCCATTTTTGCAACGGAAGGGATGATCTGGTTCTGATGATTTTTGGGAAGCGAATCGAAGACATTGAACACCCGGAAAACCTGATGGAGAAGATCCAGATCGTTGGGGGAGCCATCGACTGTTGCGCATTTTTCAACCCACGCTAAGAGATTTTTTTCGCGGTAATCCCGGTTTTCTATCAACCGTGAAAACTCCATCAGGAGTCGGGTTTTTATTTTCGGGTCCAGTTTTGCCGCATCTTCTACGGTGTCCACAGTTCGGCAAAAAAGATAGGCCACGAGAATGCTTCGGTGAAGCTCGCCCCTTAGAACGGATATGTTAAGCGCAAAGGTTCTGCTAACTTTAGGAAGCGTTTGTACGCAATAGGTCCAGTCATCCATTCTAGTAAACAATCCCCTCTGGGCAAAAACCCGGGGCAAAAAAGATTCAAAGTGATTACAGGATAAAAGAGAGTTGCTTTAAAAAAGGAATTCCAAAAACATTGGCTCTAAAGGCATTTGCTAGAGTTCGTCAATTTTTATCAGGAATGGAGCGCGTTTTCTTCCAGGCCTTCAACCTTTTTGGCGATCTTTAAAATTTCGGAATGTACCTGGTTGATGATGTCTTCCGGGGTGCTGGTCCCTGCTGTGATTCCCACATGTTGTTTGCCAATGAACCATTCCTGATCCAACTGGTGGAACGATTCAATATGGCGTGCCTCCACACCTTTCTCCTCGCAAACGTGAACCAGCTTTTTCGTGTTGGAAGAATTAAAACCTCCTATGACTATCATCAAGTCAACCTGGTCAGCCAGTTCATGCACCGCCACCTGTCGGTCCTGGGTGGGCTGGCAGATGGTATTGACAAATGCCACATCATCTACATAATCGAGAGCCCGGATTTTTTCTACAAGACTCTCAACTTTATCAGTTTGCTGAGTGGTCTGAGACACGATTCCAAGTTTACGGTTGCCAGAATCCCTGATTTTTTCAAAGTCATCTTCGTTATTGATGACCAGGTGAACATCCAGGTCTCCGACGATTCCTTTAACTTCCACATGATCTTTTTGCCCGATCACAACAGGAAAATAGCCTTTTGTCACTAATGATTTGATGGTCTGATGGACCCTCATCACGAGGGGGCAGCTTGCGTCATAGACAATGAAGCCGGCATCATGTAGTCGTTGTTTGGTTTTTTCAGCCGCACCGTGTGCGGTGATCATGACTTTCTTGGTTTTGATTTGATTTATTTCTTCGATTCCCGGTACGAGAGAGACTCCATTTTGCTTTAAAGATTCACTGACTTGCGGGTTATGGACCAATTGACCCACTATGGTCAGGTCGGAGTAAAATTCCGGAGACATGGCAAGGTCGATAGCATCTCGAACCCCAAAACAGGTGCCCATTGCGCTGGCAAGGGAGACTTTCATTATATATATTCCTCTATGGACGTATTTTAAATTCGTTGGTGGTTTAACAGTCTAAATCATAGCAAACTGAGTGAGGCTTTTAAATAAAAAACCCCCTTATTTTGTGAAGAGGTTTTTTATCGCCTGCCAGGTTGTTTGACGGCCTATATCGGCAATCGATTCGGTAAGTGGAATGTTTTTAGGGCATACTTCAACACAAACCTGTGCGTTGCCGCAGTCCGTGATACCTCCTTCGCCCATGACAGCATCCAGCCGTTCTTCCTTTTTCATTTCTCCTGTAGGGTGCAGATTAAAAAGGCGGACCTGATTGAATGTGGAGGCTCCCAAAAAGGAGTTGTCTATAGTGAACTGTGGGCACGCTTCCAGACAACATCCGCAGGTCATGCACTCTGACATGACATAACGTTTGGCGCGATCCTGATCCTGCATGATCGGTCCTTCCCCGATGTCATGGCTGCCGTCAATATCGATCCAGGCTTTGACCTTTTTAAGATTTTTGAACATGCGTTCACGGTCGACCTGTAGATCGCGCACGACCGGAAATTTAGACATTGGCTCCAGTGTAATCGGGCTTTCCAGGTTATCCACTAGAGCAGTGCAGGCCTGCCGGACCTTACCATTGATCAACATGGTGCAGGAACCGCAAACCTCTTCCAGGCAATTACTGTCCCAAATGACTGGACTCACTGTTTCTCCACTTCCCGTTGTGGGCGACTTCTGGATTTCCATCAGGCATGAAATGATATTGGCAAAAGGCCTGTGGGGTACCTTGAAGGTTTGCCAGTAGGAGGAGGAACCGGGTTTGTCCTGACGCTTGATTTTTAGAGTTATGTTTGTCATAGCGGGTCAATCATATTTTCTTGGCCGCGGGGTCACCAGTGAGGTGTTGACCTCTTCGTAGGTGATCTCTGGCTGATTGTCTTTATATTGGGCCACCGTTGTTTTAAGCCATTTTTCGTTATTTTTTTCGAACTGTTTCATATAGTCGAGATGACCGGCGGGGAACTTTGCCATGTTCACTTCCCCATATTGTTTTTGCTCCAAATAATCAATGTATTCATGGGGGTCAAAATCCCTGGGCTGGTTCATGTCGAAATCCGGTTTGTAGTGGCTTCCCCGGAACTCGTCTCTCATTAAAGCACCTTTGGTGATGATTTTTGAAAGGTGGATCATGCAATATAACTGGTTGATGAAACTGGGTGACGGGTTGGCCCAGTCGTGCGTGTCCAGACACTTTACATCCTTGAACCGGGCTTCAATATCACCGATGGAATGCCAAGCTTTTTCCAAGGATTTATTATCCCGGACGATGAGAACATTTGCCAGCATGATATCCCCCAGTTCGTGATGTAGTTTATGGGGGTTTTCCGAGCCATTCATTTTTTTGATTCCATCAAACTTGCTTTGCCAGTGTGAGCGGGTGTCATCAAAGACCGTGGAGGGGATATCTTCCACCGATTTTTCAAGAGAGTCTGTGTAGTTCATGATGCCCCGGGCCATCATCAATCCCGTATAAATACAGCTCAATAACGAGTTTGCACCCAGCCGGTTGGCACCGTGATACTGGTAATCCGCTTCTCCTGCCGCGAACAGCCCTTGAATAGAAGTCATCTGGTTCCTTGGCGACCCGTGATCGATCAAACCATCGCTGTCTGGACCGTAGTCGGTCCACAGTCCTCCCATGGAGTAATGCACCGCGGGAAAGATTTTCATGGGGGTTTCGCGGGGGTCCACACCGGTGAACTTGGTGTAGATGTCCATGATTCCACCCAGACGATTATCCAGGAATTTTCTCGATTTATGGGTCAGGTCGAGATAGACCATGGGGTCTCCGCTAACCCCAAGATTCTTGTTGTAGACGATGTCATAAATTTCCCGACTGGCGACATCTCGGGGAACAAGGTTTTTGAATAAAGGATATTTTTCTTCGAGAAAATAATAGCGTTCGCTTTCGGGAATTTTTTTCGGGTCTCTACTGTCATTAGCAACGCGCGGCACCCAGATGCGACCGCCTTCACCTCGGGCAGACTCGCTCATCAGCCGGAGCTTGTCTTGTCCGGGTATGGCAGTGGGGTGGATCTGGATGAACTCCCCATTGGCGTACTTGGCTCCCTGAAGGTAAGCGGTTGTGGCGGCGGCTCCTGTATTGACTACGGAATTGGTGGACCGTGCATAAACCTGCCCGGGGCCGCCTGTGGCTAATACCACCGCATCTGCCTGCAAGGTATAGATCTCGTCGGTTCGCAGATCGTGAATCACCGCGCCACGGCAGATTCCTTCGGAATCAAGAACAGCCCCCAAATATTCATGCCATTCCAATGTCTTGGCAGAGCCATCGTGCACATGGCGTCGGACTTGTTCATCGAGTGCGTACACGAGTTGTTGTCCCGTGGTGGCTCCGGCAAATGCGGTTCGGTTATAAAGCGTGCCACCGAACCTGCGGAAATCGAGATGCCCTTCACCGGTACGGTTAAACGCCACGCCCATCCGATCCATCAGGTGGATGATGGCTGGAGCCTGATAGCACATGTCGCGCACCAGAGGTTGGTGGGCGAGAAAGTCGCCTCCTTTGATGGTGTCATAGAAATGTTTTTCCGGAGTATCGCCTTCATTTTTAGCATCGATGGCGGCATTGATGCCACCTTGCGCGCAAACCGAATGGGATCGCTTTAACGACTGGTAAGACACAACGGTCACTTCCCCGTTACGTTCGCAAAACTTCATGGCCAGGGCTAATCCGGCTAACCCGCCTCCGATGACGATGATTTTTTTCTTTCGATTCATCATGTTATCTCGCCACCGTTGCTTCAACAGGAATAGGGTTCATATTAAATTCTGCTATCGTGGTCATGCCCAGAACTGTGAGCGCCAGGCCGATCATCGCGAAAACGATTGCCCCGTTTCTCTGAGCGTTCTCACCGATCAAAATCCCCCATGAAACGCAGAACCCCCACAGGCCGTTGCTGAAGTGAAAGGTTGCCGAAACAATACCGATGGTATAGATCAACAATCCCTGCCAGGTTTGAAACTCACCGTTCATAATGTCGATCAGAAAAGGTGCCGCTTCAAAATAGTGTTTGCCCTCCCATAGTTTGGGTGCCACCGTTGTTCCCAGGTGATAAATCAGAAAAACAAAAACAACAGCACCGGAAATGCGCTGCAATGTATAAAGGCCATTTCGGGGATACCTGTAGCGATGCGCATTGGTTTTAGCAAGGCGCACGACATAGAAACCCATCACGGAATGAAACAGGATGGGGATGTATATGAACGTTATTTCTATGATCAGCAGGAAAGGCAGGTTGTTTATTGCATCAATGCTGAGTTGGTAGGGCCATACGCCCACGGTACGAAGAGAATTGACACATAAATGAACAACCAGAAAAGCTCCTATGGGTACGATTCCGGTCAGGGAATGTAGCTTCAGGAGCAGATAGTGAATTTCATCTTTAGAAGGTTTGGCCATAGGTAGAAAGGGAACCGGGTCACTCAATTTAATATAATTGGAGCAGGGTGCTTTCAGGTTTCATTCCCATTCTGGCGCATAACCGGGTATTGTTCAAGAGTTATAACTGCTTGAGTGGGAAATAGTAAAACAGACAAACAGATTGAGGAGAAATTTAAAAGTCAGATTCGAGCAGAGGGCGTTGTTTAAAATCGGGGTTGATGGGTTTGTCTTCGGAACATATTTTCAAGTGGGTGGGGTCTTGCACATAGAAATCCACAAAGCCGCATTGACAGCAAATGCTAGGTAGCAGGGGGACACTTTTCTCAACTCCATGATCCTGCCGAACTACCATGATCAATTCCTTGTCCCTGCTGGTCCTCAGTCCAATTTCACCTTTGAGGATGCTTTTTTCACCGCATTTGCTACAAGTTTCCCTGTTGTTGGACATGCCAAGGCTCCCTGAGTGAAGGGACTCCTGAGTTCATCCTGAAACCAGAAGTCGTGTCCTGAAGCTCCATCATACCACAATATGGGCAAACAGCTACCAATGTTGAAGCTGTGACTTAACCTGCTGAAATGCTGAAGACATTTTCTGGTGTTTGAATGCGGCTGATTAAAACTTCTGCTTCCTGTGCCAACACCATATCTGCGTTCACTCGTTCACGCAACTCTTTACCTGCATGAAAACTGGGCTTATGCCGCACAGGTAATTGAATGAGTTCGCCTGTCAGTGGTTTTTTGGCGACTCTGGCTTTGTATTCATTGATTTTGAATGATCCAAACCCCTGAACTACCACACGACCATCTTTATGTAAGGTCTCCATAATTGAATCCAGAAATGCGGACAAATACAGATCAGCCTCTTTTTTGGTGACATCCATTCGTAGCGATAACTTGTTTACTAACTGCGCTCGTGTCATGGTTCCCCTCCCGTTGCCATATATTTGTAAACTTTTATAACGGGATAAAGCAAAAATCAGGCCAAAATGGCGCTGGTGATGTAAGGCTAAATTTTTCATGTGGTTATTGAATTGTCTAAGATTAATTGGTTTCGGGGCGGTTATGATATTTGATAAAAGTGTTAACTTATGTGCACACTATAACTACCGATTATCCAAGAGATTTCATAGCTGGTTTTAAAACTTCCAGACCTGAAACCATGAGATCAGTTAGTTGCTGGAGTGAACAGAAATCCTTTTTTATATGGTGAACAACGGTGTCTATTAAAAAAATTCTGGTTTATTTAACTCATCCGCATGTTGAGGCCTGGAACTTTCGGCCAGATCATAAAGCCTTGTTGGAGAACAGGGTTCCCGGCTTGAAAGTGGAAGTCTGCCAGAATTCCAAGGATTTTAAGGATCGTCTGCCTCAGTCTGAAGCGGTGATCGTCTGGTTTTTCAAAGAGAGTTGGCTGGACTCGGCACCCCGGTTAAAGCTCATTGCCACCCCGGCTGCTGGAAAAGACTGGGTTGAGGTGGAATCCGGTGAAGGACTGCAGGTTTCATTTGGTAGGTTCCATGGAGGCCTGATAGCTGAAAGCGTTGTCGGAGCCATGTTGTACTTTTTGAAAGCCTTCCCTTTGTCGGCAGCAATGCAGAAACAGAAAAAATGGGCACGGATTAAGATTTCTGAAAAACTGCAAACGCTCCACAAAAGTCGAGTCACCATTTTGGGGTTCGGAAGAATCGGTAACGTTATCGCTGAACGGTTGAAACCTTTTGGATGCGATATCACGGGCATCAAGAGAAATATTACTTCTGCTCCGGTGTACTTTTCTGCTTCAGATAGAATCCTTACCTTTGAAAATTGGCAAACCGTTTTTGCGGAAACCGATCACCTGATCTGCGCTTTGCCTGGAGAGGCTTCTGGAATCCTTCAGGCAAAACATTTCAAGGTATTGCCGAAGTCCTGCTACCTTTATAATGTGGGACGGGGGAATGTCTATCAGGAAAGCGAATTGATTATGGCGTTAAAAACCGGAGAAATTGCCGGGGCCTATCTGGATGTGTTTGAAGAGGAGCCCCTGCCTGAATCATCTCCTTTGTGGGAGATCAATAATGTTCTCATTCAACCGCACTTGTCAGCGGTCTCTCCACAATACCTGGAACATTTTATCGAGGAGTTGGCGGGACGAATTAATAGAGGCGAGTTGGGAGCAAAAAGTAAGAGAGTTTAATAACGATTACTTTTGGTCTTCGATTAACCAAGTTGCACTTGTCATAATTCGTTTGAGAATAGGTCCGGTTGTCAGCCGGACCTCCTCGACAAACATTTTGTATCTTACCCGTTAAACTGGCTGACAATATCCTGCATTTCTGTGGCTAGTTTTGCCAGTTCACCTGCCGCCGCTTGGGTGTCAGTCGCACCCTGGGTGGTGCTATGGGCGGCCTGAGCTACACCGGCAATGTTCTCAACGATCTCTTGAGACCCTCGGGAAGCCTCTGAAATATTGCGGGTGATCTCGTTGGTGGTAGCCGACTGCTCTTCCACCGCGCTGGCAATGGTGT
>JACKQG010001991.1_pt1 | contig 27385 bp, 22 predicted proteins | sample 8237621 | NCBI WGS metagenome assembly JACKQG01 (sample SAMN15677084, study PRJNA649215) | marine metagenome | biome: marine; feature: Black Sea; material: saline water; isolation source: suspended particulate matter (SPM) from the Black Sea western gyre | collected 2013-06-09/2013-06-10 | depth... | reverse complement strand
AAATTTGACCTCGAAATTGCTTAAATGTAAATATTTTAACGAATCGAAATACTAGCTAATACACTTCAACATACGAATGCAGGGCCCTGTAAAGGGGTTCTGACATTTCGACGTTGACGACGAAACTTCTCCGTTCTCCACGAACGTTTCTGCCGGTGATATGAATGCGCAGATAGCCGTCAATTTCCTCAACAATGCCGCCCAGTTTCTGGCTGTATTTTTCCTCAACATCATAAACCGCTGCGGGTTCACTGTTTATCATTGCCGCCATCTGGTCAGCCAGAGTAATACCCAGCAGGGTTACTTTCTGAGTATTAAAATCGCCGATGACTGTAAAAGGCTTGACCGCCACCATGGTCGGACCATAAAAACCATTGAAATCTCCCATGGCATCATCACAGATCAGGGTCACAAGCTCTGTCATATTGGCATAACTGTGATATCCAATCCGGCCCTCAAACGGCGCGGGGGCGATCAGTTCCGCTCCGGATTCATCGCCGGCCATGGAAGGGAGACTTCCCAAAGTCCCCCAGCCAAAAACACAGATAAACAGCAACACTGTTCCTACATTACAATGCATTTTTTTCATTATATTCTCCAGCACAGCTTCCTTTCCTGCATGTGAATCCCTATTAACGACTGCAAGCAATTCCTATTTCAGCATGCCCTTGACAGCAATTGTGTAGGGTTTTTCTATGGTGTGAAAAAGACCAAGAAGCTCCCGGTTCAAAGGCATTGTATAGCGCCAGGATGTTTTAATCAGGCCATTTTTTAAATTCACCAGGCGACCCTGAATAATAAGCATCTTTCTCGTATTGGTAAAAGTAGAAACCACGACATAATCAAGTTCCGGTGATACATTGGCCAGCTCCCCGATATTCCGGGATAAAATAAATTCTCCTGTCTGGGCCAGAATGTTGATTTCTTTCCCCAGCCGAAGTTCTTTGACCTTCAAGCCGCGATCGGCCAGATCTGTGAGGAGAAATTCGCCCATAACCCGGCCAAACTCTGTTTCCCTTTTGAGATCTGACAACGGAACAGCGGCCACAACAGCCACCCGGGAGCTATAATTCTTTTCGCCATCATCTTTCAGCTGATAAAAAACCTTTCCGGCAACATCTCTGGAAATATCAGACAGGAGAGTATCTGTTCCCTGGGAGCGCAGACTGTCAGGCATGTAATTATACACCCGGTATCTTTTAGGATCACAAGGCTTGGCATCCTTTTCCCCGTTGTTTTCAGCTCCTATAGAAGATTCCGGTTTTTCATTTTTTTCAAGATCAAGGTACGCACTGGCCTTTGAGGGTCTAAAGGCGGCCTTTTCAGAAGGTGCGGCGGCTGATATGGGGGCTGCAGTTGATACCGTTACAGACACCGTGGCATTGGATCCGCCACCCATAACATTGCCGCTCACAGCTTTTTTAGGCGACGCTGCTTCCTGTACCCCCTGGGACTCAACCACCACAACTTCCGAGGTGTTCTGTTTTTCCCCTGCGGCATGGATAGCAGGAACAACTATTTGTTCTCCCTTGCCTTGAACTTCAGCCCAGAGAAAATCAGGGCCTGAATATGCCAGTGCCATTATGGTTAACAAAACAGCTATACGGCGCATCTTTTTCATTTCTCTCCCTCCGGTAAAATAGAACCTGGTTTCCTTCTGGAAACAGCAGGTCAATAAATCTTTATATGAAAGTTTTAAGTTGAAAGTATTAAAGGTACCTTGAAAAATTAGGATTTTTGTTTGCTAGCAAGGAATAACAAAATTAAAAAGCGCAGCATACCGAGGTATGTGAGCACTTTTCATTTTGGCAATGACACCGCTAGCGAGCAAAAAGTCAATTTTTCAAGGTTGCCTTAAGTTTTAAGTTGGTGGATGTAACTTATTCATTTTTTCCTGCTTGATTTTAACTTTCATGCTCGAAGTCTGCGCTTATCTCGTTGTTCCCGTCTGTAGGGGATGGTGGTTAGTAACTCAATATTGACTCTCTAATTTTTTCAAGTACGACACTTCTGAAGAATGTATCTTTGCGGATGCTGCGTCCTGAAGCATTTTTTCTGTAAATTCATTTCTCTCAAAAATGGCTGTGGCACTGGACAACAGGACCGAACTTTCATTATCAAGAATTCGTGCATTCACTATAATATCGTCTTTTCCCACAAGATACGTACCTGTCAGCATGGCCCCGGCTGACGCACTGGCGCCTATTTCATCAGGATCGCGGGACAGTCCGAATTCTCCCCGTTTTTCCTGAACCACCACACTAACACTTTTTCGTATATCAATGACCTTATAGGTATGACTCTGGAATTCATTCATCATCTGCTCCGACAGATAACGGCCAAAAGATGACGATCGATACAGCTTGTTCATATCGACAAAGGTGGTCACCAGCATACCGTCACCAAGATCACCAATCTGGGGATCCGGATCTTCCAGGTTGGCCAGAAGCCCTCCTGCCAACTTTCGGACCTGAGTAATAAGAGCACAGGCCTCTTCCGACTTTTCGGCGGGATCCTCAAATCTCTTTGGTTCCAGGTACTCAGGGGGAGCTGACTCAGAGCTACAGACAGGAGTTATCGGGAACGCGGTAACGAATAAAACGGTAAATATAATAAGACAGCCGGTTTTCATTTTCATTGGAGCTTCCTTGTCAATATGCACAAAAGGCACAACCTCTCTTTTCCATACTACCTGTACAACATGTTCATCGGTAGGAAAGGGCTTGTTCTTTAAAGGAATTTTACGGAACTGGCAAAAAGTCGCATTTTAATTTATCTTTGCGGATCATATGGACCAGAAATAACTCATTTTCAATTCTACCCCACCGGATTTATGCACAAAGAAGACATACTGACAGACGAAGCTCTTATCATCGAAGAGTCAGGAGAAATGCCGGAAGTGGCATATCATGGAGCGATTTATTATCTGACCAGAGATCCTGATGGCCCGAGCCTGACCCTGGAACAACAGGACCACCTCCCTCTCAAAAAAGCAGTCATCCAGCGCTATACAACTATCATGATTCGTGATTTGACCCATGAAAACCGCTCAAAAAGCCTGTATCGAGGTCTGGAAAGATGTATATGCAACTGGCAGCGCCTGAAACTTTTTTCAACCAGGGAAAATATGGATATCAGCCATGTCCGTCAGAAAACAGCACAGGAGCTTGTCGCTTTTCTCAAGATGGAGAGTAGTGATGTCGGGAAGGGTAAATACGAGTCGTGCGTAAACTGCAGTAGAACAGATCTTGAAGAGTTTATCCGTGATCTTGGACTGAATATGAATAAGATAAAGGGCCTTCTTTTAAAGTTATGTCGATAAAGACGAACGTGTGAAAAGTCACACTGTTCAAACAGTATTTATTGCCCCTGTTTTTTTATCTGATCAATAAGCCCGGTGGTTGAAAAGCCTTCCACCATATCGATATTTATCACACTACCGCCGGCTTCCAGGACTTCCTTGCCGCCAACAATTTTTTCAACAGGCCAATCTGCCCCTTTCACCAGAACATCAGGAAGAAGCTCTTTGATAAGTTCAATGGGGGTCTCTTCACTGAACAGCACAACATGATCAACACATCCCAGGGAGGCAAGAAGACGGGCCCGGCTGGACTCGTTATTCACAGGTCGTCCAGGTCCCTTAATAGCCTTTATGGAGGAGTCGCTGTTAAGGCCGACAACCAAATAGTCACCTGTTTTTCTGGCAGCCTCAAGATAGGTCGCATGTCCCTCATGGAGAATATCGAAACAGCCGTTTGTGAAAACTATTCGAGAGCCTGTCGTTTTATAACGCTCTATTTTTTCTTTTAAAGCGGAGAGCTCCGTTATTTTTTCTGCATTATTATTGCGGTACGGCCTGACACCGGCAGATGAAAAGAGAGATCGAGATCTGGAGAGAGTTGCCCCGTCAAGAGGAGCTGATATCTGCTGCTCATCGTCGCCAGCTTCAGCAAGTATTTCACCGCTCGGAGCGACAATCATGGAATGACCGCCAAAAGCAGTTCCATCCGTTTCCCCATACCGGTTGCAGGCAACAACATAGACCTGGTTTTCAATGGCCCGGGCCTGAATCAGGGTTCGCCAATGATGGCTACGAACAGCCGGCCATTGAGCACTTATTGCGATAAGGGAAGCTCCCTCATGTGCCTGGGATCGGGCCAGATCCGGAAAACGCAGATCAAAACAGACAAGTGCTCCTAGAACCCCAAAGTCGGTAACAACAGGATGCGGGGTGCTGCCGGGGGAAAAATATCTGTTCTCACTCATTGGTGAAAACAGCTGCTGCTTCCGATACCTGCCGACGATGCCGTTTTTATCTAAAAAATAGAGGGTGTTGAAATAAAGAGCCTGGCCATCACAGAACTTTTTCTCAGGAAGAGATCCGGCAAAGATAACAGTATGTTTTGCAGCTATGGCAGAGAGGTGTTTGAGAAGATCTTCTGTTCTGGATGCTTGTGCAGCAAGGGAATCATAATGAAAACCGCCGGCCCAGAGTTCCGGCAGAACAACAAGTGTCCCCGGAAGAGGAGCCAGGCGAGTCAGGCCCTTTTCAACAGCTGCCAAATTGCCGTCAATATCTCCCGCCTTCACATCAAACTGAAGACAGGCGGCATGGCTCGGAAGAGTAAACTCTCCTTTTTTCTTAATGGTTTTCATGAAATAGAAAGGTTTTAAATCTGTGGAAAAAAAGAAAAGTTCGTGTCTGTTAGCAGGGGTTAGTAGTGAAATTAATACTCCATCTCTTCCTTCTGGTGCCTAGTTAACAGATCGTGTACTGCCTCCTGGCAGTCTTTATCTTCATATATGACCTGATAGATCTGGTCGAGAATAGGCATGTCAACATGCTGTTTTTCGGCTAACGCCATGGCGGAATGGGTTGTTTTTACACCTTCAGCCACCATATTCATCTCTGCCAGGATATCTGCGAGTTTTTTTCCCTGGCCAAGCTTTAAACCGACAGCCCTGTTACGACTCAGATCTCCTGTGCAGGTAAGAACAAGATCCCCCAGGCCGCCAAGACCGGAAAAAGTGAGCGGGTTTGCTCCCATTTTCACACCAAGCCGGGTAATTTCAGCAAGCCCCCTGGTGATAAGAGCAGCCCTGGTATTTGTACCGTAGCCAAGGCCGTCACTAATTCCTGCGGCAACGGCAATAATATTTTTCAAGGCTGCACCCAGCTCCTGCCCTATGAGATCGATACTTGTGTACACCCGAAATCGTTCGGAAAAGAACAGCCCCTGTATGGACTCCGCTGTTTCCATGGTACGGGCTGCCACTGTAACAGCAGTCGGTATCCCGGCAGCAACCTCTTTGGCGAAACTCGGCCCTGTCAGCACACCGACTTCTCCTTTTTTCCCTGCTTTCCCAAGCTCTTCTTCCATCACCTGACTCATGGTCATCAGGCTTTCATTTTCTATACCCTTGGTGGCGGAAACAACTATCGCGTTATCATCTAAAACAGGAATAATCTGTTGAAAAACAGAACGGAATACATGGGAGGGAACAACCATTACGACAAAGGCCTTCCCCCTTACTGCTTCGTGAATATCTGCAAGGGGAACAAGCCTGTCGCATAAAGGAAAACCGGGAAGATACGACCTGTTTTCCTTTTCATCGAGAATCTGGCGAACATGTTCTTGTCTATGGGCCCAGAGATGAACACCGAGCCCATTGTCACTCAAAAGTTTGGCCAGAGCTGTTCCCCAACTGCCGGCACCGATAACAGCAACTGAAAAATCAGGAGACTGCTTCATCGTCTCCATTTTCTCCATTTTCTTCGTCACCTTCATCATCTCCATAGGATTCAGGAACCATATCCATGGCAACAACCTTTTCACCCTCTTCAATGTCAATAAGCTTCACACCCTGGGTGTTCCGGCCGATCACTCGGTTATGCTCCATATTCATCCTGATAATTTTACCGCTGTCGGCGATAAGCATAACCTCATCTTCATCGGTTACCAGGAGGGCTCCAACAATATTGCCATTTCTCTCACTGGTTTTAATGGCAAAAACTCCCTTACTACCCCGCTTGGTGAGTCGGTAATCCTCAACAGCACTTCGCTTACCAAAACCATTTTCTGTGACGACAAGAATAGACTCGTCAGAGTCAATGACCACGGCACCGACCACTTCATCCTCTGCAGCCAGTCGAATACCCCTGACACCACTTGCAGTACGGCCCATACTCCTGACATCCTGCTCATTAAAGCGAACCGCCATGCCCTTATGGGAAACAAGCAAAATTTGACTGTTTCCTGTTGTAATTGCTGCTGTTATAATTTCATCATCCTCCCGAATAGTCAGGGCAATTTTTCCCTTACGCAGCGGCCGGGCAAATTCTGAAAGTACTGTTTTTTTGACAATTCCCTGCTTAGTAACCATCATAATATAACACTCAAGTTCGCAGGAAAAACTCTTCACCGGCAAAATGGCCGCTACTTTTTCATTTTCAGAGAGTTCAAGCAAATTAACAAGAGCTTTACCTCTTGCTATCCTGCTTGCCTGTGGAATTTGGTATACCTTGCGCCAGAAGACTTTTCCAAGATTAGTAAAAAAGAGGAAAGTATCATGGGTTGAGGCAAGATAAAGATTGGAGACAAAATCTTCATCAATAGTATTGATACCTTTAACACCCTTTCCACCGCGACGCTGAGAACGATACAAATCAACAGAGTTTCTCTTTATATATCCTTCATGAGTAACCGTAACCACCATATCTTCCTGCTGAATCAGATCTTCTGGTAAAATCTCGTCTGGGGCATCAATTATTTCAGTACGCCTTTCATCACCATACTGTTCTTTAATAGCAACACATTCATCTTTAATAATTTGCAGGACCAGTGATTCATCATGAAGAACCTTCTGTAGCCAGGCAACTTTTTCGAGAAGTTCATTCAACTCGCTGATTATTTTTTCTCTTTCAAGACCAGTGAGTTTCTGAAGTCGCATTTCAAGAATAGCCTGGGCCTGAATTTCAGAAAGATCAAATGTCTCCATCAATCCCTGGCGTGCTTCAGCAGGATTTGCAGAGGCTTTTATAAGGGTAACGACTTCATCCATGTTTTCAATAGCCACTTTCAGACCTTCAAGAATGTGGGCTCTGGCTTCTGCTTTTTTCAGATCAAAAGCCGTGCGGCGATATACAATGGTTTTCCGGTGCAGAATGAAGTGTTCAAGTATCTGCTTCAGATTGAGAACTTCCGGTTTATTATTGACAATACTAAGAAATATAATTCCAAAACTTCTCTGAAGGGGGGTGAGCTTATACAACTGATTCAATACCACCTCTGCCACTTCATCTTTTTTCAAATCAAGAACAATGCGCATTCCGTGACGATCTGATTCATCACGTATCTCGGAAATTGACTCGACCCTCTTTTCCTTCACCAGCAGGGCTATTTTTTCAATCAGCTTTGCCTTGTTCTGCTGATACGGAATTTCTGTAATTATAATTGATTCTCTATCACCCTTTTTCTTTTTTTCTATATGGCTCTTTGCCCGCATGAGTACGGAGCCACGACCTGTCTCATAGGCTTCACGGATGCCTGCTCGACCACAAATAAATGCACCTGTGGGGAAATCTGGTCCGGTGATATGACACATCAGATCGTTGACTGTTGTATTGGGGTCCTCTATCAGAGCAAGAAGGCCATCGAGAATCTCAGTTATATTATGAGGGGGGATATTAGTCGCCATTCCAACGGCTATACCGGAGGAACCGTTAATCAATAAATTTGGAACCCTTGAAGGAAAAACAACCGGCTCTACGTGAGAATTGTCATAGGTAGGAATAAAATCAACCGTATCTTTTTCAAGATCAGCTATGATTTCCTGATCGAGACGAGTCATCCTCGCCTCTGTATAACGCATAGCAGCAGGTGAATCGCCGTCTACAGAGCCAAAGTTTCCCTGACCGTCCACCAAAGGATAGCGCATGGAAAAATCCTGGGCCATCCTGACAATGGTATCGTACGCCGCTGTATCTCCATGGGGATGATATTTACCGATGACATCACCAACGATACGGGCTGATTTCAAGTGTGGTCTGTTATAGAAATTACTCAGTTCCCGCATGGCAAAAAGAGCCCGTCGATGAACCGGCTTTAAACCATCCCTAACATCGGGAAGGGCTCGGCCAATAATGACGCTCATTGCATAAGCAAGATAGGATTTCTTCAGTTCCTTCTCTATGGATATTGTCGGTGATGGTATGTTTTCTTCTATCATATTATATAGTTCTATCTTTAGGGATGAAGTAGGAGCTCCTGATATTATACATCAATATTTGTTACTTCAAGAGCGTGATTATTTATAAATTCTCTTCTGGGTTCCACCTTGTCACCCATAAGTGTTGTGAAAATATCGTCTGCTTTTTCCGCATCTTCAATAGTCACCCGCAACAAAACCCTGTGTTCCGGATCCATAGTTGTATCCCATAGCTGTTCAGGATTCATCTCACCCAAACCTTTATATCTCTGCAAATTGCTTCCTTTGAAGGATTCTACTTTTATAAGGTCAAGAAGTTCCGTCCAGTTAGCAGCAGGTATTTCCTTTTCACCAGATCGTATTATAAATTCACTGTTAAGGAATTCTTTGATATGAGGATACAGCAAAATAGCAGACCTATATTCAGGAATGAGCGGTATCTGGGGTCCCACGGTTATAAAAATATGGGCCTTATCTTTAATGGCGGCGTCAAATTCGTAACAACTTGCCTTCCATCGGCATGGGCGTATATTGCCAAGAATGAGTTCAACAGAACTGAGCTTTTCCTTTAACCGGGTTACAAAATTTTCATCGGCGAATTGATCTGCTGAGTGAATTTCTTCATCAAGAAGAAACTGCATAATATCACCCCAGAAATTCATTCTCTCCAGATACTCAAGAATTCTTCTATAGAAAGAAAGATTTTTTAACAGGTTAATAACTTCCTCTTCCTGGATAATCTTTTTCTCTTTCCCCAGTTCTACAGAAAAATTGGAACTTGCATGGTTAAACAGATAACTGTTCAGTTCATTATCATCGTTGAAAAACTGTTCTTTCTTACCTCTACCTAACCTGTACAGAGGGGGCTGGGCTATATAGACATACCCCTTTTCAACAAGAGCATGCATTTGCCTGTAAAAAAATGTAAGTAGCAATGTTCTGATATGAGCCCCATCAACATCAGCATCCGTCATTATTATAATTTTATGGTATCTCAGTTTTTCAATATCAAATTCATCTCTGCCTATCCCTGTACCCAGAGCAGCAATCATCTGCTTGATCTCTTCAGAACCAAGTATCTTATCAAAACGGGCTTTTTCAACATTCATAATCTTGCCGCGTAACGGTAAAATAGCTTGATTAAACCTATCTCTTCCCTGTTTAGCGCTGCCTCCTGCAGAATCACCCTCCACTAAGAAAATTTCCCTTTCTTCCGGTTTTTTACTTTGGCATTCAGCAAGTTTTCCTGCCATGAGCAGGTCAAGACCAGATCCCTTTTTTCGGGTCAGCTCTTTTGCTCTTCGCGCTGCTTCTCTAGCACGAAGAGCATCTACAGCCTTCATGAGTATTTTTTTTGCTTCCTGGGGATTCTGTTCAAGATATATTGTCAGCTTTTCATTACAAATTGATTCTACAATGGATTTGACTTCACTATTACCGAGTTTTGTTTTTGTCTGCCCTTCGAACTGGGGATTAGGAACACGAACAGAGATAACACAGGTAATCCCTTCTCGTACATCTTCTCCTCCCATCTTTTCCTTAAGGTTTTTTGGGATTATATCATCACTGGCATAGCGGTTTATACACTTGGTAAGAGCACCCCTGAACCCGGTCACATGGGTTCCTCCTTCTTTCGTGGGAATATTATTTACAAAAGAAAAAAGACGTTCTGAAAAACCATCATAATATTGAAAAGCTACCTCCACCTGGACACTATCTTTTTCACCGATGAAAAAGATAGGATTCGGGTTAACAAGAGTTCTATTTCTGTTTAAATATTCAACATAGGAAGCTATACCTCCTTTAAAATGAAACTCATCATCTGCACCACTTCTCTCGTCTTTAAGCAGTATTTTAACTCCGCCATTTAAAAAGGCGAGTTCTCGGAGACGGGACTGGATAGTTTCATATGAAAAAACCGTTGTTTCAGTAAATATTGCAGTATCAGGCTTAAAAGTAATAATAGTTCCAGTTTTGGATGTTTCTCCAATTTCCTGTATTTCATCACTTTTAACGCCTTGTTTGTATGACTGCTGGTATACCTTGCCATTTCTTCTTACTTCCGCCCGTGCCATCATACTTAAGGCATTAACAACAGAAACACCAACACCATGAAGACCTCCTGAAACCTTATAGGTGGAATGATCAAATTTTCCACCGGCGTGCAGTGTACACATGACAAGTTCCAAGGCTGATATTTTTTCCGTTGGATGTATTGCAACAGGTATACCCCTGCCATTGTCTTCCACACTGACGGAATCATCTTGGTGAATTGTCACTTTAATAAAAGAACAATGACCTGCCAGGGCTTCATCTATACTGTTATCAACAACTTCGTAGACAAGGTGATGTAAACCTCCTTCCCCTGTATTGCCGATATACATTGATGGTCTTTTGCGAACTCCTTCCAAACCGGAAAGGACTTTTATCTGTTCGGCACCATAATCGTTTGTTTCTTCTGTCATAATAAGTAATTCGCTTTTTTATATTTTTGAAAATTTTATTAAGGTTTTCTTTTTACTAGAAAGTTGCCTAGAGTTCCATCGGCATTATAACACTTATAAAATCAGGTTCTTTTTCTGATTTTATAAGACAGGGTCTTCCTGCTCCGGTGAGGTATACTTTGACAATGTCGCTGGTCATAACCTGCAGGGTATCAACAAAATATTTTCCATTAAACCCTAAAACAACACTTTCCCCACTATATTCAACAGGTATTTTTTCATGGGCATTACCAATATCCATACTTTGAGAAGTTAGAGTTAACTCATTGTTTTCCATCTGCCATTTAACAACATTAAATTTTTCTTCCGCAAACAAGTTCATTCGTTTCATTGAATTCAGCAGGGATATCCTATCAATTTCGATAAATTTCTCCATGTCTATGACATCCAGTAAACTTCTAAAATCAGGGAAATCTCCATTCATAAGCCGTATAATGACTGTTGTATTTTCACTTCTTAAAACAGCCTGCTTTTTTTCGAAACCAATGGATACAATATCTGCTTTCTCACATAATTTTTTTATTTCCTGAGCACCTTTCCTGGGAATAATAGTTGTTTTACCAATTTGAAAGGATGAGAGATCTTTCTCTGTATTTTTTTTCATAAGAGAAAGACGATGTCCATCGGATGAAACCATACGTAAAAAATGAGATTCTTCGCTATCCTCTTTTTCAACAAGTAAACCTGTCAGAGTAAAGGTACTTTCTGAGTCAGATGCTACTGAAAATATAGTTTTTTCTATAATATCTTTTACATCTTCAGCAGGGAGAGTAACAAGATTTTCCTCTTCATAATCCGGAAATGTAGGGAAATCGTTACTTGCCATTCCTGCTACATTATAATCACTGGAACCGGCTATAATTTTCACCCAGTTTTTATCCTGAACTTCCATATGAATATGATCGGAATTTGATTCCCTCACTATTTCAAATATTTTTTTGGAAGGGAGTGTAATAGAACCGGGAGAAAGTATTTCAGCTGGAACTACCTGTCTTACTCCAACCTCAAGATCTGTTCCTGTTATTTCAACAGTATCATTTTTTGTTTCTATCAAAATATTTGAAAGAATCGCCAATGTAGCAGGTTTCGTAGTAATATTTTGAATAAAAGCAAGAGCAGACAAAAAATCATCTTTAGCTATATTAACGACGAGTGACATGGTTTTTTCCTTTATATTTTTGGTAAAAAAAGTCTTCAGGTATATTTAAATTAAGAAAGGCTTTTTAATAATTGTTTTTTTATAAATATACTTTTTGTTGTTATTAGGCCTGTTAGTTAGTTGACAATTCATGTAACTATATATTTATATTATATAATTAATAAACAGAGACGTGTTTGTTTATTTGTGGAAAAATAAAGTTTTGAAGTTTTCAACAGGTTATCAAGACTCTCTGAACATCTTTTCAAAACGAAAAAAATAAAGTTAAAAAAAGAAAAGAAAAATCATAAAAAACAGATGGGATAATAGTTTAAAAACAAAAAAAAATCAATAAGATAATAGACGTTTAACTCTTTAGAAAAATTGGTAAAATCTTACATTTTGCTCTGCTGCAAATATTAAATTTTAAAAAGGCTTGTTAAGGAAAGAACAATGAAGGTGGAAAATATATTTTGTGAACTTCAGAAAGAGATGAACGCTCTTTTTAAATCGGCTGTTTGTGAAAAGTATTTTTCAGGGGCTGCCGTCGGTGTTTCTCTTTTTTCCGGAAAAAAGAGAGAAACATTTACAGGGTGTTATGGAACTCCTTCTTTTTATTCTTCAGAAAATATACATACGTCAACGTTCTTTGATCTGGCTTCTCTTACTAAACCATTGGCTACGACCATGGCTGTTTTATGCCTTATTAAAGAAAAAAAGATATATCCGGATGAAAAAATAGGAAATTTTTTTGGTTCAGGTTTTTCTTTGGAAACAAAAGATATTACGATATCTGATATTCTTAATCACTCCTCAGGGTTGCCATCCTATAGGGTTTTTTATAAAGATATTATAGGGTTGCCGTTATCAGAGAGAAAAGAAAGGCTGTGTCAGCTTGTTTTGAAAGAACCATTTGAATATACCCCCCATACGCAGTCACTGTATAGCGATCTTGGTTTTATGCTGCTTGATTCTATTGTTGAAAAAAGAGCGGGGATGTCGTTGGAAAAATATCTGCAGAAAAAGATGCCGGAATACTTTGGTGTATCCAAAGGTCTTGTTTTTAATCCCATGGAGAAAAAAATAACAAACTGTGCCTGTACCGAAAAATGTTCGTGGAGAAAAAAAGTTCTGTGTGGAGAGGTTGATGATGAAAATACCTGGGCTGTTGGCGGTATTTCTGGTCAGGCAGGTCTTTTTGGAACCATAGAAAGTGTAGTGAGTATAACGAATCACATTCTCGATGTATGGCTTGGTAAAGAAAAAGATAAAAATATAGAAAGGGAAACCCTTAAATTATTTCTGGAATCAAGAAAGACAAAGAACAGCAGTTGGGCCATGGGTTTTGATACACCGTCTCCTGAATATTCATCAGGAGGGAAATATTTAAGCAGGAACAGTGTAGGTCATCTTGGTTTTACAGGAACCTCTTTCTGGATAGATCCGGATAAAGAACTTGTTATGGTACTGCTGACAAACAGGGTGCACCCTTCAAGGGAAAATAATGCCATACGAAAGTTCAGACCTCTTTTCCATGACAAGGTTATAGAAAAATTGGGATTAGCTGAAAAAGAGGCAAAGGAATAGAAGTGAAAAGTGGAATCATAAAAATACTTATAATTACAGGTAGTTGTTGAACTATTTGAGCTTTTTACTTTTTCTTTTCAGGAAACAAATTGAGAATATCTTTTTTGTTGGCGGCGACCACTCCTCTTTCTGTAATTAATCCGGTAATAAGACGGGCTGGAGTTACATCAAAACCATAATTAACGGCTTTTGTTTCTGCCGGTGAAATAGTAACGGTTTCCAGGTGATTGTCCTGTGTCATCCCGGTAATACGGTGCACTTCCTCTTCGGATCTTTTTTCTATGGGGATGTCTTTCAATCCATTTTCTATTTCCCAGTCAAAAGTGGAGGATGGAAGCGCAACATAGAAGGGGATGGTGTTATCCCGGGCAGCAAGAGCCTTCAGGTAGGTGCCTATTTTGTTAGCGACATCGCCGGTATAGGTTGTCCTGTCTGTGCCGACTATGACGAGATCCACCATGTCGTGCTGCATGAGATGCCCTCCTGTGTTGTCAGGAATGAGCGTGTGGGGTACTCCTTCTTCTTTAAGTTCCCATGCGGTCAGTTTTGCCCCCTGCAGCCAGGGTCTTGTTTCATCCACCCAGACATGAATATTGATACCGGCATGATGGGCGGCATATATAGGCGCAGTGGCGGAACCATAATCAACAAAAGCCAGCCAGCCGGCATTGCAATGGGTCAGGACATTGACGGGTTGCCCCCCTTTTTTTCTGCTGATGTCTTTTATAATTTTCAGACCATGTTCCCCTATTTGTTTGCAGAAGAGAGCGTCTTCGTCGGCGACTTCACAGGCAACCTCAAAAGCCCTTTGTTTTTTTGCTTCAAGGGAGGGCTCTTTGGATATTTCTTTGAGTTGTCTTTCTATGGCCCATGTAAGGTTTTTTGCCGTTGGACGGGTAGCCGCCAGAACTTGAGCTGAATTGTGTATGTGGGTGTCACAGTCTTTTTCCGGGGCGGTCAGAACACTGCAGTACATGGCAAAGGCAGCCGTTGCTCCAATGAGGCCTGCACCCCGGACATGCATGTCTTTAATTGCCCTGGCAAAATCTTCAACGGTATGGAGATCTTCAACAACGAACTGGTGGGGAAGGAAACGCTGATCAATTATTTTTATAATTTTGCTGTTATCGGGATCGGGCCATATTGTTCTATAGTGGGTTTTGTTTACATTCATGGTATTAAAAAAAAGTTTTGAGGAAATAATAAGTAAGAAGACCCATACCTATGGATCCATAAATGAGCAGTCATGGTATGCAGTCATTTTTCGAGCGGCTCAGTTTTATAAAAACGAGAATCGAAGCAATGACTGAAATGAGAATAAAGAGAGAAGATTTCATAACACTACGTACACTAACATCATAGCATAATGACTTCAACGAATTCTACGACGCTGTTTACGGGAAAAAAGCAGATACAGAGAGTATTGAGAGCAATAAAAGATCTCTGTTTTCCTCCAAGCTGTATCAGCTGTGAGATTTCTCTTCCGGAATCCCGCCTGCTTCTCTGTGGCCAGTGTCTCGGAGAGCTGCATTTTACAGAATCTCCTTTATGTTTCAGGTGCGGCAGGGTTTTTCCCGGGAGACAGGGAGGGGATCACCTCTGTTCTGCCTGTATGAAATCCTCTCTGTATTACAATAGGGCCCGTTCTCTTTTTATTTATGATGACCGCGTATCAGATCTTGTTCACGGATTGAAGTACAGCTGCAAAACATCCGTTCTTGAAACGTTTAACATCTTGAAAACGAAAAGCCGCTGTTTGGATGATCTGTCTACTTTTGATTATATTGTGCCTGTTCCCCTTCATGTGAAAAGGTTAAGACAGAGGGGGTATAATCAAGCTTTGCTTCTGGCCAGAACCTTTTTTTATGAAGAAAAAAACAAGATAAAAAATGATATTCTGCTCAGGATAAGAAATACACCGTCCCAGACCGGGTTAAATGGTGTTGAGAGAAGGAAAAATCTTAAAAATGCCTTTCAGGTTTCCGACCAAAAAAATGTTTCCGGGAAAAATATTCTCTTGGTCGATGATGTGTTCACTACCGGCTCAACAGTCAATGAATGCGCCAGGGTGTTGATACAGGCAGGCGCTGGAAATGTAGACGTGATGACTCTGGCCCGTGTGCGGGAGTAGTAAGAACTAGAAAGCAACCACAGAGCACACAGAGACCACAGAGTTAACTCCCTGTAATAAAAAGATTTTTCTGTGATCTTTGTGTGCTCTGTGGTGAAAAAAAGACTTTTACAGGTTTGTGTCGAGGTTCACTTGGGGCACATCATAAAACGGTATTTTTTAGCCAGTGGGTATTGTCAGGAGCCGGGAAGTCTAAGGTGTAATGAAGGCCCCTGGACTCTTTTCTGGTGAGCGCGCAGCGCACAATAAGATCGGAAAGAATCGCGATGTTTCGGAGTTCTATCAGGTCCGGCGTGAGAAGAAAATCATGATAATGTTCGAGGACCTCCTGGAGGATAAGCCGCAGTTTTTTCTGGACCAGGAGGAGTCTTTTCTGTGACCTGACAATGCCGACATAATTCCACATGAGTCGCCGAATCTGATCCCAGTTGTGGCTTATAAGTACGCACTCCTCAATTCTCTCTGCTTTTCCGGAAGACCAGGGCGGCACATCGGAAAAAGGTTTTTTTGAAAGGGAGGGCCACACTTCCTGGCATGAAAGAAAAGCCTGATGGGCAAAGACAACAGCCTCAAGAAGAGAGTTGCTGGCCAGTCTGTTTCCGCCGTGAAGTCCGGTGCAGGCAGTTTCTCCGAAGGCGTACAGGTTGTCGATGCTTGATCTGCCCATTATGTCTGTGAGAACACCACCGCACATATAGTGAGCCGCCGGAACAACAGGAATGGGTTCCCGGGTGATGTCTATTGAATAGGACAGGCAGGTCCTGTAAATATTTGGGAAGCGGTTTTTAATGAAATCTGCCGGCTTATGGCTGATATCCAGGAAGACACAGTCGCCGCCGCTTGCCTTGAGTTCTGAGTCGATAGCTCGTGCCACGAGGTCACGGGTTGCAAGATCTCCCCTCGGGTCATATTTTTTCATGAAAGCTTCGCCTTTTTCGTTGATAAGGCGCCCTCCCTCTCCCCTGACTGCTTCGGAAATAAGAAAGTTTTTCACTTGCGGGTGGTAGAGGCAGGTGGGGTGAAATTGTACAAATTCAAGGTTTGCCACCTTGGCACCGGCTCTGTATGCCATTGCAATACCATCTCCTGTGGCTATGTCCGGGTTGGTGGTATACAGATAGACTTTGCCGGTTCCTCCGGAGCAGAGCACGGTGATTTTGGCGAGGTAGGGCGATATGCTGTTGTCGTTGCGGTCGAGAACAAAGGCGCCGAGACAGCGGTCGTGGGGGGAGACGGCAAGCCCTGCTTTGGAGCCGATAAGAAGATCTACGGCGAGGTGATCCTCGAGGATTGAAATGGCCGGATTTTCTGCAACCCTCTTAAGGAGACTGCTTTCTATCTCTTTGCCGGTGAGATCTTTTGCGTGGGCAATGCGGCGGGCGGAGTGTCCGCCCTCCCGGCCCAGATCAAGCTCGGAAGGGTTTGTTTCGTCGCTGGTAAAAGAAACACCCAGTTCAATAAGTTCACGGATTCTTTCCGGTCCTTTTTCGACAACAAGCCTTACAACCTCTTCATTGCATAACCCGGCACCTGCCTGCAGGGTATCCTGGATATGAAGGTCGAAAGAATCTTCTCCGGAAAGCACAGCCGCAATCCCCCCCTGTGCCAGGTTGGTTGCCGTATCTATCTTGGCTTTTTTGGTGACAATGGTGACGGAGCCCAGTTCCGCTGCCTTAAGGGCAAAAGACAACCCTGAAATACCGCTGCCGATAATAAGAAAATCAGTTGTTTTTTTAGGATGTTGCGGATTCATGGAAAAAGATCCCTGCTGGCAAAGTTACTTTGAAAAAGAAAAAGCTCTCGTTAGACGCGATATTTTAATGTAACCTGTGTCTTTCTGGAAACGGTTGTTTCCATTCGTTGCAAGCTTTCAGATTTTATTAAATACAAACTCTTTATAAGGGATAAAGTGTCTCATTTACAACTTGTAATTTTTGACTGTGATGGCGTTATGTTTGATTCTAAAAACGCCAACAGAATGTACTATAATCATATTTTAGAGGTCTTTGGCCACCCTCCGATGACAGAGGAAGAGGTGGACTATGTCCATATACATAATGTTATGGACTCTGTTCGGCATATTTTGAGAAACTATCCTGAAGATCTCCCTCAGGCCGAAAAATATCGGGAAGATCTTGATTATCAGCCATTTCTTCAGCACATGAATATGGAGAAAGACCTGGTTGAATTTCTCGAGTTTCTGCAGCCTCAGTATAAAATGGCCATCAGTACGAACCGGACAACGACCATGAAAAATATTCTGCATATTTTTGGTCTTGCCCCTTATTTCGGGAAAGTAATGACCGCCTTTGATGTTGAACGGCCCAAGCCCCACCCTGATGCAATGGTTGAAATTTTAAAACATTATAACCTTGCCGCTGATCAGGCAATTTATATTGGTGATTCAATTATAGACAGGGAGCATGCCGGCAGTGTGGGGATGGACCTGATCGCCTTTAAAAATCCCGATCTTGATGCTGAGTATCATGTAAACAGTTTTATGGAAATCCTCAGTTTGCCGCCTTTTCAACAGGGTTCCCGTGGATAGCAGGCAGGCAATGGGGATATCTGTCTTTCATGATTTTCTGGTTAAATCTCCTGATTTTTCCTGTGCCAGACTCCAGGTCGATAATTTTCTGAAGAAGACCACCCTTATCCGATATGCTTCAGTCTGTTGCGATGAAAGCAGCAGTTGTTCGGCGGAAGAGCCGGAATTCTGGGACCGGCTTGAGCGGGGAATCGCTGAAAACCGGAAAAGAGTATCCAGCCTTATCGGCGAACTGGAATTATGCGGTCACAGCTCTCTTCATGATCTGGCTTCTTTCAAGCAGGGTTTTGAAAGCAAAATACTGCACACCGTTACCCACATGCTAGACGGGTTTATAGGGGTTGACAGTGCCTGTTACAACCTCATTGAAGACTCCCACTGGCTTAAAGACTCCCTTCGAAAAGAGATATTGGCACACCCCAAACAATACTGGCTGGTCCACGTGGTTGCCGGTGGTCTGCAGGAAGCTGTTCTGCACGAAACACCAATAGCGGCTATACCTGAAAAGTAGGTTTTTTTATTTCGGATTTCGGATTTGGGATTGCGGAAAAACAAAACATCAAATACCCATACTCCGAAATCCACAATCCGAAATCCGAAATTCACGATCTACATGGTTAGTGATGGTGGTGATGCCCCTCTATCTGTCCGCCGAGGATTTCCAGTGATTTTTTGAGCGCTGTGTCGGCAGCAGCCATTGCCTCTAGTGCTTTTTTTATTTCAGAAGCCGCTGCCGCTTCTCCTTCCTGCTCGGCAATCTTTGCCCATTTCTGAAACTCTTCCTGGTGGCTGTGGCTGTGTTCCAGCCAGTGAGGAAGCAGTATCCGTAATTTTTCAAGGTCTGTTTTTTTAGTCATTTTATTGTGCTCCGTCAGAGGAAGACAGCAACACTGTTCCTCTCGAAAAATCTATGGTTTTTACAAAAGCCGCGTGGACAACTTCGGGTTCTTCAAAAAGAGTACTTACGCTTATATTGCCATCAATTGATTCCAGCCGGGTTACATTTTCCATAATGACTTTCTGTTCACCGTTCTTCTCCAAGACAACACTCATCTGGCACATCGTGTTTCCCTCCAAGTAAAAGATAACCTGATCACAGAGCTCACAGGGGGAACTGTTTGCAATAAAAAAACTTTTCTGCGATTAGAAAAATATTTTCGACAAAGACATCATCTTTGTTGGTTCAAAAGAGAAATATACTATAGTCACGACGACGGTGAAAAGACACAAAAAAAGAGTGTTTTTGATGTATTTCAGGGATATATGTTCAAGACGTTGTGTACCATATTCAAGAATGGGAGGGGATAATGTTGACTGATTTTACACATATAAAAAAAATCCTTGTAGACTGCCAGGTTATTGCCGTCGTTGGTCTTTCGCCTAAAGCGTCACGACCTAGCAATCAAGTGGCTACTTATCTCCAGGAAAAAGGCTATACCGTTATTCCGGTAAATCCTGGTCAAACGGAGATACTTGGCCAGACCTGCTACCCTGATTTGTTGGCAATACCTGCAAAGGTTGACCTGGTAAATATTTTTAGGAAATCAGAAGATGTGGAGCCCGTTGTTGCCGATGCTGTAAAGATACAAGCCAGGGCGGTGTGGATGCAGCAGGGTATTGTCAACCAGAAAGCTGCCGAAGTGGCCAGGGAGGCCGGGATTGCAGTAGTCATGGACCGGTGTATAAAAGTCGACCACCAGAACTTGATTACAGGGTAAAGCTGATGGCGTCGTATAAGGTCCGATCTACTGCGTTGTAGCAATTTTTCAGGCACTCGGCATACCACATGTATGGCCTCGCACCTGAAAAATTGCTACGCCTTGTATATCAAACTTTTTGCTTAGCCATCCCGAGATTTTTTACGAGATTGTCAAGGCTGCCTCTTGTGAACCACGGTATTTGTGGAGCGATAATGTTGCCCGGGGATGAAATTGCCGGGCTGTCTATGCTGTATTTGCTTGACTTGTCAAGGTAATTCAGCTATTTTTTTCTGTTTTTCATTGAGACAAATCACAACGAGAGGAAGAGACATTGGCGGTGAAGGCCTTAAAGGGCTTTAAAGATATTATACCGGGGGAAGTCGAGACCTGGCAGTTCATTGAGCAGACTGCAAGATCGATATTTCACAGGTTCACGTTCTCCGAAATAAAGGTTCCAGTCCTGGAGAAGACAAAACTCTTTACCCGATCCATTGGTGAGACCACCGATATCGTGGAAAAAGAGATGTATACCTTTCCGGATCGAAACGGTTCTTCCCTGACGATGAGGCCGGAGGGAACCGCACCAGTACTGAGGGCTTATATTGAAAATGGACTTCATGCTGTAAAACCGGTGCAGAAACTCTATACCATCGGCCCCATGTTTCGGCATGAAAGGCCCCAGAAGGGAAGGCTCCGCCAGTTTCACCAGATGAGTGTCGAGGTTCTTGGGGAAGATAATCCATTACTTGACGCAGAAGTTATGGCGATGGCCTGGCAGATCATGAAAGAGCTTGGTCTGACAGCCAGCCTCGAGATAAACTCTCTCGGCTGCAAAGAGTGTCGACCGGATTTTAATCGGGCCCTGCTTGATTTTCTCGATAAGGCGAATGGCTTATGTGATGACTGTGTGCGCCGCAGGGAGACAAATCCTCTTCGGGTTCTCGACTGCAAAAGCAGCAACTGCCAGGAGCAATATGTTCAGGCACCATCGATTCTTGACTTTCTCTGTGGCGGCTGCGATGAACATTTCAAAGCCGTCAAAAATGGCCTGGATATGCTCTCTGTGCCTTATAAGGTGAATTCTTTCATGGTCAGGGGTCTTGATTATTATACCCGGACAACTTTTGAACTGGTGACCAGCGACCTTGGAGCCCAGAGTGCTGTGGGTGCCGGAGGCCGTTATGACGGCCTGGTGAAACAGCTGGGCGGGCCCGATGTGCCAGGGATCGGTTTTGCAATGGGAGTGGAAAGGCTGGCACTGCTTCTGGATCAGCTGGGTAAAGGGGTACATAGTAATGGTATAGATCTTTTTATTGCCGCCCTTGGCCCCGAAGCCCAGAAAAAAGCTTTTGTACTCATGAATGTTTTACGTGGAAAAGGTCTCTCTGTATCCATGGACCTCATGGATCGCAGTTTGAAAAATCAGATGAAGCAGGCTGGCAAGGCTGAAGCCAGTTACGTTCTGATTGTTGGAGAGCAGGAACTTGCAAACGGTGAGGCTGTGCTCCGCAATATGGAGACCCATGATCAGCACCAGATTGCAATAAAAGAGGCTGTGAAAATGTGGCATGAGGATCTGGCCACATTTTTTGCTACAGAAACAACGAAATAACACGAAAATGAAGATCTCTTGAGAAGGTCAAGGAAAACGAGGAGTTCCGCGGAGGCGTATATGTATACGCTACACAAGGAACCCCGCGGTTCGAAGTCTACGCTTATCTGACGCAGAGATTCATAAAAAAGATCGTTTCCGGATGGAAACTAATTATAACTTCCGGCTCAGAGCCGGATTAAGGAGATCCTATGGAATCCATGGGGACACTCAAACGCAGCCATAACTGCAATATGCTGCGAGCTGATAATCTTGGTGAAGAAGTCGTATTGATGGGATGGGTGCTGCGGCGGCGTGATCACGGCGGTGTAATTTTTATCGATCTGCGAGATCGCTTTGGTATAACTCAGGTGGTTTTTAATCCGGAGCTGAACGCGGAAGTGCATGCCAAGGCGCATGATTTGCGCAGTGAGTGGGTTCTCGGAATCCGCGGCACGGTGGCCAGCCGACCGGAAGGTATGCGTAATGACAAACTGAAAACCGGGGCTATCGAAATCCTGGTTGACGAGCTTCGTATTCTCAATGTCAGCAAAACACCACCTTTCCCCCTTGATGAAGATACTGATGTTTCCGACAATCTTCGCCTGACTTACAGATATCTGGACCTTCGCAGACCGGGCATGTCTGAAAATCTTATAATGCGTCATAAGGCGTCTCAGGCTATTCGGAATTACCTTAATGGTGAGAATTTTCTGGAAATAGAGACACCGATCCTCACCCGGTCCACACCGGAGGGAGCCCGTGATTACCTGGTTCCGAGCCGTGTCAACCCCGGGAAATTTTATGCCCTTCCCCAGTCTCCACAGCTTTTTAAACAGCTGCTCATGGTGGCTGGCATGGATCGTTATTACCAGATTGTCAGGTGTTTTCGCGATGAAGACCTCCGGGCAGACAGGCAGCCTGAATTCACCCAGCTTGACATGGAGCTTTCCTTTGTTTCTGAAGAAGATATCTACAGCATTGCCGAAGGTGTAATGAAGGCTGTTTTCAAGGAGACAAAGGGCATCGACCTGGAGCTTCCTTTTGCGCGTATGTCCTATGATGAGGCCATGGACAGGTTTGGTTGCGATCGTCCTGATGTCAGATTCGGCCTGGAGCTCGTAAGTCTTACAGAGATCGTAAAAGAGTGCAGCTTCAAAGTATTTCGTACTGTGGTAGAAAAGGGAGGCCTGGTAAAGAGTATTAATGCCAAGGGGTGCGCCACCTTTTCCCGCAAGGATCTCGATGATTTGACATCCTATGTCGGCAACTTCGGGGCCAAGGGTCTTGCCTGGGTCAAGGTGAAAGCCGACGGGGAATGGCAGTCGCCGATCGCCAAGTTTTTCACCGAAGAAGAGCGCGCAAATATGAGTAGTACTCTTGGCGCTGAAGAAGGGGATCTTCTTTTCTTTGTGGCCGATTCTCCCGGTATTGTTCATCAGTCTCTTGCCGAACTTCGGCTGGAACTGGCCAGAAGGCTGGATCTGGTAAGCAAGGATACCTTTAATTTTCTGTGGATCACCGATTTTCCACTTTTTGAGTATGATCAGGACCAGAAACGACATACTGCTGTCCATCATCCGTTTACATCACCTTTTGATTCAGAGCTTGACCTGTTGGAGACTGATCCCGGCAAGGTAAAGAGCAGGGCCTATGATATGGTACTGAATGGTACTGAAATCGGCGGGGGAAGTATTCGAATTCACCGCAAGGATATTCAGGAAAAGGTGTTTACCGCTTTGGGCATAGGTGCCGAGGAGGCTGCCGATAAATTCAACTTCCTGTTAAAGGCTCTGGAGCTTGGAGCCCCTCCCCATGGAGGAATCGCCTTTGGTCTCGACCGGTTGATGATGATTCTGGCTGGAAAGGATTCAATTCGCGATGTTATCGCCTTTCCTAAAACTCAAAAAGCGACCTGCCCGCTTACCGAAGCTCCTGCCCCTGTTGAGCGTAAGCAGTTGACGGAACTCTATCTGCGTCCGGACTGGGAGTGAGTTCATTCGGTCACGGCGAACGAAGTGACGAGCCTTGGTGCAGGCAGTGAAAAGTAAGCGCAGTAAGAGATCTGCAGAAAAAAGAACAACAATCAATTCAATAAAAGAGGAATTCTCTATGTTTGAGGACATGTGTAAAGAAGCATATACGTTTGACGACCTTCTGCTGGTGCCTCAAGCCTCAGAAGTGCTTCCCAACGAGGTGAACCTGTCAACCCAGCTCACACAATCGATCTCTCTCGCTATTCCGCTTGTCAGTGCAGCCATGGACACCGTGACAGAGTATCGTACAGCCATAGCCATGGCCAGGGAAGGCGGCATAGGCATTATCCATAAAAACATGCCGATTGATGCCCAGGCTCTGCAGGTTCAAAAGGTGAAAAAATCAGAATCTGGAATGATTGTTGACCCGGTGACAGTTGAAGAATTTCAGACTGTTGGGGATGTGAAGGAAATTATGCGGTCCTACAGGATCTCAGGGGTTCCGGTTCTGCATGGCAAGAAACTTGTTGGAATTATCACCAACCGCGATCTGCGTTTTGTCTCGGATCTTGATTTGCGGGTACGTGAAGTTATGACCAGTAAAAATCTGGTCACGGCAAAAGCGGGAATAACCCTGGAAGAGTCCAAGGCTCTCCTGCACGAACATCGGATTGAAAAACTTCTCGTTGTTAATGATAAAGGTGATCTCCAGGGACTGATAACCATAAAAGACCTTGAAAAGATCAGAAAATATCCACATGCTGCAAAGGATTCCCTGGGGCGTTTGCGGGTTGGAGCAGCCATTGGCGTGACAACGCATCTTGAGGATGTGGAAAAACTTGTCAAGGCTGGAGTGGATGTTATCGTCCTTGATTCTGCCCATGGCCATTCCAAAAATATTTTGACAACACTTGAGAGTGTCAAAAAGACATTTCCCACCCTCCAGGTCATTGCTGGAAATGTGGCTACTGCAGAAGGAACAGAAGCGCTGATAAAGGCTGGAGCAGACTGCGTTAAGGTCGGAGTTGGTCCCGGGTCCATTTGCACAACACGGATTGTTGCAGGAGTCGGGGTTCCCCAGCTTACAGCTATTCATGACTGTAAAATGGTGGCAGCGAAGCATGGTATCTCAATAATTGGAGACGGAGGCATCAAGTACTCCGGTGACATCAGTAAGGCTATCGGTATGGGAGCAGATGTTATCATGATAGGCAGTCTTTTTGCCGGTTGTGATGAAACACCTGGAGATTCTTTTCTCTATCAGGGCCGGACCTATAAAGGTTACCGGGGGATGGGGTCTCTCGGGGCAATGAAACAGGGAAGCAGTGATCGTTATTTCCAGGATTCTATTGAGTCACCTTCAAAGCTTGTTCCTGAAGGTATTGAAGGAAAAGTTCCTTCCCGAGGGCCTATAAGCGACACCATATATCAGCTTGTTGGCGGTCTTCGATCCGGCATGGGCTACCTGGGTGCAGGGAGCATTGCTGCACTGCAGAAGAAAGCTAAATTTGTAAAAATCAGTGCCGCCGGACTGAAAGAAAGTCACGTGCACGATGTTATTATTACGAAGGAAGCACCCAATTACCGCCTTAGTTAGTGTTTGGGTAAAACTTAAATCTTTCAGATAAACGGACAAACACATGGACATCCATAGCGAAAAAATCATTATTCTTGATTTTGGATCCCAGACTACCCAGCTTATTGCCAGGCGTATCAGGGAGCAAAAGGTCTACAGTGAAATTCACCCCTATACCCTTCCCCTGGAAAAAATCAAAGAAATGAAGCCAAAGGGGATAGTGCTTTCCGGTGGTCCTGCCAGCGTCTATGATGATGATGCCCCCTTGAGCGATCCAGCCCTTTTTGATCTGGGTATTCCTGTTCTCGGTATTTGTTATGGCGCACAGCTCATGACTCACCAGCTGGGAGGGAAGGTGGAAAGGGCGGTCAAGAGAGAGTTTGGAAAGTCCGATCTGGAACTCGTCTATACAGGCGGTCTTTTTGCCGGTATGGACACTGAAAGCAGATATCAGGTCTGGATGAGCCACGGTGATCGTATTGAGACGGCCCCCAAAGGATTTGTTGCCTCTGCCATTAGCGAGCATTCCCCTATGGCAGCCATCCGTCATGAGGAGAAGCATTTCGTTGGGGTTCAGTTTCATCCCGAGGTCGCCCACACCCTGATTGGCAATGATGTTCTGAGAAATTTTATTTTCGGTATCTGTGGCTGCGAGCCGAGCTGGACCATGCATTCTTTTATAGAATCTACAGTTGTTGCTATTCAGGAAAAGGTTGGCAGTGACAAGGTTATCTGTGCGCTGTCCGGCGGTGTGGATTCTGCAGTCACAGCAGCTCTTGTTCATCGGGCCATCGGTGAACAGCTGACATGCATTTATGTGAATAACGGTCTGATGAGAACCGGTGAAACGAAAAGTCTCATGAAGTTTTTCCAGGAAAAAACACACCTGAAGGTTATAGATATAGATGCCGAAGAGTATTTTCTGGGGGAGCTTCACTCCATTGTTGATCCTGAAGAGAAAAGAAAGCTGATCGGCTACGGCTTCATCAAGATTTTTGAAGAGGAAGCAAAAAAACTTGGTGATGTCAATTACCTGGCCCAGGGAACTCTGTATCCCGACGTTATCGAGTCTGTTTCATTTCGAGGAACGGCACCTATCAAATCCCATCACAATGTCGGCGGTTTGCCGGACATAATGAAACTGGATCTCATTGAGCCGCTCAGGGAACTGTTCAAGGATGAAGTAAGAGAGCTTGGACTGGAGCTTGGACTTCCGGAAGAGGCAATCTATCGCCAGCCGTTCCCCGGACCTGGGCTTGGTATCCGAATCATGGGAGAGGTCACGAAGGAAAGGCTTCATATCCTTCGCCAGGCAGATGTCATTGTTCTTGAGGAGATGAAAAAATCCGAGTACTACCGCAAGGTCTGGCAGTCTTTTGCCGTCCTGCTGCCCATCCAGACAGTTGGTGTTATGGGAGATGAGCGCACCTATGAGCATGTTGTTGCCCTGAGGTCTGTTGACAGTGTTGATGCCATGACTGCAGACTGGTCCCGGTTGCCTTATGATCTGCTGGGCCGGATTTCCAACAGAATAATCAATGAGGTTCGGGGTGTTAACAGGGTGGTTTTCGATATTTCCTCTAAACCGCCCAGTACCATAGAGTGGGAATAAAGAGATCCGAAAGGGTTTCTTGTCCAGGAGTATTTCTTGGCTGATACACAGAGCATGGAGAGTAAAAAACCCGATCAGATGATCATTCTGATCGTTGAAGATCAGCAGGGTATGCTGCAATCCATTAAGACTATGCTCGAAATGATCCATTTCGGCAGAAATGTCTATGGGGTGTCGACCGGTAAAGAGGCCTGGAGGCTACTTTCAAAAGGGGAAGAACCCGTTGATTTTATCATAGCGGAATATGATATGCCGGATATGAACGGCATAGAACTCCTGACCCAACTCCGTCACAGTAAAAAATTACGTGACATTCCTTTTCTTATGATAACGGCTGAAGCAGACCGAAGTTTGGTCGCTGAAGCTGCCGAACATGACGTTGATGGCTATTTGACCAAGCCATTTGTAACGGCCTCCCTGGAACAGAAAATTAATGAAGTAATCCGGAAAGTCCAGCATCCTGACGCCATGACATTGCATCTTCGGGAAGCAAGGGATCTGGAGGATGGTGGAGATGCTGCCGGAGCTATGCGGGAAGTAGGCCGGGCAATAGCGGCCAATCCCGGCTCTTCAAGGCCGTTGCGGGAGCTTGGACGTCTCCATGCCCAGGGGGGAGATATACAGAAGGCTATCGACTGTTTTCAAAAGGCGGTTCAGGTGAATTGCCTGGATGTCAGTTCTTATCATTATCTTGGGCAGCTGTATCTTCGCAAGGGGAAGATTGATGAGGCCACAAGCTGTCTGGCGCGGGCGATAGATATCAGCCCGCGTCATTCTGAGCGAGCCCTTAATTTGGGGTATCTGCTCTTGAGGA
>JACKQG010001990.1_pt1 | contig 27387 bp, 24 predicted proteins | sample 8237621 | NCBI WGS metagenome assembly JACKQG01 (sample SAMN15677084, study PRJNA649215) | marine metagenome | biome: marine; feature: Black Sea; material: saline water; isolation source: suspended particulate matter (SPM) from the Black Sea western gyre | collected 2013-06-09/2013-06-10 | depth... | reverse complement strand
TCCCAAAATAGCAGAAGTTATAAGGTTTTAATGACACTTTAACGCGACACCAGTGATACTATATAAACAAATTTGGCATGCTTATCAAGTTTGCCCCATTAGATAAATATCTAACGGGGTGAATAAAAAATAACAATTAGGATATAATATATTGTCTCATAAAAAATATCAAAAGTAAATTTACTTTGTGCTTGACATGGCATTACCAAAGCAGAACCTACACTGGTTCAAGTTTCTAACTTGAACCATAAATTTTAATATCCTCTTGGTTCAGATTACAAATCTGAACCAGCAAAGATCCCCAATCAAGTTGGGGATAACAACTTTGGGGGGTTGGGACAGATGTCATCATCAGTCCGAAAGGTTTTATATCTACTTGGTTAGAATAACCATCCACTTATTTCTATTAAAATACTCATCCTGCAGTTTCTTAAACTCTTTATAATCCGAGACATTCACATTTCTGTCTTTGAGTATGAAGTTCGATATAAAGGTAAGTTCATTATTATCTTTATTAGAATTAATCTCAAATTCTGCATATTCATTATCTTTTGACCTGGAATTAGGGATATACTCTACTTCAAAAGTTTCTGGAATTATTATTTTTTCCTCATAAGAATACATTCTTTTTGAGTAAAGTCTAAGGTCATAATTTCTTTTCTGAATAGAGGAATAATTTCCCACATTAGCACCATAGATAGACAATTTAGGAATATTAAAGCGAACTTTTTCCCCTTGAAATGTTGCATAGTGCGGTGATTCAAATATTACTTTTACAAACATATCTTTTGTTAGATTCTCTGCGTCTGTGAAATCATAAGAGATAAGTTTTGAGCCACCTCTTATATTATCTACAAGACTTGCAAAGAAAATATCCTGCTCATCTTTATTCTTAAATTTCAGTTGATTCCTAATATTCCGGTCACAATAACCTGTGGCTTTAAGTTCAAAAGTGCCACTTAGATTTCCTTGCTCATCAATTTCTGCATTGAGAAAAACTTGGACTATGCTTTCCTTCTCATTCAGTATAGGGATATTCACAAACTCTGATATATTCTCTCTTATCATCAGTCCATCCTTGCCCTGATAAGTGGTTGGAATCCAGCCATATCTGTTAAACTGCCCTATAGGTGAAACAAACTGAATATCTCCATTATTTTCTATTGCAACCATAACACTATTGAACTGCGAAGGAACCGGAAGAGAATTATTCATATCAGCTAATATAGAACGAGAGAGTCCTACTATTGAAAAGTATCCCCATTTTGGTGTAGGGACAAGGACAGGATATGCATTTATTCCAGCAGCTTTGAGCAAAGAGACTAAAAGCACTGCTTTATCCTGTGGGTCGCCATACCTATTCTTTAAAACCTTCTTTGCTTTATTAGGTTTATATCCGCTTTCACCAAAGGATAAATAAACACTTCTTATTTTCTGTTGAATAAACAAGACAATATTTTCTATCTGTTCTTCTTTTGTCTTTCCTCCCAGTTCTTCTGCCAATTTCTTTATACTTTTATTTGTTTTTGCAGATTTGTAGAATTTCTCGCCATACCATTTTCCGAATTCTTCCCACGAATCATAGAAAGTAAATAGCAATTTCGGTGCAATCTCAGGAATAGGTGGCATATTGGGTTCAGTCTCAATTTTTGGAATATCTTGTTGAATAAATTTATAAGAGACCATATCATCAGATAAATGCTTAATGATAGGCTCTATATCTCCACCGATAAATTCTTGATGAAATTTGCTTTCCTCGCTCAGAGGAAAAACTATTGTAAAGACTTTCTTCTTTATCGGCTCTGTGCCTTGAAAGAGAACTTCTCCAAAAAGAGGATGTTTTGTAGCTTCTTTAGAGGAGACTTTATAATGATATTCTATAATAACATCCGGCTCAAGAGCGGAAAATGAAACTACCTTCATCAACACATTTGTATATTGTGTGGCGAATCCCACCTCCGGAGCACTTACATCAGAGATAGCATCTTTATCTGCTTTAACTGTTCTCCCTGATGGAAGTATTGTCTGTGCAGTTATAACCTGAAAATCTTGAGAATTTTTATCATATCGTTCTTTAATATCGCCGAATACATCCCTACCTCTTTTCTCTAATATTTTAATTCGGAGAAACCTCTCCTTATCAACTTTCATATCTTTATCTAAAGTAATAGTAGTACTATCAAGAAGAACCACACCAGATGCATTTGGATATTCCTTTGCTTCAGATAAATTTGGGAAGATTGTCGCTAACAAAAAAACTACTAAAATATACTTTTTCATAATATCACCTCATATTTAATCTTATTTGGAGTGCGAAAACGACTCCCCGATCCATCGGGGAGGAACTTTTCGCCTTTGCTGGTACGCTGAAAGTTCTCCGCTTCGTTTTGCTGAAAGTTCGTCTCCCGATAAAATCGGGAGCCTCGTTTCAGCACTCCTCTTTTTATTTGCTATTGAATTTTTTTAAGTACTACTTCCTGTCCGCTCTTTTGTGATGCCTCATCAACAATGAATTTCATTATCTTATATTGTTCTGGTGAAAAGATGAATTCATTCATAACTGACTCTGAGTAGTGTAGAATATATCCGTCTTTTGCTTCATAACGACTTTCAACTTTGAAGAACTCAACATCTTTTTCAAAATTTTCAGGTAGTTCTTCTACTTCATATCCTTCAGGAATGTAAATCTTTTCTTCTACTACAGCTTTAATGGTTGTATATAAATACAGAGGATAATTTCTCTCTTCCAAAGCAAATGGATTTCCTCCTCCACCAATTGATATATTACCAGCACCTCCGCCAGACAAAGGAGTTTTGAAAGAAAAAGTGTCTCCCAAATTTAAGCCATAATTCTCAGCACTGAAAATTAATGTAATTTCTAATGATTGATAAAGGTCTTTTGGGTCACTATAATAGAAAGTATCAAGAACAGCGCCTGTAGCCATACCACTTACCATAGATTGAAATATTTGTTTCATTTGCTCGGGTGGAAGCATTGTAAGCAGGCTTCTAAAAGACATATCCATAAGACCGGATAACTTCCATGTTAGGATTTCATTCAGATTTCCATTCTCTTCTAAATGTCCTTCTGCTTCCATAGAAAAGAGGTTCTCCTCTGCTGGTACTTTGGGAGTATATTCAAGATCTTCGCCATCCTCGTCGCAAACTAATACAGCTTTTTCTTGTTCAATTGATAATAAGAATTCTCTAGTATTTTCTGCAGTTGGGTCAATATATAGAAAACTACCATCTTTCTCTCTTACAGCAGTAATGGCGTGGTTAAACTGGTCAACCGGAATATCCTCTTCAACATCCAACATTGGATTAGTTAATACTGTGTATGCATCAAATCCTGCTTTTCTTAGCATTGCAGCAAGGAGGCAGGCTTTATCTCTGCATACACCGTATTTATCTCTAAAGCACTTTGTTGCTGGGAATGGTTCATAACCACCTTTTTTCCCTGACATCTTGGTTCCAACATATCTGATATTTTTTGAGACATAGTAATAAAGGGCTCTGATACTGTCTTCTCTCGTCTCCCTTCCGACAAGAACACTGTCTATCACTGAGTTCATAGTATCATTTGTGGTGAACTTGTCTTTACAGAGGTCCCAATACCATTTGGACCATACTTCCCAGGAAGGAACAGAAGTAATAAGAAGTTTTTTGCAAACATCAGGCATAGGTGGCATCATTGGTTCTTCAACTATACCGGGGACATTTGTTGCAGTCCATTTGTAAATGGTTTTATTCTTCTTTTGACTTTCCTGGAATTTTACTGATTGGTCTTCATCATTTTTTACTTTCCAATTCAAAGGAATTGGTGAAGCTACTAAATACACTTTTTTTATTACAGGATTTTTCCCTTCAAAGAGAACATACGCATCAAAATTATCTTCCATAGGTGGATAATTCATTATATCCTTTACTACATACTCAACGCTTGAGCCTTCTTCAACATTTGGGAAGATAATCTTTTTCATTCTGACATTTGGCAGAAAAAATTTGCTGAATGCAGGTATTTTCACATCTTTGATATCTTCCTTTGGAACATTCATTACCTTTCCATCAGGAGAAATCACTCTTGCTTGTTCTACAATAACTGTATCATATTTCGTAAAGTATCCAAAGGTCGCTTCTGAATACCAGGCTTTCCCTTTCATTGTCAGGATCTTGACAAGTTTATGCTGTGTTGACACATACTTACCAGACGATTTAAGTTCAATACCTGTGCTGTCAATTATTACAACTGCGTTTGCAGTTTCATATCCTTCCCTGTTAATATTCTGCAGGAAGGAATAGTTAATTCGTTTTGCACAACTAAATGCCAAAACAGAAATTGCTAATATTAACACTATTTTTTTCATCACATCCTCCGTTTATTATTAGCCACACTTGTCCGCCACTGGCGGAAACTAAAACGAACTATCACTAACTTTTATTTCAGTTTGTGTTAAGTTTCTACCTTTTTGTAGAAACGAGTTGATTGACTTTTCCTATAGTCCCACAAATCTGCTGAAGTTTTATTCGGGTTTTCGATAAATCATTGGCTGACAAAGTGCCTAACTTATTTTTCACTAATGTTTTTTGCAATGTCGCCAGTTTATGCAGGCGTATAACCGACGAGAGCAAAAGACCCGCCTGCTTCCATTCTACCACTCTAATATCGTAGTCAGTATCTACATCTTGGCTTGTAATCCGCGCAACCAGAATATCTGCATCACCAGCATCTAATAGCACAAGTGCAGGGCGTCGCTTAACTTTTTGCTGTTCTGCAAATGGAAATGCAAGTAGAACAACATCACCCAAATGATATTTTTGCATCGTTCAATTCACCTGGTCATAAATGGCGTCAGAGTCATTGTATCCCGCGAGAAATTGCTTCGCTGTTAAGCGGGCCCATGACTGTTCAGAATGGTGGACATCTGCTGGTTCACTAATCAAAACTATCAGTCGAACCATTTGTGCCCGCAGGAGTTTCTTAAAGAGAGTATCTGGTATCTCGAGTTTGCCATCGCGTGTCACCCTGGTTTGAAATTCATATGCTTTCATAATGTCTCCAAATAAGACTTTATTATACAGAAAGGCAAAGAAATATGTCGCCTAACTTTTTTACAATAATATTCAATCTTTATTCATGTTGTTGTGCTCGCCCCGTGAAATACCTACAAAGAAAATTGGTAAATTAGTGAACAAACAAAATATTTCATGGGGTTCACCCTGTGAAATAAAATCTTCGATTTTAATACAAAGCATTATTTCACAGGGTAAATTCGTGGCTTATCTTATTCTTTTTATTTCCACATCCTGATTAACATAGGTTGGCACTTCCATATCTCCCATAGGTCCAGAGATATATGACTTTCCTTCCAGAGCAGCGTGTATTTTTGCTGATACAATAAAACCATTTTCCATTGAACAAAAAATCGTCCCTTTCGTAGTCCCACTAATTTCTGTCTTGATATCCATTCCGCTTTGTTGAACAGACTTCTCTACAGACACCGCTGATTTTGTGGAAATTACAGCAATTTCATTCCCTTCTTTATCCTGCTGGAATTCTGTCAAGGTGTATGTTGAATGTGTAGATTCTCCCTCTTCTTGATATTCTCTTTCCCAGGTACTCCCAAGACTCACTGGCGTGTTTGGAAGGAACCCATAGAGAACCCGTATAAAACTTTTAATTTCAGAAACCATATCCTCGGAGGCTAATTCTTCATCACCTTCAATATTTAGAATTTTACCATTTTTTAAAAGCGTTACTCTGAAAGATTTACCATTAAGCTTATCAATATCAGGGATAGATTTTATATCTCCCTGAACTCTTGTTGTTCCTTCTGCTTTTTCAATAGTTGTTTTTAGAAAAACTGTATCAACTTTAACCCTCTCAACTTCATTTGAAATGTCAAAACCCATAGTAATATTTTGCTCTTGCGTTGTACTCTGTATAACCATCGTGTTTGTCATTATCTCTGTTATTTTGTATTTAACAATCGTACCTTCTTTGAATGTCTGAGTTAGTAAAACAGAACCTTTTTTTATAATTACATTCTTTGCACAACCAAAAATTAAGATTAAAAATGTTATAAATAATATACTTTTTTTAAACATAGGTCCTCCTTAAGAATTTTCCATTCTTTAATTCTTTTTAATTGTTTGTAAAGTTTTATTATAAAAATCAATTGAAATAATTGACAATGAAAAAGCAGATTTTCTTGATAAAGAGAGTTTTTTCTTCTTCCTTTTAAAATGCAGATGACATAAATTATAGATTAAAAATTATGAATATTTTAATTACAGGTGGAACTGGCTTCATTGGCGGTAAATTAATACAGAAATTACTGGAGAATAGAGAGCATAAGGTTACTTTATTAACCCGCTATTCAACTGATGAAATAAAATATACTTATCTCAAAAATCAAGACGTTGAAATAAGAAAAGTGAATATCGCCAATCAATCTGAGATAAAAACTGTTTTTATGAGTTCCTTTGATTGGGTTTTTCATATTGCTGCAATTAGAGGAGGTGGTCATGGAACAAAGGAAGATTACATAAAATCAAATGTAAACTATACTAAGTTTTTAGCAGAAGAAATTTTGAAACAGAGTGGTAAATTTATTTTTTGTTCGTCTGTAGGAGTTTTTGGAACAATTCCACAAGAACTTCCTCCAACAGAACAGACTGAAAGAGTTGGAGATAATTATTATCATTTATCAAAAATACTAGCTGAACGAGAACTTCAGAAAATGGTAAAAAATGGGCTGAATCTTATAATTATCCGTCCTACAATAACTTATGGAATTGATGATTATGGATTTCCATTCTCATTGATAAAAATGGTTGACAAGGGAATTTTTTTTAGATGCAGAAATACAAAAATTCATTTATTAGATGTAAATTATTTAGTTAAGGCATTTATAAAATCTGCAACTCTTAATCTAAAAAATGGTTCAGCTTATAATGTTGTTGATAAGAATCCTGTTGAAATTTATGATTTAATAAATTTTATCTCACAAAAACTGAAAGGAAAGAACTATTCAAAACTTAAAACTCTACCAAAAGTTATTTTTAGAATTGGAGAAAAGTTCTCTAAACTGCTAATAAATGAAATATGGAAAACCCGGTTTGAATTGATATCGGAAAACTGGTATTACGATTCAAAAATTGTTGAAAAAGAGTTAAAAATTACACCTAAAGAAACAATTCCTAATTTTGAGTATGTGATTGATTGGTATAAAGGTTTGAAAGTTTAAAGGTTTAAAGGTTTGAAGGTTTAAAGGTTGGAAAGTTGGAAGGTTGGAAAGTTAAATGATTCAGTCTTTTTCAGTTTACCCCGTTGGATATTTATCCTACGGGGTTTACATCAGTTTTCTCTGTTTACATCAATGATAAAGGTTGGAAGGTTGGAAGGTTTAAAAGTTGGAAGGTTTGAAGGTTTGAAGGTTGGAAGGTTGGTAAGGTTAAGATGAATTTGAAAGAAGATTTTGATGAAGGTCTGGGAACTGTCTACGAAAGATTTATTCTCAATTATATCTTTGATAGATTGATGAACCAGTTTGAAATCAAAGAGGTTCTGGAATATCCGATTTTTGGAATGACAGGTGTTGATGGAATAAATTCCGTTTATTTCGCAAAAAAAGATGTGAATGTAACTTTGGTTGATTTTGATGAAAAAAGAAGAGAGAAGGTAATAAACTACTGGAAAATCTTAAAACTTGAAAATAGATTAAAAACATTTCTTGCTGATGAAAACCAGGTTGATAACCTTCCTTTCCAAAACAATTCTTTTGAACTAGTATGGAACTTTGCTGCATTGTGGTTTTTCAAGGATGCAGATAAAATTATCAATAAAATGATTACTCTATCACGAAATTTAGTCTTTATTTCTATAAATAACAAATGGCAATTAGCATATCCTGTAAGAAAATATGTGCTTGATAAGCAATTTTTCAAAAAGAATAACATTTTTACTGAATGGATAAACATTTCAAAAATAAAGAAAATATTAAAAAATAAAGGGTTAACAATTATTGAAGATGGTGTCTTTGATACCCCACCCTGGCCTGATACTTGCCTGCCAATAAATGAAATTAAAAGAAAATTAGGATTTAAAGTTAAGGAAAATCAGGATGATGGCTGGCTCTGGTCTATGATGGCATATTTTGCTGGTGAAGGTAATGAGCTTGAAGAGAGGTGTAAAAAATTTATGCTTATTGAAAATCTACCAATTTGGTGGAGACTAAAGCAATTCTGGTCACATCATAGATATGTAATAGCAAAAAAATAAAATTTGTGGAACTCTATGATACGAAGTTATTACGAAAATTACTGGAGAACCAATAAACTTGAAAAAACTCCATATTTATTTTGGATAAAAAAGATTTCATCAACTGTAACATTGAATGGCAAAAATTTTCTTGATGTCGGTTGTGGTGATGGATTTCTTGCATCTAATTTTGTAAATAAATTTGAAACTTATGGAGTTGACATTTCAAAGATGGCTTTAAATAAAGCCAAAAATAAAGGAATTAGAACTGAATTTGTTGATTTGAATACAAATAATTTGCCTTTTGAGAATGAGTTTTTTGATAATATTTCGTGCTTTGAGGTTTTAGAACATTTGCTTGAACCTCTTAAAGTTACAAAAGAAATTAATAGAGTCTTAAAAAAAGGTGGATGCTTTATAGTTAGCGTTCCAAATATCTTAAACATCATTAATAGAATCCACTTTCTTTTTGGAAATTTTGTTGATGTAATGGATGTGGCTCATAAAAATAATGAATTGTTTTCAGAACATATTAAAATGTTTTCTAAAGATAAACTAGAAAAATTATTAGAAGGAGCAAATTTTGAAATTACCAAAAGGTATTTCTATTTTCCCAAAAAATTCAATGAACCAAAATGGAAAAAAATTCAATTTCTAGGAAATATATTTAATGTATTAAAAATTCATACAATTATGCCTTCACTTCTTGCATTAGGCTTTTTATATGTTTGTAAGAAGAAAAAATAAAAATTGAAAAATTTTAGAAAAGAAGCATATTCCCCAAAACGATGAAAAAGAAAACGAATATTGCTATTGGAATTATAATAGGAATTATCTGCTTGATTTTATGGATAAAATTCATAAATTTAAAAGAGGTATTGAGCTATTTAACAAAGTTAAAGCTAATTTATATTATCATTGGTTCTTTTTTATATTTAACTTCTTATTTCATCCGTTCAATTCGCTGGAGGATGATCTTGGCACCTGTCTGCAACTTAAAAGTCAAAAAGGCTTATTTTATATGGATGGCTGGATTTTTCCTGAACTACCTAATTCCTATAAGAGCAGGAGAGTTTGCTAAGAGTTATTTTTTAAAAAAGACAGAAGGGAAAGCCATTTCCAGAACACTGCCATCTGTTTTTATTGACAAAGTCTTTGACTCCCTTGCTATTTTTGTTGTAATTGGTTTAATCCCATTTCTTAAAGTTGAAATTTCAAAACTATTGCTGATTTTAATCATAATTCTTTTAGCAATTGTCTTTTTGGGAATAGGCATTCTTATTATTTCAGCAATTAGAAAAAAGTTAGTAGTATCATTCTTCCACAAATTCTTATTCTTTATTCCGAGTAAATACAAGAGCAAATTTTTTGAAATTATAGAAATATTTGTTGAAGGAATCGGATTATTTAAACATCATTATAATATATTGCCCAAAGTGATTTTATTAACTTTTACAGCAATTTTAATTGATAGTATCTATTTTCTTTGTATGTTTCTGGCATTCGGACAAGTAATCCCTTTCCCTATCCTCTTATTTGGTTATACGCTAATATATCTTTCATATATCATTCCGTGCCCTCCAGCCCAAATTGGCAGTAATGAATTAATAATGGTTATTATCTTTTCAGTTGGTCTCGGTCTGAACAAAGAGATGGTCAGTGCAGTTATGACACTTGCTCACCTGCTCAGTGGATTCTTGGTTGTTTCAATTGGCTTTTTCAGTTTAAGCTATCTTGGTATAAAACTTGCTGATACATTTAAAAATGTAAATATTCCAGAAATAGAAGATGAATTTAAAGATAAATTTTAAGATAATGAAATATTGCAACAATATGGAATAATTATATAGTCTTAGATTTTAACCAATGAAAAAATACATTATTCTGATTTAACTTTTGCTAAATCTCAATAAAAAAAACTTGACTAATTTACTAACCATTTCAAAAAAACTTCCAAATAAATGTGCAGTCTTTAAGATAAGAGAGAGAAGGATTTTATGATTGAAGTTAAAAATTTAACTAAAGATTATGGACAATTAAGAGCTGTGGATAATATTTCTTTTACAATTCCTCAGGGGGAGATAGTGGGATTTTTAGGTCCAAATGGTGCTGGAAAAACTACAACTCTAAAAATTATGACTTGCTTTATGCCACCAAATGCAGGGAATGTATACATTGATGATTTGAATATTTATCAGAATTCTATCCAGATACGAAAGAAGATTGGTTATTTACCTGAAGGTTGTCCATTGTATGGCGAGATGAATGTTATTGACTTTCTCAAATTTGTAGCTGAATTGCGAGATATAGAAAAAGCCAGTATTCACAAAAGAATAAAAGAAATGATTCAAACCTGTGGTCTTAAGGATGTAGTTCATCAGGAAATTGGGGAACTTTCAAAAGGATTCAGGCAAAGAGTTGGTTTGGCTGGTGCTATGATTCATAATCCAGAAATACTAATCTTAGATGAGCCAACATCCGGTCTTGACCCAAATCAAATTGCAGAAATCCGTGCTCTTATTAAGCAATTGGGAAGAGAAAAAACTGTGCTTATCTCAACACATATTTTAAGAGAAGTAGAAGCCACTTGCGATAGAGTAATTATTATTGATAAAGGTAAAATTGTTGCTGATGGACCTCTCGCTGAAATTCAAAATTCTTTTCATAATCAAAATCGTGTCTATTTTGAAATAAAGGCAGATACCCATATGTTGATTGATGAGTTTGAATCATTGCCAAATATTGATAGCATTCAACTTTATAGTAAAGAGAACAGTTTATACAAATTTTATGTAAATTTTTCAAAAGATAAAGATATACGACCAGATTTATACAATTTCATAAAATCTAAGGAATGGATATTATTTGAAATGAGAGCAGAACAGCGCAGTTTAGAAGATATATTTAGACAACTTACAGAAAAAGTAGAAGATAATGAATAAACTACTAACTATCAAGACCTTCCAAGGTATAAATATAAATTATAATAAAAAAGTCCGTGTGAGTTCGTGTTTGTTCGTGGCAAAATATTACATAGATGGAGGAAGCAAATGAGTAACATCTCAGCAATCTCTCAAAAAGAAATCAGAACATATTTTTATTCCCCAGTCGCATATATTCTAATCTCATTTTTTTTATTGATTACAGGTTGGTTTTTTGGCACAAACCTTTTCTTAATAAATGAAGCAACTATGAGAAATATCTTTTCCATTATACCATTGATTTTTATATTTTTTATTCCAGCAATCACAATGAGAACCATTGCAGAAGAGAAACGTTCTGGTACCATTGAACTCCTTTGCACAACACCTGTTACAGAAACTCAGATTGTGGTCGGTAAATTCTTTGCATCATTAGTATTGTTGGTTGCAGCAATTTTATCTACATTGGTATATGTTATTATTCTGGCAATACTCGGTTCTCCTGATGGAGGTATCATTTTAGCAGGATATATAGGACTTATACTAATGGGAGCTGCATATTCCGCTATTGGGATTTTTAGTAGCACTATTTCTCAAAATCAAATTGTTGCATTTATTATTTCATTTTTTATTATAATCATTCTTTTTCTTTTAGATAAATTTTTATATTTTATTCCAATATGGTTAGGTTCTATCTTACAATATATAAGTATAGATTTTCATTTCCAGAATATTGCAAGGGGTGTAATTGATTCACGAGACATCATTTACTACCTTTCAATAGTTTTTATATTCTTATTTTTTGCATGTAAATCACTTTATAAAAGAAAGTATCTTTAATGGAGATTGTATATGACGGATATTAATAAATCCCGAACAAAAGATATTACTCAAGGCAAATCAGTTAGGATTATATTAATTGTAGCAATAATCGTTATTTTGAATCTAATAGCTATTCATCTTTTTACTCGATTGGACCTTACAAGAGATAAGAGATATTCAATTTCAGATTATAGTAAAAATTTAGTGAAAAATTTGGATGATAAACTTACAATAAAAGCTTTTTTTACCAGCAATATTCCTTATCCTTATAATACACTTGCTCGTGATGTTAGAGACAAGTTAGAGGAGTTCAAAGCATTTGCAAATCATTATTTTCAGTTTGAAATTGTTTCATCAGGAGATGAAGAGAAGTTTGTTCAAGATGCCCGAAGTTTTGGTATCCCAGAAGTTCAGGTTAATGCAATTGAAAAAGATGAAATGGTAATTAAAAGAGTTGTTATGGGGTTAGTATTTCTTTACGAGGATAGAACTGAAGTTATTCCTGTTGTGCAAAGCACTGAGAATCTGGAGTATGAGATATCTTCAAAAATAAATAAACTGATACATAAAGAATTACCAATAATTGGATTTTTACAGGGACATAATGAGCTCTCTTTTGAAAAAGAATTAACAGGTATTCAAAGGCAGCTACAAGAGAATTATCAACTTAAACCTATTAATTTACAGGAAGATGAGTATGCTTTAAATAATCTCTCTGTGTTGATTATTCCCGGACCAAAAGAAGTTATTCCAGATGGTGAAAAATATCTTATTGACCAGTTTATTATGCAAGGTAAGCATGTAATTTTTCTTATTGATAATATTGATGCTGACCCAAATACATCCAAAGCTGAATTTTATAAAAACGATATGAATGACTGGTTCAAAAACTATGGATTTAATGTTGAAAGAAATTTGGTATTTGATTCAAGAGCATCTACCATTCAAGTTCGACAACAAGTTGGTATGGGCTATCATATAAGTTTTATGAAATATCCATTCCTTATTAATGTTAGTAATTTCAATAAAGATAATATGATAGTAAAAGATTTAAATGCGATAACACTTATCTTTGCAAGCTCAGTAGATGCATCTTTTACTGAAAAAGATAGTATTGAAGTAATACCACTTGCAAAATCATCTAATCGTGCGGGAATTCAGAAAGGCAGATTAAATATCGCAATACAACCACCAATCCCACAATCACAGTATAATAAGAAAGACATTCCTTTAGCTTCATTATTTTTAGGTAAGTTCAAAAGTTGGTTTAGAAACAAAGAACTACCAAATACGATTGATACATCATTATATTTAGAAGAAGGTTTAGATAGTAGAATTTTGGTAGTAGGGGATGCAGATTTTGTAAAAGATGATTATTTAAATAAGAATAATGCTTTGTTCTTTGCAAATTCTATTGATTGGATGGCGCAGGAAACAGGACTAATTAGTATTCGTTCAAAAAATATTATTGCAAGAGAATTAAAGGAAGTATCTGGTGCAACCAAGAATACAATCAAATGGATTTCTGTTTTATTGCCTTCAGTATTGGTAACTCTTATAGGTTTTATTGCATGGAGGATTAAAAAAGTCAGATATGCAAGAATAGGGAGATATTTCTAATGAAACACTCATGTCCCGATTTATCGGGATACCCCATTAAATATGGTCCGCCAGCTCACGGAAACGGGGCAGGCAAAGGAGAATGAAAATGGCATGTAAGCATTCCCAATCCCCAATTTAATTGGGGAGGGCTTGGGAATGAGAGTGATATTTATTTTCTTTGTGCTCTTTGTGGTGAAAGGTAAAAAAAGTTTAACTTTATGAATAGGATTTTGTTCGTGTTAGTTCGTGATTGCCCTGTGAAATAATCCCGATTCACCCTTCGCAGTGCTACGGAGAACGGGTATATCGGGATTCCTGCTATGCAGGATTTCACAGGGTAAATTCGTGGCAAAAAAAGGATTTACATATGAAATACTCATGTCCCGATTTATTTGGACACCCCATTAAATAGGAAAAGAGATTTAACGGGGCAGGCAAAGGAGCATTAAAATTGAGGGACGGAATGCACAGATCACAATTGTTCCTAATCCCGATATATCGGGATAATCCTGTTTATCAAAACACCATTACAAATGGTGTTAGGATCGTTTCGTTTAAATGTACTTGTATTTCGTAATTTTACATTTATCTCTGCCTGCCCTGTAAGGAAATATGACTGTATCAGGGTGTTCTTTGCGTCTCTGCGGTGAGGTATTTTAAGATGAAAAAACAGACTATATGGCTTGTTCTAATTTTAGTAATATTAGTATTAATTTATATATTTGGAAAAGGTTTCAGTCCAAAATTGGAACGAGAGAAGAAAAGCGGATTTGCGAAATTTGATACTTTAGGAATTACAAAAATAATTATTAATACCCCGGAAACAGAGAAAGATGTTACTCTTGAAAAAATTGATGATAAATGGTTTATAAAAGAACCAATATTTTATCTTGCAGATATGAGAATTATGGAAAAGTTTCTTGAAACAATGAATGATATAAAGTTTGAAGGCATAATCTCAGAAAATCCTGAAAAGCGAAGTAAATTTCAGGTGGATTCAACTGGCACCCAAGTTCAGATATTTAAAGAGGATAATCTTGTATTAGATTTTATTCTAGGCAAAACTGACCAGAATTATTCTCACACATTTTTGCGGGAATCTGAATCTGATAAAGTATATTCTGTTGCAGGAAATCTATCTTACATTTTTAATAAAAAACTTGACCAATGGCGAGATAAAGTTATTGTAGATATTCCCAAAGATGAGATAAATTATATTGAAGGGAGTTATAGTGATACAACCATCTATTTTACATTTGTGGATACAGTTTGGTTTGTAAGACAGGATGACAACGAGATTGAGGTGGAGCCTTCAAAGTTATCATCAATTTTAAATGCTTTCTCTCCAATGCGAACTACAAAATTCCAGGATGAACCTGTTGATGTAAACTGGGATAAGCCTGATGAAACTGTTGCAGTCATTCTTGTTGATGGGACTGGATACAATTTCAAATTTATAAAAAAGGATGATAGGGAAGTATATATTAAAGCAAGTAATAAGGATAATATCTTTATTTCATCTTCATATATGATGAAAAGATTTAAAAAGAAGTTAGAGGATTTTCAGTAATTTTAGCTTTACGAAGGTTATCAACCTTCGTAAAGATTTATAAAATAAAAGACCTTCAAGGTTTCAGAAATCTTGAAGGTCTAATTTTTTGCTGTATATAATAATTGTAATCTTTTAATCTATTTAACCAATAATCTAAAAATTCATTGGTTTCATTGGTGTTTAATCCTATTTTTAGAAGCAAATTATTCAGTTCAATTTTTATATCTTTTTGAGAAATACACCAACCATAAGAAATTTCAGGTATCATTTTTATAGAAGCCTCATAAAAGAGATAATCATATTTACTATCTATTCTACCGGAGTTTTCTACAAATACATCCCAGCCAGATTTGTATTCTGGAATGCTTTTGGTAATTTTTGTTCCATTTCTAAGAATCAGATTTACTTGAAATTGTGAATCTTCTTCCGGATAGATGTAGATGGCTGGTTTTTCATCTTGAATACATGTCAAAAATAAGGTATCTACAGTATATATGTCTTGCCCATTGCAAAAGCAGGTTTGGGAATTATAAACATGAGCTGAGAAACCCCAGCTAGTATCAATAGCACTTGCATAAATGAGATGAGTTCCTGTTCTGACATTTTCAAATAAGAAATTTCCATTACTATTAGAGAGAACACTATCAATTTTTGTAAATGTACACTCTTCGAGTCTCCATAGGTTTACCAAAGCACTATCTGCTGGCAATTGAGTCGTATTTATTACCAAATTACCTTTTATCTTACCCTCATTAAGTATTGGAATTAGAAAAACATCTTCAACCGTATATGTAGTCACCTCATCAGTAAGATTTATTGAATTAGAAAGTTGGCTGATATATGTTAAATTTTGCTCCCCAGAATTACTATACTTACACGCATAAAGTTCATAAAATCCCTTTTCTATATTATTGAATGTAAAATATCCATGGTAATTTGTATAAGTGCTATCATAAAAGGAAAAAACATTTGGCATCCCGTGTCCGAAATTTTTTCTTAAAATAACTTTTGCTCCACTTGTAGGATTTCCAGAATCTGCACAGAAAACTCTACCAGTTATAATAGCTTTCTCACTACTTGTTGGACTGGTGCAATTTACAATAAAAACTGAAAAGATAAGAAACAGTACTGATGCTGTTTTAATATATTTCATCGTTCCCCCTACCCAAAATTTATTTATGGTACAATTAAATTTAACTTTTTTGGAATTATTTTTATGTCAATGTTTTTTTTATCCTTCAAATCAGGAATTTCACCGTCCAAATACACAGGTAAATCAATTTCAGACTTTACTATAATTTCATTACCTTGAAGCATTTTAACCATTGGAAGGTTTGTATGCTTTCCTTTAATAACTTTTGGAAGAAATTTTATTATTTCTCTTCGAGTTAGTTTATCAATTATACATAAATCAAAAACACCATCATCTATTTTCGCGTCAGGAGTAAGATGAAATTTTCCTCCACAGCATTTTCCATTTCCAACGGTGATAAAAAGAGTATTTTTGATAATCGTTTTATCATCCACAGAAATTTCTACCAGATAAGTTCTGCATTTAATTAAAGTAAGCAGAACAGCAATCAGATAACCTATAAAGCCGTTTAGCAGTTTGCTCTTATAGTAAGTTTTGGTAACTTGTGCATCAAATCCAAGGCCAAGTGTATTGATGAAATAAAGGTCTTCAATTTTTCCAATATCAATCTTTTTTGTGGTTTTTCTTCTGAGAATTTTTATTTGATTATCTATCGATCTAGGGTAGCTCAAATTTTTTACAAAGTCATTACCTGCACCAACTGCGATAATCCCAAGATTGATCTTTTCGGGATATTCAGATTTCATAATGCCATTTAGAACCTCGTTTATAGTGCCATCTCCGCCAGCAGCAACAATATATTCAAATCCTTTGTTTGCGCTTTCCAAAGCAATTTCTGTTGCCTGTTTTGGCGAATCTGTTATTTGCATATCGTATTCAATCTGAAATTTCTGAAAATATTTCTCAATTGTACGAATAGAGCGAAATGCTTTTCCTTTACCAGCAAATGGATTTAGGATGATTTTGTATAAGTTAGCACTCATTTTGAGTTTCATTGGAAATTAGAAATTTGAAATCTGGGTTTAATCTTGTTCTTCATAGAATTTTATCTTACGATATTTCTGATAGCGTTGCTCTACAAGTTCTTCTGGATTAAATTTTAGAAGTTCTCTTAAATGTAGATGTATTGCTGCTTTTACTGAATTAGCGGTTTTTTCAATATCAGTATGTGCACCTTGTTCAGGTTCGGAAATTATTTCATCAATTAAGCCTAATTTTAACAAATCAAATGCGGAAATTTTTAGAGCTTCAGCAGCTTCTCTGGATTTTTTAGGGTCTTTCCATAAAATTGACGCACAACCTTCTGGCGAGATGACAGAATATATTGCGTTTTCCAGCATTAAGATTTTATCTGTAACTCCGAGTCCTAAAGCACCACCAGAGCCACCTTCTCCAGTTATGACACTGATAATTGGCACCTGAAGACCAGACATTTCCCTAAGATTTACAGCAATTGCTTCTGCTTGTCCACGCTCTTCTGCTCCAATGCCCGGATATGCTCCTGGTGTATCAATCAAATTTATTATTGGGCGATTGAATTTTTCTGCTTGCTTCATTAAACGAAGTGCTTTTCTATAACCCTCTGGATGAGCCATACCAAAGTGACGATATATGTTTTCTTTAGTATTTTTCCCTTTTTGCTGTCCTATTACTGTAACAGGAATTCCTTCAAAAAGGGCGATTCCTCCGACCATTGCTTTATCATCAGCAAAAAATCTGTCACCATGAAGTTCAATAAAATCATCGAAAATCAGATTGATAAAATCAAGGGTAGTGGGACGCTGGATATGTCTTGCCAATGCAAGAGTTTCCATAATTGGGTGTCTTGGCGAAGTAACATCCAGCACATCTCTACTTGAGAGAGATTCTTCTGAAGTAGAAATTGGTGAGAGTTTTGGTTTGGTAGATAGGTGAATTTTAAGAATTTTTTCAAGAGTGCTTTTCAAAATTGAACGATTACAAATAAAGTCTATCATTCCGTGTAGTAATAGGAACTCAGACCTTTGGAATCCTTTTGGCAGCTTTTCTCCAATAGTCTGTTGAATTACTCTTGGTCCAGCAAAACCAATAAGAGCATTTGGTTCAGCAATAATAATATCGCCCAAAAACGCAAAAGATGCACTAACTCCACCTGTTGTCGGATGAGTCAGTATGGAGATAAATAGTAAACCTTCATTATCTAAGCGTTTTAAGGCTGCGCTTGTTTTTGCCATCTGCATCAGGGAGATGACACCTTCCTGCATTCTTGCGCCACCTGAAGCAGAAATTATTATCAAAGGAATTTTCTCTTTTAATGCGATCTCTATAGCTCGTGTGACCTTTTCGCCAACAGCTGCTCCCATACTTCCCATCATAAATGTTTGATCCAGAACTGTAATTACAACAGGATATTTTCCAATTTTTGCAATCCCTATTTTTACAGCAGATTTAGATTTACTTTTTTTATATGCAACCTTTAATTTTTCTTTATAACTAACAAATTCCAATGGGTCAACAGATTTTAAATTTTTATATTGTTCGTGAAAGCTTCTGGTTTTAGTTAAGAATTTAATCCTTTCATTTGGCGTAAGGCCTAAATGGTAATTACATTCAGGACAAACAAATTGTTTCTTTACATAAAAATTGATAAAATGGGTTGTTTTACAACCCGGACATTTTATAAATAATTTTCGCATAGTTTTACCTCAGATTAGTTGAATCGGTTGAATCGGTTGAATCAGTTGAATCGGTTAAATCAGTTCAACCAGTTCAACCAGTTCAACCAGTTCAACCAGTTTACTAATTCACTAAAAATATCTTCCAATAAAATTAGTAGTAATATTTGATTTAATAAATTCAGAGTGATTTAGAATCTTTTTGTGAAAGTCAATCGTGGTATGAATTCCATCAATGATAAATTCATCAAGTGCTCTTTTCATCCTTTGGATTGATTCATTTCTTGTATTACCCCATGCAATCAGTTTAGCTATCATTGAATCGTAATAGGGTAAGATATAACTGCCAGTAAAGCAAGCTGAATCAACACGTATACCAAATCCACCTGGAGGAATATATTGAGTAATCATTCCCGGGCTTGCTCGAAAATTATTTGCCCAGTCTTCTGCATTTATTCGGCATTCAATTGCATGTCCATGATGAATTATATCTTTTTGATTTAAACCTAATTTTTCACCACCTGCAATAGCAATCTGTTTTTTTACAAGGTCAATGTTTGTTATCATTTCCGTAACAGGGTGCTCAACTTGAATTCTGGTATTCATTTCCATAAAATAGAATTGATTTGTATCAACATCATAAAGAAATTCCACAGTACCGGCAGAATGATAATTTACGCTTTCTGCAGCTTTTACTGCAGTTCCACAGATTTTATTTCTTGTTTCTTCAGATAATATAGGGCAGGGTGATTCTTCCAAAAGTTTCTGATGATTTCTTTGTATAGAACATTCTCTTTCGAAAAGATGAATTGTATTCCCATTCTGGTCTGCAATGATCTGCACCTCGATATGTCGAGCATTTGGGACAAATTTTTCAAGATACAGTTCATTTGAACCAAAGGCTTTTTCAGATTCTTGTGCAGCGTTTTTCAGGTTTTTTTCAAGTTCACTTGCTTGATTGACGATTCTCATACCTTTTCCACCACCCCCAGCAGAAGCTTTAATCATAACCGGATAGCCAATATGCTGAGCAGTTTCTTTGGCAATTGATATATTTTCCAGAATTCCTTTTGAACCAGGAGTAACTGGAACACCAGCTTTAGTCATCAGTTTTCTTGCAGTTGCTTTGTCACCCATTAACCTCATTGATTTCGGGCTTGGTCCAATAAATATAATATTAAGTGCTTTACATGCATCTGCAAAATCAGCATTTTCAGCAAGAAATCCATATCCAGGATGGATGGCATCTGCACCGCTTGCCTCAGTTGCTCCAAGTATGTTCTGATAAAATAAGTAGCTCTTTTTTGCAGGTGCTTCACCAATGCATATTCTCTCATCTGCCATTTTTGTATGAAGACTGTCTTTATCTGCTTTGGAATATACAGCTATAGTTTTGATTCCTAACTCTTTTGCTGCCCTGATAATCCTGAGAGCGATCTCTCCACGATTTGCAATTAAAATTTTTTTTATCATTTTATTGTAACACAATCGTCTCGATTGTGTACGCAATTGGGGACTCCGATATATCGGAGCCTTATATTTTTAAATCTAACTAATTTTAATTTTAAACAAAGTTTGGTCATATTCAACCAACTTTCCGTTTTCCGCTAATATTTCTTCAATTATACCAGTAACTTCAGATTCAATCTCATTCATCGATTTCATTGCTTCCACAATGCAGAGTGTATCTCCTTTTTTCACACTGGAATCAATGTCCACAAATGGAGCACTGTCGGGTGACGAGGCTCTATAAAATGTTCCAACAATCGGTGTTTTGACTTCAATGATATTTTTATCTTCTTTTTTTTCTGAAGCTGACTCTGTCGTTTCTTTCTTTTTAATTTCCTCTTTTTTTGCATACTCAGGTGCTTCAGAAATTGGTTTTTCAATCTCTTTTTCGGGAATTTTGATTATTGTTTCCTCGCGAGTTATTTTTCGCCAGATTTCATATTTTTCTTCATTACGATTAACAATTATTTTTGTAATATCATATTTTTGCATCTCTTCAAAGATTGAACGAAGATGTGCAACTGAAATAATACTTTTATCTTTTGAACCTATCATCAAGCCTCCTTAATAAATTTTTTAAACACAAAGAGCACAAAGGTCACAAAGGAAATACATTTATTTATATCCGATTAATCTATTCTCTTTTTCAATTTTATTTTAGTAAAATCAATATCTTTAATATTTTCAGGAATCAAAAAATACGATGCTAATTTTATCCAGTCCTTATCTCTAATTGTTATTATTTTATCTAAGTAAAAACTAACCCAAACATCACCGATTTTAGAGTCGGATGATTCTTTTGAAAGTTTACCTTTTGTAATGTTTACATACTTTTCGTCAATATCTATCCCGATAAATCTTCGTCCTAATCTCTTTGCGGCGATAACAGTTGTGCCAGTACCCACAAAAGGATCTAATACAATATCATTTTCATCTGTACTCATCAGAATTATCCGTTCTAATAAATGTATTGGCAACTGACATGGATGTTCATCTCTATATTTATTATGTTTTATGCGATGAATATCTGTCAAAACATCAGAAATTAATGGGCCAAATGGATGTAAGCCAGCTTTTTTCCCACCATAATCTTTTAGAAGATAGCCACATTTTCTGCATCGTTTATGTGGATAACGAATTTCATAAAATTTATTTTTTTTTGAATCTTTTACATAATATAAAATGCCATAATGAGCGGGTTGTAAACTTTTCCCCATTGGTGCTGTTGGCGCATCCCAGGCAATCCAATGTTTAAAATAGGAAATTTCATTTAAAAAACTTGAATAATAGGTTAGCCATTTGGGAATATTGTGAACAAGTATAGAGCCTGTGGGCTTTGTGATTCTCACCATTTCATAAATCCACCGCTTACACCAATTTAAATATTCATTAAATTCTTTATTGTCTCTGTATCCATTATATTTCTTCCCTAAATTAAAAGGTGAATCTGCAAATGTTATATCTATAGAATTATCTGGAATGTTTTTCATAACTTCCAGACAGTCTCCTTGAATTACCTGATTGATGTATTTATCAATCATTAACGAATACCTCCCTTAATAATTGCTCAAATCGTTCCAATTCCTCTTGATGAAAAGTAAACACATCCTCATACGCAGTTATCATTCTTTTCAGATCATTTTTTCTTACATACCAACCAATACCATCAACGAATCCTAAAAAGTGGGCTTCTGGATAATGTTCTTTGATTAAAGAATCAATTGAAATCTCTGTTTTTGACTTATCACCTTGACCTGAAGAGGTTGTAACTAAATATGAACATTCAATAATTATTCTGGGGTCTCTTTTGTCAGGAATGATGAAATCCATTGTTCGTTTTGTATCAGGAGCATTGCTTATCAATTCGCTTAGGTCTCCCTTCTCAAATCTAATCCCCATTTCATCCAGTATATTTTCGATAACTGTTTCTGGATTATTCTCTTTCTTACCTGAATATGAGCCCTTTTCTTTATAACGAATAAGTGTATCAATTAGTGCATCTATTTCAAAATTTAGTTTTGATATACTCAATTTTTTTAGTTCAAAGAGTGGCAAAGCATTAGAAAGAATTGGAATTGTAGAACCTTCAAAAAATATATTCACTAAACCTTTCCTAAAAAAATCGTTTTCCCGTATCTTCTTCTGAATTTTACTATCTGACCATTCCTTAATATTCTCTCTATCACTTAATTCTGTTTCTGTAATCCATTTTTCTTTATAAACAAGAGAATTTAATTCAGGGTCATCAACTATTCGCATAAATGTTATAAGTCTTTTTAGACTCTCGTTTGAAAAGCCTGTTAATGCAAGTAATGCCCTTAACCCATTCTCTCTTTTATGAATTAAGTCTTCAAATAATTCCTTTCTCAAACCCGTATTTTGGATTTGGTTCTTTAAGACAAGTAAAGTTTCCTTGATTGAATTAACATACCCTTCATAAGCTTCTTCAAATTTTCTATTATAGAAATAAAAGGTATTTTTTGTAATAACTGTATTGAACTTTTTGTCTACTGATGGAAATTGCATTTTAGCCATATTTTCCCTCGCTTCTTTAACTTACGACCAAGGACATCCGGGAACAGGACATCTCCAATAGGTTCCAGGTGGCACTGCAGGATGATTAGTATTATCTACTGGAGCATATTTATGCCACCATTCACACTCAAGATAATAGGCGCGCATAGGAGAAGTTGTATATTCAAACCAAAAATATTTATAGCCTAACCCCTCTTGTGCAGAACTTTTGATACGCTGGGCTAAATCAGTATTTGAACGACCTACATAATGAGCCACTTTGCCATCACGCGATAAAATATAGGCTCCCGGTGAAGTTCTTGTAACATAAGAATCAACCTTCGAAAGAGGATACGGTCCTTTCATAATTACTCCTACATATAAGTTTTATTTTTTTGGTTATATTTTCATTGACTTTTTTTAAAGTATTTTGATCTTTGAAATGGTCACACATCTCCCGAAGCCGTAGGCGAAGGGAGATGTGTGACCACAATGCAACAGGGCAAGACAACCGCATTTTTCTGGACTTAAAAGTCCCTAAGGAGTCTGTTGCTTGCTCATAAAATTCCTATCGGTTGATTGGACATAATAGTCCCCGTTATCCGGGAGATTGAATTAGAGCAAACCCTGAAGCATAATTAATATTAACGAGGTAAGCATCATGAAAAAAAATATGTCTAACGCCGATTCGTCGGGCAAAAAAATGTTCACATACTTTGGCGGCATCGATGTTTCAAAAGACTCATTTGACATCGCTGTTATCAATAAAGAAATGCAAATCATTATCCAAGAAAAATTTGATATGAACTCTGAAGGGTTTAATCAACTTATGGATTTATTAACTAAATCTCTATCTGATAGAACTTTGTTTGTTATGGAAGCTACAGGTATATATCATTTGAATTTGTATTCATTCCTTATGGAGCAAGGATGCAAAACCGCTATCGTAAACCCATTGCTTATTCATAACTTTTCAAAAACAGTATCACTTAGAAAAACAAAAACTGACAAAAAAGATGCAGAGAAAATTGCTCAATTCGCCTTAATGTATCAGCAAAATATCGATACTTCCGGTAAAAAAAAGAATATCGCCAGAGCTATTGTCAGAGAAAGAGATCACCTTTCTCAAAATGTTGCCAGACTCAAAACAGAAATAAAAAATCTACTTCAAGTCCTCTTTCCTGAACTCGAACACAATACTAATGTATTCACAAAAACTATGCTTAAATTATTGCTAAAAGCACCAGGACGATTCCCAATAATGAAAATGAGACCTCAAGTAATCGGAAGAATCTTCAAAACTACAAGAGGTAATAGAATTCGTATAGCACCCAGTACCCTTATTAACCTGGCAAAAAAATCAATTGGAGTTCAGAATGATATGTTAGAAGTTGTACTCAAATCTAAAATCGAAAGACTGATCTTTATATTGAATCAAATAAACAATATGAATGACAATCTAAAACAATATATAGAAAAAAATATTCAACAAGATTTTGCTATTCTAACTTCAGTTAATGGGATTGGAAAAACTACTGCCGAGAAATTTCTTGTCGAAATTGGTGATATCTCTAACTTTAGCTCTCACAATCAACTAAGAGCATACATCGGAACAGATCCATCAATAAAACATAGTGGATCTTCAATAAACAATAATGGTAAAATATCAAAACGAGGAAATGCATATTTGAGAAAAACTATCTGGCAGATGGCTGTCGGGGTTATTAGATGTTGTGAACAGTTCAAAAAGTACTTCCAAAAGAAAATGGATGAAGGTAAAAAGTACAAACAAGCTGTTATTGCTGTCGCTAATAAATTAATCAAAACACTCTATGCTATGTTAAAGAACAAAATTTATTTCAAACTGACGAAACAAGCTAATTAACTTTTATTTCTATATAGTTGACTCCTTTTTTAATATTTTGGTGGCTATCTTCATTTTTTCTGTTTCTTTAGAAACAAAGTGTTCTCCATAACGATATTCTTCTCTTGATATGAATCGAAATCCATCTGTCTTTGTGATGAGTGCAATATGGACTTCCCCACCAACCGTTGGCATTCCATAGCTAAATTGTTGAGATTTTATCATAATATTGACAAAGAAGTCCACACATTCAATAGTATTCTGTTCAGAGAGATCACCCCAGTTCGCATTGAAACCATCAAGATCCCATTTATCACTAAACATATCTAACTCTTGTATCTCTTCCATAGTGAGTTCTGGAATTTGTACAGAAACTTTCTTTGGCTTTAAAAAATTATTTATTTTGTCTCGATATTTCCTTAGAAGTTCTATATGACGACGCTTGATCTTTAACGTGTTAGACCAATCAGTACCAAATACAATTCGTTGGATCTCTTTCATTTGGCCACCGAAGACTATACCCCAATCTTTTATTGTATCTTGCACTTCATCCTCTGGTAATTTAATACGCACAATTTTAGGAATTGGGCTTTGTTTGTTATATCCCCCTAAAATAAATTCCAGCTCGGGTCTCTCTTTTTCATCTGGATATTTACTCTCAAGGTATTGAGAAAAATGAGTAAGAATTTTCTTGGCTATTCCTTTTACAGTATAGTTCTTGGGCTTGGGTTTATCTTGACAAGCGGGTTCTTTACTCTTAAACTCTTCAATTAAACTCTTTACGGTACGATCCCCAATTGATGCAATGCCTGTAGTCATAACACCCATTTCTAATGGAGATAGAGAAAATAGCTTGCTCACATGAGTCATATGTGAATAAGGGATATCTTGTCTCTTATTCCAAATATCAGAGAACCCCTTAAGCATTGGCTTGCCATTTTTGTTCTTCTTCAATTTGAAGTCACTATCAAAAAATTCAAGCAAATCAAAAGGATCTAATAAAGGTTTTGTGCTTGTGCCTAAACTATCACAGCCAAGAACTAATGCATCTTTTGTCGCTAATGCAACTAAACTTGTCATATCTCCTCCTTAAGAAATTAGTATGAGAAATTTATCCTTCATTAGTATTTTTATATACTCTTCCTTTCTTAAAGAATAATATATATTCGTCTTTCATTGTGTTTCTCATACCCTTTATAGGCTTCAGAACGCTTTTAACTAATGCTAAATTATGTTTTTTGCAGGATTTTATTATTTTATTCTCCAGCCTGATTCCCCCGGTTTGATTTGTATTAGACCCTATAATCATCACAAAATATTTATCTTTCTTCAGCACTCTTGAAACTTCCGAACATACAGTATCCATATCATTAAAATAATTTTCTAATCGCTTATTTTTGTTTTTACCAATCAATCCAATCATTTTACTTCTAATAGCATTAGCATTATACCCTAAAAATTTTAATTGAGCTTCATCGTTTTTTACATAATCAATCGCGAATGAATAAGGCGGTGAGGTAATTACTCCATCAATTGAATTATCTTCTAATGACACTTCCATAGCAGTTGCATCTTCTAATATATTAACACTTCCTAAATTACTTATGTATTTTGAACTATTTAATATGAAATTGACAAGCGTATCTTCGTATCTTTTTAGCACTTTTGTAAAAAGTTGTCTGTGATTAGAATTAACCACTCTTTTCGAATATCCTAAAGCATCCAAGAAAGCAAGTAATGCCAATTCGTAAACTTTTAATTTTTCATTGTCAGTAATTTTTTCCAATTGAGATTTTACATCATCAACATTAAAAAAATCGAATAACTTCTCTGCTTTACTAGAAATTCCTTTTAGTAACTCAGCATTTATAGATAAACTCTCATATTTTACTTTTGTCATAAATTGGCAAAAATGGCTTAAATCAATTGCATAAGAATTTATTCCCATCAATGAAGATTCAATATTTGTGGTTCCACTGCCACACATTGGGTCTAAGATAGTTTCTCCTTTTTTTATTCCCATGATGTTGATCAATGCTTTAATCAATTGAGGATGAAATTTCCCTCTATAAGGGAATAATCCATGAGTTGCATATCCGGTAGAAAATTTACCATTTTCAAAATAGCTCTTTGTTAATGTTGATCTATCATCTGTTAGAGCATTTGAAGAAGATTTATACATTAAATAATGTTTTGAATACTTATTATTAACTGATTTGAAGTAAGCAGTTCTATCTAAAAAGTTATCCGAATTTAAACTGTTATACTCAAGGTAAGCCAACTCAAATTCAAATAATTCATTAACTGATGGTAATAATTCTACTTTACTCTCAAATAGAATTTGAAGAAATGATGGAATTTCATAAAACTTTCTATTTTTATTAGTTCTCATCTTTAGGACCAGAAATTATTTCTGGGTATATAGATTCTCCCATTCACTTTCTTCTCTGTCTAAATCTAAATAAATTTCTACAAATCCGATAAACTCTATATCTGAAAATAAATTTTTTGCTTTAAGAAATAGAGATTTTGCTAATCCATAAGGCAAAATCCAGCTTGAATCATCAAATTGGTTCCGCCAGCTGACGGATTG
>JACKQG010001988.1_pt1 | contig 27411 bp, 30 predicted proteins | sample 8237621 | NCBI WGS metagenome assembly JACKQG01 (sample SAMN15677084, study PRJNA649215) | marine metagenome | biome: marine; feature: Black Sea; material: saline water; isolation source: suspended particulate matter (SPM) from the Black Sea western gyre | collected 2013-06-09/2013-06-10 | depth... | reverse complement strand
TGGGTTTCCATCAGGTAAAATATAATCATCTCACCACAACCAATCAAACTGGAGGCAGCTATGTCTGTTGATAAAATCCGCGCTCAAATTGTTGCCAGTGTCTGGCAAGCGATTGCCCAAAGTCAGGTAGATCTTTCTGTCATCAACCAGGCAGAGCAAGAAGCACTCGTCAGTAGAATTGCCGATCATATGCTGGTTGCTTTCGATGCGATTATCGGCACTGAAGTAGAGGTTAACACCGAAACTCCCGCACTGGGCACAGATGAGAAAATTCTGTGGAAAGGCCGCCCCTTCCTGTCTGTCGTGGAATCATATATCATCACCACAGAACGCATCAAACTCGTCTCCGGGCTGATCGCTCGCAAAGTCGAGAATTACGAGTTAATTCGTATCCAAGATATTGATTTTAAGCAAAATATGGGCGAGCGTCTGATGGGCATGGGTGATATAACAATCCGCGGGCAAGACCCATCCGATTCAGAAATTGTGTTGCGCAATATCCCCAATCCCGAAAAAATCTACGAGTTACTGCGCAAAGCATGGCTGGAAGCCCGCAGCCGTTACGGTTTACAATTTCGAGAATATATGTAAACACCAACTTTTAGCAAAACAGCCCTGTTCGGTATGAACAGGGCTGTCTTTATAGGTATTTAACCGGGGGAAATTTTACTTCTCTTCTTGTTCCTTTTGAGCTGCGTCAACAATCTCTTGCATCAGATGCGAAGGTACGGTTTCGTAACGATCGAACTCCAGGCTAAAAACACCACGGCCACCGGTCATAGAGCGTAGATCAGCGGTATAGCGCTGCATCTCGGCCAGAGGTACATGGGCTTTGATGGTCGATTTGCCGCGATCTGTATCCATGCCTTGCACGCGTGCCCGGCGGGTATTCAAATCGCCAAGAATATCACCCATATTGGATTCGGGAACCAAAACCTCTACATACATAATCGGCTCCAGAAGTACGGGAGCAGCCTGCCGCATAGCTAGCTTGAAACACTCACGGGCGGCGATTTCAAACGCGACGGGTTTCGAGTCGACGGGATGTTCTTTCCCATCGAAAACGGCCACTTTTACATTATGAACCGGGAACCCGGCGATAACACCATCGCGCATCACATTGCGCACACCTTTTTCAATGGCAGGCATATAATTCTGTGAAACGGCGCCACCAAATACTTCGTTGGCGAATTCAAAATCTTCGTCAGGCAGGGGTTCCACCCGCAAATGCACCTCGCCAAATTGCCCCGCGCCACCAGATTGCTTTTTGTGGCGGTATTGTGCAGAACCCGATTTTGTAATCGATTCTTGATAAGGTACTTTTGGCTCTTCCATCAGCAGGGTAGTCTGGAATTTTTGTTCGGCTTTGCGGATGGCAACACCAATATGCTGACCACCCATGCCCTGCAAAATCGTCTGGCGGGTGCTGGGTTCCTGACGCCAGGACAAGGTCATATCTTCTTCACACAAACGGGTCAGGGTGGGGCTAACTTTCGCGGAGTCGGCCTGGGTTTCGGGGCTGACCGCCACACGATAGAGCGCATTGGGATAAGCCGGCACTGGCAATACTAACGGATGGCCTTTATCACACAGCGTGTGCGAAGTTGATGTATCGCCAAGTTTGGCAACAACACCAATATCGCCCGCATGGATTGTTTTGACAGAAATTTGTTCTTTGCCGCGCATCAGCGAGATGCCACCAATACGCTCTTCATCACCAACATTCTGGTTCCAGACTCGGCTGTCGGCACTAACAACACCCGAATACACTTTAAAATACGTAATTTTCCCAACAAAGGGGTCAGCAGTCGTCTTCCACACATAAGCGGCCAGCGGCCCTGCACCGGAGATGGGCAATTCTTCGGGGCCAGACGCGCCTTCGGCAATAGATGCTGGTCGTTCTGCTGGGTTCGGCATCATCTTGGTCAGTGTATCCAACAGCGGGAACATACCAATTTCGGCGGTAGCCGCAGCTACAAATACGGGAACCAATTCCCCCGCACAAATTGCGCTGCATAAACCACTGATAATTTCAGTCGGGCTTAATTCTTCGCCATCCAGGTATTTCATCAGCAATTCATCATCGCCTTCAGCTGCCGATTCGATCAATTCCAGGCGGGCTTCTTCTACCTCGTCGCTAAATTCGGCCGGAATATCCTCCGCTTTGTCACCAGCGCCAGCATAGGCCTTCATAGAAAGCAAATCTAGCACCCCTTTGAACTCAGCCTTTTCGCCCCAGGGTAATTGCATGGGCAACATACGCGTTTCAGAAATCGCCTGCACCGAAGCCAATGCCTTTTTGAAATCGGCATTGTCGCGATCCATCTTGTTAATCACAACCGCGCGCTGCAGTTCAAATTCATCACAATAATTCCAGGCAATCTCGGTACCCACTTCTGCGCCGGCCACCGAATCGACAACCAGCAATGCCGAATCGGCGACTCGCAGCGCTGAAATGACTTCGCCTACAAAATCCGTATATCCAGGCGTATCCAGAAAATTTAGCTTGAAATCCTTATACTCGACGGGGACCATCGACGTGGAAAGGGATATCCCTCGCCGAATTTCTTCATCTTCATAATCGGAAACAGTAGAGCCGTCCTCAATCCGCCCCAAGCGCGTTGTTGCACCGGTAACATGTAGCATGGCTTCAAGCAGCATGGTTTTTCCTGAACTGCTGTGTGAAGCCAGAGCGATATTGCGGATATTTTCGGTTTTATATTCTTTCATGGATAGGGTACCTTCCTTAGAAAAATTTCAACGAAGTTTTGTACAAATATGCAATTCTCAAACCACTCAGCTAAAGCCAATTATTATAGCTGGACAATTATATGGTAAAAACCCAAATTCGTGTATGGCTGTATAGCAGATTTTTTAGGACGTTCTTCATGGTATCGCGGTTATAATTGCGCCCATGAGTAATTTCTATACCCGAAAAGGTGACGACGGCACCACCGGAATATTGGGTGGGGAGCGCGTTTATAAAGATCATCCTCTGCCCGAGGCCGTTGGCAGCATCGATGAAGCGAACGCGGCCCTGGGAATCGCGCGCAACATTTGCCAGCATCCGCGCAGTGGAGCTATCATCATCCAGGTGCAACGCGATCTATATCAGCTCATGGCTGAGGTTTCTGCCAGCCGCGAACACGCCCACCGATTTCGCACAATCGAAGGCGAGCGCGTGGCCTGGTTGGAAGAACAAATCGATTTGATCAGCCAGCAGGTCACAATCCCCAAAGAATTCATTGTCCCCGGCGACACCGCCGCCGGAGCCGCGCTGGATGTTGCCCGCACAATCGTGCGCCGCGCAGAACGCCGCGTGGCAGGCCTGTATCGCCAACGGAGCATTGAAAACGCCTATCTGCTCCAATATCTCAATCGGCTATCCTCATTATGCTTTGTGCTAGAACTGCTCGAAAACCAGAGCGCAGGGCAACGTAATACAACGCTGGCAAAATCATCATGACCGGAACCTTCATTAACATTATCACTGTTCTGATTGGCGGCACGCTGGGGCTATTTTTCGGGGCGCGCCTGCCCGAACGCGTGCGCAGCACGGTTGTGGCAGGGCTGGGGTTATTCACCGCGGCCATCGGCATCCAAATGTTTCTCAAAAGCGAGAATCCTATTATCGTGCTGGGCAGTATCCTGGTAGGCGGCATTTTGGGGGAGTGGTGGCGCATTGAAGATGGCCTAAATCGGATTGGCGGCTTTTTAGAAGCGCGCTTCTCCAGGGGTACAGAAAACCCCTCATCCGTAGAAACCACCCCGGGCGAGTCCGAAAGCCGTATCCGTTTTATGCGCGGCTTCCTGACCTCATCTCTTCTCTTTTGCGTCGGCCCCATGACGATTCTGGGATCCATCCAGGACGGCCTGACAGGCGATTACAGCCTGCTGGCGATCAAATCGGTATTAGATGGCTTTGCGGCGCTGGCATTTGCGTCTACGTTTGGCGTGGGGGTGCTATTTTCTTCGCTCACAGTTCTGGTGATACAAGGGGGCATCAGCATGATGGCTACGCTGGCGCAGTCCACGATTACGACAGCGATGATGAATGAAATGACCGCGGCTGGAGGATTGATGCTGGTGGGAATTGCGATTAGCAGTCTTCTGGAGATTAAACCCATCCGGGTGGGGAATTTCTTGCCCGCTCTGGTGCTGGCTCCGTTAATTGTGGCGATTCTTGCATCGATGTAAAAACGGGAGCGCTGTGTATACGGCGCTCCCGTTTTTTGCCTGCTAAAAAGAAAGCCTTACTGTGACAGCGCAGTTTCGATGGCGGCCTGGAAATCGGCGAAGGGCAAATTACCGACGAGCAACTCACCATTTACAGTGAAACTGGGCGTGGAATTGATGCCCGCTTGCACAGCATCCAGTTGGTCTTGCTGAACCTGGTCGCGATGGGCGTTAGCTTTATAGCAGCTTGAAAACGCATCCATATCTAACTCAAGCGCTTCGGCAAAAGCTGTAACATACTTCTCAACGGGGACATTGGTGGAAGAATAAATTGTGATCTGGTTAGCGAAAACATAATCATGAAATTCCCAGTATTTGTTCTGATCGGCGGCGCAATAAGCGGCCTCAGCTAACTGGAAAGAAACCTCAGACCCCAGCAAAAGCCCCACGCTGTGATCTACAAAATAAACCTGGCCGGAAGCCACATAGGTTTCTGCGATTTCAAGTCCGGTGCCTTCCGAAAAGTTGGCACAATGTCCGCAGCCAAAATCTGAATATCCATGAATGACAACCGGCGCATTCGAATCGCCCATCGCGTTGCCATCTACCAGGGGGCGTTCTACCAACTCAGGATGAATAATCTCACCCACGGGGGTCATTGCCAATCGAATAGACGGCAGCATTAAGAGTGCAGCCAAAATCAGAACCACGCCACTAATGACCATCACCATCGTCATCCGCTGCTGCTTCTGCCGCTGACGACGCCGCGCTTGTATTGCTTGACGACTTTGCATAGATGCCTCCAAAAAATTATTCTGTGACTGCTCAGGCTTGCGCTTTCGCAGGGAAAGTTTCGACAAAACTGGGATGTGCGGGATGAGACTCATCCCGCACATCCCAGTTTTATTAGCATTTTGCCACGACCAGTGCAGCTTGTCCAGAAAATAAATGAGAAACTGCTCAAACTCTTAGCAGTTTCTCATTCAACAAGTCGATCAAAGTGCAAAAGCAGATGTAGGAGGTCAGACGCCAGCCAGCTCCGGAAAACGCGCCAACAATAGTGCTGCCCCCAACGCCAAAAGGTTGGTGGACATATGCATGATAATTGCCGGCCAAATTGAGCCACTGTAGTGATACAAAAATGCGAAGATCATGCCCATCAAAAAGATGGCGATGATCGCCAGCGGCTGAAAGTGAATGATCGCAAACAGGCCTGAACTCAACACGGCGGCTTTTACCCAGCCATAGCGCGCTTTGAACCCGGCAAAAATGAAACCCCGGAAGATGATCTCTTCAACGATTGGGGCAATCACCGCGCCAGCTACAAGAATCAACCAGGGGGACGATGCATCGGCAAAAATGGGCGAAAAATCGGGCTGCGCACGCGCATTAAATAATGCCAAAAAAAGACTATATACCAGATTAAAACCCCAAGAGAGAATCATCAACCCGCAGCCAATTCCCAGCGCTACCGGAGCAAATTTTCTCAACCCCAGTGTGCGCCAGGAAGCGCCATACTTGCGCACAGCCAGCCACCATACGGGCACTAACAGCGCCAGTTCACTGCCCGCCAGGATTAAACTCATTTCCAAATTTGGCAGGAAATATAGAAGCACCAACAGTCCAAGCATCACAAAAAACAGCAATCCGGCACCGAGCCAGGCATCACGCGCATCCCAAGGAACCGGATCTTCGCCTGGAGTCAATTCAATTTCTTGGGCTGCGATCAAAGCGCTGCTCCCACATGCTGATCGAGCCAATCGATCAGAACGGCAAAAACCTGATCTTGTTCAGGCTCATTGTGAATTTCATGATACAAGCCATCCCAAAGTTTGAGCGTGCATTGCTCCCCGGCTGCGGCGGCAAATTCCGTGCTGGCCTGAGCGGATGTCAGGCGATCTTCGGAGCCGTGCATCAACAATAAGGGATATGGAAATTCCGCAGCACGTTCCAAAGCCCATAAGCCTGAATCGAAGGTGCCCGTGAAAAGCCGAGCGGAGATCGCATCATGCACCAGTGGGTCGTTTTCATATGCATATACCACTTCACGATCCCGGCTGATGGCGGCAGTCTCAAGGCCACTGGCCTGAGTAAAATCGGGTTTGACTTTATCCATCATGCGGCCCAAGAAGATTTTCACAGGGGGCGGTTCAAAAGCCAGCCGCAATAAGGGGGCAGTAGCAACCACGCCTGCAAGCGCGGGTTTGCGGCGCAGAGCCATATTTAGCACCAAGCCCCCCCCCATGCTATGCCCATACAAGAATATGGGAATATCCGGAAAGCGGTCCGCGGCATCGGTGAGTAAAAGCTGAATGTCATCCAGAAGCATATCATATGATTTGACATGCCCGCGCGGCCCCTGAGTTTTCCCGTGCCCGCGTTGGTCAAGCGCCACTACAGCATATCCGGCTCGATTCAGAGCCGCGGCAACATGCGCGTAACGGGCACTGTGCTCACCAAGACCATGCACCAGGCACACCACTGCGCGCACTTCGCCTTCAGGTCGCCAATAGCAGGCAAATAAATCACGTCCTTCTGCGGCTAAAGAATATTCCAAGTAAGTTTCCATTGTTTTCCTCGTAGGATTCGCTGCTTGCACAAGTATTATCCTGAGTCGTTCAAACTGAATTTTGAATCGTCAGGCGCTTACTCAATTAATGGGATCGTCAATTTCAAACTGGCAGAAGTCATCCCCCATGGCAATACAAGCTGTCTCGCGGACGATATAATCATCGCCGGTAGCCCACTTGATCGCTTCGCTCAACGAGCCAATATACAAATGGCAAATGGGTTTGTCGCTGGTGCGATTATTGCAGATGGCACAGGTACGCTCGACATAGATCAGCTTTCCGTCTTTGTCACCGGCCCAGGCTTCAACCTGGGGATTGCTCTTCTTGAGCGCGTCAACCATGCTATTCAGTATAAATTTTACACGTTGTTTCTTGGGCAGCGCTTTTAATGCCATGCCCGCGATGCCCATCAAGGTGGATTGTTCGCGAATGGCATACTGAAAAGATGCCCGCCCGATGCGCTTGAGAATGCCGCGCCCGCCGCGCCCGTAAAATTCTTCGACAGCTTCGTTGAAACGCGCGTATTGCCAGGCATCAATGCCGGGTTCCAGATTATCAGGGGGGAAATTATTAAGAAACCGGTCTAAACCGGAGGCGCGCAACACGGCATTCAGCCCGTTTTCGCCCATCACTTCCTGTGCAGCTACCAACGCTTGCCGTACTAATGCGTTAACGATGACCGCGTTTTCTTGTGCTACCATAGTCCCTCCGTGAAGGTTGAACATACCCAACGAACAGAATCAGCCTGAAAGGAGTCCGAAATTCCTTGCTCCATTCAGACCTCATACGCATAAATGGGATACACTTCGCCGGTCGGCTGAAATCCAACTTTATCGTACAGCGAGAGAGAAGCCTGATTGCTTTTTTGCGTGTTCACGGTAACGTAACGGATGCCACGCTGGCGAAGGTTATTGAGGACATCTCGCAACAAACCATGTCCCACTCCGCTGCGTTGTGCCTGCGGATGCACCGCCAGTCGAGCCAGATGACCACTGCCGCCATTTACAGTACAAATTTGATAGGCAATAATTCCGGCGCGATTTTCGGCAATGGTTGCGAAAGAAGCATTTTGAAAAGCAATTTTTAAAAGCTCTATGGAGTGCTGCCAAACCGGATTGAAAGCCTGAGCATCGAGATTGTGAACCGCTGAAAGGTCATCATACCCCATCGGGCGGATGCAATATTCCTCATGGCATGGTTTTGCTTTTAAGGATTGTCCGTGATCACTCCATTTGAGCATGATGACATCATTGGTGTGATCAAAATGACTGCTTTCCAGGATGCGGCGGAACCAGCTCTGAAGTGGGAGCGCGGCAATAGGGGTATTTCCAAGCACCTGGCGATAGGCGACAGGCCACAGCGTTTCCCAGGCTTCATCCAAATCCATCGCCAGCGAAACAGCGAACAAGCGCACCCAGGTAAGTTCGGGTATATCGGGCGGACAGGCCAAAGCGGCCACAATCTGGCTGTCGCGCTCGGCCAATAAAAATGGTTCTTTCCCTAACCAATCCAGCGGAGAGCGCCAATCGAGATGCCGGTGCACATAGGGGCTAAAATGGATTAGTGTAGCCAGCTTTTGTCGGTCATCCTCTGTGGCTGATCGAACTACAATTTGGGAGCGTAGTGTTGGGGCATACGTAGTCATGCTTGGACAACCTCGCTTTATCGCTTCATCAGCTTTGCGGGCATATCGAGCAGGCGTTGTAATATCCGATACCGCATTTTGGGCTTTTTGAGACCATCTACACCCGCCTGCATGGTTGTTAATGCCTCTAGCGAGCGCCCAGTTTTGAGCTGTAACGCCGAGAGCGATTTCATCACGTCCAGACGAAGTTCATCGGCATTTACTTTTTTAAGCAATTCAGCAGAAACTGCGTAATCCTGTATGGCATCGTCATATTGTTCCAATGCTTCGAGCGCGGCAGCCCGGTTCCCGTAGGCCATTGCCTGGTGAAGTTCGTCGTTATGGCTGGCAAATATTTCTACAGTATCCGCAACGGCATGGAGTGCAGCCTGGGCTTCTCCAGCTTGTAGCAAGGCCACGCTGCAATTATTCGCCATTTCAGCAGCTTTAAGCAGATCTCCCTGCAACTGATAAGCATTTTCGGCAGCCGCAAAGGCGCTTGCCGCTGAAACATACTCGCCATTTTTGTAGAGTTTCCCCCCTTCGGCTGCTAAATCTTGTGGTGTCTTCGTTTCGATCGGAGCTTGCATATTTTCTATTCCGGTACTCTATGCTACATACTTCGCCCAAATGATTAGGCTAGAGGGTAATATCCAATAAACCTTCGGCTACCGCGCGCATGTGTTCGGCAGACATTTCGCTCAATTTCATAGCCAACTCTAAATAAGGGGTGTTTACTGGTTTGGCAATAAAGGCTTTGATTTCAGAAGATAATGCCAAAAATTGCTGAACTGTTTCCTGTTCGAAAGACCAGTTCCCTGCGGGGCCGGTCTGATCACGTAATTCATCGATGTCCAAAGAAAAAATCCGCGCAAGCTGCTCTAAATCGGGGAGTGGAATTGGGCGATCGCCTCGCTCGTAAGCGCGCACAGCCCCCGAAGTCACTCCCAATTGTTCTGCCAATTCTGCCAATGTCTGGTCCGTTTCCTGACGCGCCATACGCAATCTGGCGGCAATAATCCGGTGGCGGATAGCAATGGCTGACTGAAACCCACCTGTATCCAATGGTTGCTGGCTGACAAGTGCGTCTGCATCCAAAAATTTCCTGATCGGAATATTTAAATAAAAGGCCAATCCCTCTAATTCAGGCAAAGAAGGCGAATTCTCTCCGCGCTCATAGGTGCCAATGCGATGCCCGCTTACACCAATAACTTTAGCGCACTCTTTCATCGTTTTCCCTGCCGCCATGCGCGCATCTCGGAGCAAAACGCCAAGTTTCTTTGCTCGTATCTTAATTGCTAACGGTACAGCCATAATTACAACTCCTATGTGCGGTACATTTATCGCCTGCGACGGGGGGCGCTGCGCGATTCGGAAAACAAATCTGTAGAGCCAACACCAAAAGTCTGCGGGGTTAAATTAAAACCGGCAGCTTTAAGACGCTCGCCAAACAAAGGACGGATACCGGTAGGTTTAAGTTCACCAATAATTTTACCTTCGCCATCAACGCCCGTTTGCTCAAATTTAAAAATATCGGTCATCACAATTGTATCGCCTTCCATCCCGGCGACTTCGGTAATATAGGTGACCTTGCGAGAGCCATCTTTTAGCCGCGATTGTTGTACGATGAGATCAACAGCGGAAGCAATTTGCTCGCGGATCACTTTCAGCGGCATATTCAGACCGGCCATTAACGACATCGTTTCCAGACGAGAAAGCGCATCGCGCGGTGTATTGGCATGCAGGGTTGTCAGAGAACCATCGTGACCGGTATTCATAGCCTGGAGCATATCCAGGGCTTCACCACCGCGCACCTCGCCCACAATAATGCGATCGGGACGCATACGCAAGGAATTTCGAACCAGCTCGCGAATCGAAACCGAACCATGGCCTTCAACGTTGGGCGGTTTGGTTTCCAGGCGAACAACATGATCCTGGTGAAGTTGGAGTTCAGCGGCATCTTCAATCGTTACGATGCGTTCATCGGAAGGAATAAAACTGGAGACAATATTCAACAGGGTTGTTTTGCCCGAACCCGTGCCTCCCGAAATCACAATATTTAACCGGCTCACAACACAGGCGCGCAAGAAGTCGGCCATCGATTCAGAAATTGACCCAAATTCAATTAATTGGGCAATCGTCAATTTATCTTTCGTGAATTTGCGGATCGTAACTGTAGGACCATCAATTGCAACAGGCTGAATAACGGCATTGACGCGTGAACCATCGGGGAGGCGTGCATCAACCGTGGGCGAATCGGCATCAATCCGGCGTCCCAGAGGCATGATGATTTTATCAATAATTTGGAGGACGTGATTATCATTATCAAAAGCCACATTCGTTTTTATCAGCTTGCCCTTTTTCTCAACATAAACATCTCGTGGCCCATTCACCATCACCTCAGAGACATCAATATCATCCAGCAACGGCTGGATTGGGCCAAAGCCAAACAAATCATCCATAACGTCGCGAAAAAGTTGGATACGCAGTGTTTCGGCAAGCTTCAGATTGGTGCGCTGATAGGAATTCTGGAGAATTTGCATAGCCACTTCTCGCCGCTCTGTCGCAGATGGCGGCGAATTTTCAAACGTTTGCGAGACATTTGAAACCAGAAAGACTTTCAGCTTCTCCAGATCAACATTTTGTGGAGGTTGTGGCTGATTGTGTATGGACGATGTCATCACCGATTACCTTGAATCCGTATCGGGCTGTTCGTCAACCGGGCTGAGCCAGACTACATGGTCCAAATTAATTGTCATAAAATCAGATTGATAGATTTCTTCTCCACGCGCATTGTAGATCACTGCGCTCGTAACGGCGATGAAACGATCGGACTTGTTCATCTCGTCCTTAAAGCGCTGACCAGGGCGAACATGGACATCGCCAACAATGCGCACGGTCAGTGTTTGAATTACAGAGCGCACACCCTCTTTTGAAATCACATCGGTAAAATATTTACCCTTATGGTCGACATGAAGTGCCATAGTTTGTTCCTCCTGAACTAAATTGCATTTCGGCAATATTATTCTGGGTACGGCATAGTGTACCCCAAACCTTGACGGGTCACAATATACAAGGGTTTCTTGGGATTATCTTCAAGCTTCTGGCGCAAGCGTGAAATGCTCACCCAGAGGACTTCTTTATCATCGCGATAAGCCTCACCCCACACGTTTCCAAGCAACGCCTCGGATGACAGAATTTGCCCTTGATGGTGGATGAATTGCAGCAACAGGCGATATTCTGTTGCAGAGAGCAGAATCTCTGTATCGCCTAAAAAAACTTCAGCACGTGCAAAATCAACCCGCAACTGCCCAAAGGTAAAGACGGATTGCGAATATGCGCTATCCGAGAATTGAGCGCGACGCAAAACAGCGCGCACGCGCGCCAAAAGCTCGGTGACAGAATACGGCTTGACGATATAGTCATCCGCCCCCACATCCAGACCGCGCACCCGATCTCGCTCATCACCACGAGCGGTCACCATGATAATTGGCACGTTCGAAAATTTTCGAATCCGCTCACAGGCCTGCAGGCCATCCAATTCAGGCATCATCACATCGAGCAACACCAGGTTCGGACGCTGATCATCCACAATGCCGATAGCATCCTGCCCGTTATTGGCAGTCAGCACCGTGTATCCCGCGCTGACCAAATTCGCTTCCATCAAACGCACGTAGCGAGGCTCATCGTCAACTACTAGAATTAGCGCGCTCATACTTCTCTCTCCTGCTGTAGGGTATTACGCTTCCGAGGCAATAAAATATGAAAGGCTGTACCCTCGCCAGTCACAGATTTTGCAAAAATATCTCCCTGATGCGCACGAATAATTTCACGGCAAATATAAAGGCCTAAACCAGAACCGGCCGTACGATTCGTGTGCATAGGCAGCCTGTAGAATCGTTTAAAGATATCCTCGAGATGTTCATCAGGAATACCTGTCCCAGAATCTTGGATCACAATATGCGCATTGTCTGCTTCCCAGGATAAAGAAATTATTACCACCGAATCGGGAGCATATTTTGCAGCATTCGTCATTAAATTATCTAATACTTGAACCAAACGGGTAGCATCTACCCACGCCTTTTGCGGGGAAGGGTCAATATCCGTTTCAATAGTTAACCGAAAGCCGCGTGTCTGCGCACGCTGCACGAAATCGTGCAATACAACTGCTAAACGCACTGCCTGAAACTCCATTGGCAAAGTACCTGCCTGCAAACGCGATGAATCGAGCATAGCATCAATAATTTCAGTCAGGCGATCGGTTTCTTCATCAATAATCGTCAAAAATTCGCGGCGAGTATTTTCATCCCACTCGGTATCCCGGCGCAACAAAGACGTAGCGTAGCCTTTAATAAAGCCTAAGGGAGATCGTAATTCGTGTGAAACTGTGGCAACAAAGTGTTCCTGTAACCGATCGAGCCGGCGTTCCGCCTCCAGAGTGGCTACCTGATTAGCAAGATATTGCCGCTCCAGAAGTTTTAACACTAAATCAGTGATCAACGCAGCAAAAGCAATTTGCTCATCCAGATAAAGCGGGCCGCCAAATCGAATAAATATGAGCGCGCCATAGGGTTGATTCTGTAGAGCGAGGGGCAACCCTAAATAATACACCTGATTCAGACGTTCATTCTCATTTTGGTGTTTGGGCGGTTTGATGGCTTCGTGCCGAACAATCTGTTGCTGATTTTGAAAAACCTCATATGCAAATTTTTCCCCCCACTCCATATCGGCTTCAACAGCGCGCCCGCGCCCCACCGAACGAGCATACGTTGGGATCAAATTTTGGTCTTTCTGCCGAATATAGAGAATAATATTATCAAAAATAAATGCCGGACGAGCCAAGTGGACAATTTCTCGCAAAGCTGTCTCTAAATTCTCAGCCTGATTAATGACGCGGCCAATTTCATAAAGCGCTTTATATTCTTCCGGATTCAATTGTTCGCGTTGGGCCTGATGCAGAGACATTAATTACAACCTAATCAGGGTTTTTTCTGCTGCTAGTAAATTTCTGTTGTTCGATATATTTCTACGGGGCGGAAGTTTTATGACTGATTAATTTCCGCGATCGGCAAGGAAAACTCAAAATATGAGCCTTCGCCAACTTTCGAGTGGACAACGATTTTGGAACCATGTCCGGTAATGATCTGCTGAGACATCGCCAAGCCGAGGCCTGTGCCGCCATAACGTCGTGTCGAAGAACCATCAACCTGATGAAAAGGTTCAAAAATTTCGCGGATGTGTTCTTTGGAAATCCCGATACCGGTATCAAGGATATATATTTTTACGAAACCATGCTCCAAACTAGCTCCCACCTGCACCCGCCCGCCAGATTCGGTAAACTTTACCGCGTTATCAATCAAGTGCAACAACGCCCAGGGCAGCTTTTGCGGGTCGGCGCTGACCAATGGCAAGTTTTGAGAAATTTTCTCTTGATAGATAATTTGTTTTTCTTCACATTTTTGGGATGCTTTAGAGGATACCTCATAAAAAATATCGGCCAAATTAGTATCGATTAATCGCATATCCAGACTACCCTGTGAATACGCTGAAAACTGAATTAAATCTTCAATCAGGCTACCCAAACGATTGTCGGCCTTTTCCATGACCCGAATAGCATCAAGCTGTTGAGAGTTCAACGGCCCCAAAACTTCTTCACCCAACAACTCAATATACCCTCGCAAATGAGTCAATGGCGTACGTAATTCATGCGAGACATTTGAAATAAAATTCGACTTTAGCTGGTTAAGTTCCGCCAACCGCGTTAATGCATGCTCTAGTTCAACGGTTCGTTCGCGAACGCGATTTTCCAATTCAGTATTTGCTGCCCGAAGGGCCGACTGCAATTGAAGGATTTGCTCTGTAATCGCCTGATCGAGTACTTCCCGGCTAATGATATTTAATTCCAATAAAGCCTGACCAATCAATTTGGGCTGTCCACGGTCCGCCATCTTTTTTTGATATGACAAAGCCTGAAACAATTCATCTGGCGTGAGCAGACCCTGCTCGGTGAGGCTATCTCCCAACCGAGGGACCAATACTTCAGGAGAGAGATGAATATCGGGCAGTAGACCTGTCGAAACTCTCACTTTTTGTTCAGCCAGAACAGCAGCCAGCGCCAAATTTACGCCACAATGCGCACATTTTCCTGAACTCGGATCAATTGATTGTCCACATTTCGGGCAAGAGATTGTTTCCACCATAATTTCCATTAATTTTCTGGGCAAGTTTTTACTATCGCATGTGGGAAATCGGCGTTCTTTACGAACCAACAAAATACCCAATGATGAGTTGTGCCAAGCCCATTTATCATATCCTCTCTTGGCTGAAGTTGCAAGTGTACATAAGTCCTCCGCCCCTTGTAAAGTATTTGTAAGGATGTTTCCATTTGGTTTATATGATAATTGGGGGCACCTGGAGGAAAATTGGAAACCACAAAAACCCTCATTATCGATACACAATCGAAAATAACAGAAACCTATCACGAGCTAGAAATGCGCGGGCTGTCCGTTTATGTAATCCGCCAGCACCAAGAGCTATTTAACGCCTTATACAACTTTGCTCCGGATGTCATCATAATCGATTCGGCAGAGCCAGAACAACGAAGGCAATTAATATATACGAATATTCGCTCCATGAGCCACGCACCCATTTTGGTACTCTCCGTGATCGATGAACCCGACATTGTTGAAAAAGTACTTGATCACGGTGCAGATGAATACCTGCTAAAGCCTGTCTCGCCCACCCTGTTGACCGCGCACATCAAAGCGCTGGCGCGCCGCGCCTATTTTACAGATTCTCTCTATTAATTTTCAGTTGTAGAGCTTCCCACTTACAGCCGCTAAAATCCAAATAATTCATCAATGGGCTTTGTGTATTTGCGCACAAATTATCGCTTTTAATGTAAAATAGGGCATTGTTATCATTGCCCTTATGGCTCCGAGGAGGAACAACATGCAAACTTGTTCAAAATGCAATGCTCAATCAGCCGACACATCTGCTCAATGCAAAAGTTGTAATGCCGATCTTAGCATTTATTCAACCACCGCGGTTGCGCTCAAGAATTTTACAGGTAATAGCCGGGTTCGGAATATTCGCCTGGTCGTATCGGGAAATGCTTGCCCCGTATGTGCAACCTACGAAGGAACGTATGCCAAAGACGCTGTGCCAGGCTTGCCCATTGAGGGTTGCTCCAACCCTGAAGGTTGTCATTGTTTTTATGAGCCGATGCTCACCGAACTTTATCCATAAAGCTGCTCGTAATCTAAATAAAAACAGGCGTGTGCAGACAAATCCACACGCCTGTTTTTATTTAGAATTTCTACTGCATATTAAGAAAATCAGCAGCGAATTTCAGAGCATTCTCCCGGTTCGTCACATCGCCAACGACCTGAGCTTCCTTGATCGCATCTAATGTTTCGCCAATGATCGGTCCTGGCTCAAGCTCAAATTCGGTCATCAGATCATGCCCATTCAACAATGCGGGTGGCGCTACTTGCTCGGCGAAATGCTCCCACCAGGCTTCGAGCAAAGCTCTTCCAACATCCAGTTGACGCCGCCAGCGTTTCGGCGGAATACCCGGGCCATAAGTAGCCAATAAATCTGCCAGAGAAAGCAACACAATCGCGGGGCCGGTTTCACCTGTCGCACGAAAAAAACGGTAAACCGCGCGCCGCGAGAGCATCTGTTCGGACTTCAGTTGATTTGCCAACCAGGTAGGGCGCATATGTTGTTGAACCACAGTTTGCACCCAGTTAATTTCAGCGTTGCCGAAATGGAGTTTGTTAACCCGCTCCACCACCATCTCCGAGCCAATACGCTCGTGCTCCAGAAAACGTATCCGCCCCCCCTCTTCCGCCTGCTGGCTCTGCGGCTTGCCAATATCATGATAAAGGGCCGCCGCAAACAGCAACCCCAACACAGAACGTCCCACGATCAGTTCCTGCTGCACATAATCTGTGATCTGCTGACGATAGCGTCCTAACCGCATCACGGCCAGTCCAAGCAACAAATTACCTGATGCTATGTCATCGTGTGTTGGCCCCAATACATGCAATAAACGCCCCATTTGGCGCGCCGTTTCCAGGGTATGCTGCCAGGCATCCAGCGTGTGCGGCGACGATTGAGCCAGATTCTTTAGCGACGCCATCTCGGGCAAAACCACATCCAGCGCTCCCAATATATCCAGGGCACGGATTGAGGTTGCCAAGCGCGGAGTTTCAAAAATGCGAAATAACTCGTCGCGGGTGCGCTCCGGGGATACTTGAGCCAGCATAGGGATTACAGCTCGTATTTGTTGGCGCGTATCAGTGTCTATGCGCAAATCATAGGAGGCAGCCAGACGAATAGCGCGCAACACACGCAGCGGGTCTGCTTGCAGGGATGTATTGGAACAAGCGCGCAATATTTTGGCATGTAAATCGGCAGCCCCCCCCAGTGGATCGAGCAACGCATCGGGCTGACGCAGATCAAGCGCCAGCGCATTGATGGTGAAATCGCGCGCGGCGAGGTCTTCTTCGAGGGTGTTCCCGCGCAGAGATGCAAAATCAATAATGACGCGTTTGCCATCTTCACCTGTGTAGATAATTCGGGCGGTTCCGCGCTCAGCATCGAGCGGATAATAGGCTCCATTGATGGCATTGGCTAAAGCGCGCGCAACACGCAGGGCATCGCCAGGCATAGCGAAGTCGTAATCGTGACTGGTGCGCCCCAAGAGCAAATCGCGCACACTACCACCGACGAGGTAGATTTCAATATCATCGGGCAACGCGGCACGCAGATGCATCAGTAATGGAGAAAAGGGGATTGAATTCATGATGGGTACAAAAAATACCGTGGGAGTTTCTTTAAAGCGATTGGCTTTGGCAGCCTGCAAGGCTTGCTGCGGCGTGCCACCCTGGGCTACAACCCGCCCACCCAGACAGGCCACCCAACGCCCGGCGTAGGGGGCAAAATCTTTGCTTTGGGGATCAGGCACCCACTTCGAGGCAGGCACTGCTACTCCCTAATCTTCGGGCTGATAAAGCTCGGGGTTCACTACCCCGATAAATGGCAATCCCCGATAATATTCGTCGATATCCAATCCATAACCAAAAACAAATTCATTGGGAATTGTGAAGCCGCAATAATCAATCGGGACATCAACTTCGCGGCGTTCGGCTTTGTCGAGCAGGGCGCAAACTTTCAGGCTGGCTGGTTTGCGCAGGGAAAGCAGCTCGAGTACCGAGGCCAGCGTGTGGCCGCTATCGACAATATCTTCAACCAGCACCACATCGCGCGCCTGAATATCATCGCGCAAATCCATCGTCAGGCGCACCTGCCCGGTGGATTGCCGCGCGCCGACACCGTAGGATGAAATCGCCATAAAATCAATCGAATGAGGAATATTGATATTGCGCATAAGATCAGTGAGGAACATGACACCGCCGCGCAAAATACAAATCAGGTGCAGACTTTTGTCTTTATAATCGCGGCTAAGTTCTTCGCCCAACGACTCAATGCGCGCCTGAAGGGTAGACTCATCGACGAGTTTTTTTTGCAGGAAATCATGGTAATCGCGCATTATTACTCCTTTTTTGAACGCGGCACTTCGTGGTGTTCACGACAGCGGGCTTCGTATAGTTCATCAGCGCCAACGATGACAACTGGATCGTCATAGCGGGCAGGCAAGCCATCCACCAGGCGCTGTGTACGCGAAGCATTTTCGCCGCACACCATGCAAATCGCGTGCAATTTATAAACACGTTCGGCTTTCGCCATCAACAACGGCATAGGTCCAAAAGGTTCGCCGCGAAAATCCATATCGAGGCCAGCGACGATAACGCGCATATCGCGATCGGCTAACTGTTGAACAACTTCTACAATGCCGCTATCAAAAAATTGGGCTTCATCAATGGCTACCACGGTGGTCTCTGGGCGCAGTTGTTCAAATATTCCGATTGAATCTGTTATCGGGTACGCATCAAAATTCATTCCATTATGGGAAGTGACTTTTTCTTCAGCGTAGCGATTATCAAGCGCAGGCTTAAAAACCTGAACTTGTTGTTTGGCGATCACGGCACGACGTATCCGGCGGATGAGCTCTTCGGTTTTACCGCAGAACATGGAGCCGGTAACAATTTCGACGGAGCCTTTATGATGTTTCATACGCACCTCACTGGAAAAAGAAAACAGGCAGATAAGTATCTATCTGCCTGTAAGTTTACTTCATATTTGTCGATGTGCAAGTTTTATGCAGCGGCCAATTCCGCGGTTTCGGGGAGTTCGTATCCCAACCGTCGCAGGGCCTTTTTGAGATCTGCGAGCGACTTGCGGCCAAAACCTTTGACATCGAGCAGCGTATCTTCGCCACTTTCCAGGCGGTCCAGCACATGACCAACTTCGGTTATACCGGCATCAGCCAGCGCCTTCTCGGTGCGCGCACCTAATTCCAATTCGGTAACTGGACGATCCGGAGCAACACGCGCAGTGGCTTGGGCCTGCTTATCGGCGATGTACTCTTCGCGGGCTTGAAGTTTCTTCATAAAGCGGTCAACCTGGCCCTCGGTATCCACGATACGTTGCTCACCGGTATAAAACGGGTGGCATTTGTAGCAAATATCCGTGCGGATATTTTCCTGGGTAGAACCCGTTGTCCAGGTGTTGCCGCAGGAACAGACAACTGTGGCCTCTGGGAAATATGTGGGGTGAATTTCACTCTTCATTACGCTCTAACCTCTAATCTGCCGCGGCAGGTTCGACGCTAACACGCTTGCGACCGCCGGTAATGGTTTCAAATTTGACAAAACCTTCTATGGTTGCAAAAATCGTGTAGTCTTTGCCGAGACCTACGTTACGGCCAGGTTTAATCTTGGTACCGCGCTGGCGAACGATAATATTGCCAGAAAGAACGTGTTCGCCACCAAATTTTTTCACGCCTAAGCGTTTAGATTCACTATCGCGTCCGTTGCGGGATGATCCGCCACCTTTTTTATGAGCCATGATTCAACTCCTGCTTATCCAATCTCGTCAATGCGAACCCGAGTATACTTCTGGCGATGGCCCTGGGTGCGGCGATAGCGTTTGCTCGGGATATATTTGAAAACGATAATTTTCTTCGCTTTGAAATGTTCTTCAATAGTGCCTTTTACTTTGACACCATCGACAGTGGGAGCGCCCACTTGAACGTCTCCATCATTGGAGACTAACAGTACCTGATCGAATTCAATCGAAGCGCCTTCTTCAATAGACAGGCGGTCAATATCAACCGTGGCACCAGGGACGGCCTTATACTGCTTGCCGCCATTTTCAAAAATCGCGTAGGACATATATTTTTACCTCCAACCTTCACTTCACACCGTAAGCCCCGCGAATACGTCATAACCGCCGGGTTACGGGAAAGCTTGGGGTCTATAGATTATAAAAACTACGACACAAAGATTCGCCCCAGAGCAGCAGCGCTGGGGCCGCAGTATTATACAGGGGTTAGATAAGGCTGTCAACGTCAAAGTTTGGTACTTTTGTTTATCTCCAAAATGACAGGTTTCACTACAAAATGCGGACTAAAGTAGTATTATTTAGCTTGTGATATGATTTGTAAAACTCAAAAGACGAACCACAAGGAGTATTTAATGCCCGTAACAGGTTGGATCGAAGTCAATGACCATTATTGCAAGGGTTGCGACATCTGCGTTGCCGCTTGCCCGCCAAATGTCATTGCACTAAATATGGAACGGCTGACCCCCAAAGGGTACCATCCGGCGCACCTGGTCTCAGAAGGCTGCACCGGATGTGGCATCTGCGCAATTGTATGCCCGGATGCGGCGATTACCGTATATCGAGAAACGCCTCAACGCACACGACAAAAGATCACTGTCCAGGAGATAGCATAACGTGAGCAAACAATTACTAAAGGGAAACGAAGCCTTTGCCGAAGCCGCTATACGTGCTGGATGCGAAGGCTTTTTCGGCTACCCCATCACACCTTCTACAGAATTCTTAGAATATATGGCCAAGCGCATGCCCGAGCTTGGCCGTGCCTTTGTACAGGCCGAGAGTGAAGTAGCTGCCATTAACATGGTCTATGGCGCCGCCTGTACCGGTAAACGAGTTATGACGGCATCATCCAGTCCGGGCATCAGCCTGATGATGGAAGGCATTTCATACCTGGCAGGCACCGAAGTTCCAGCGGTGATCGTCAATGTGATGCGCGGTGGTCCCGGGTTAGGAAATATCGCTCCGGCGCAAGGCGACTACTATCAAATGGTAAAGGGTGGCGGACATGGTGATTATTTCCCGATTGTATTAGCCCCAGCCAGTGTTCAGGAAGCGATCAACATTATGGGGGTGGCCTTTGATCTCGCCGACAAATACCGCGCGGTGGTACACATGATCGTGGATGGGAATATGGGTCAAATGATGGAGCCCGCCGAACTACCCCCGATGCGGGAACTCCCTAAAAAGCCGCCGAATTGGGCGGTTACTGGTGCGAAGGGGCGCAAACCTAATTTCTTATCTTCTATCTATATTGATCCGGTTGAACAAGAAGTCACAAACTTGCGCCTGCTCAAACGCTGGCTGGAGATCGAGAAAAACGAAGTCCGCTTTGCCGAATCGGGGCTGGAAGACGCCGAAATTGCCGTCGTTGGTTTTGGCACCTCGGGACGAGTCGCCTCATCGGCTATCCGGACAGCTCGCGAGGAAGGCATCAAAGTCGGGCTGTTGCGCCCAATCACGCTGGCCCCCTTCCCCGAGAAACGCCTGGAGGAAATCTCCAAACAGGTCAGAAGAATTCTAGTCGTTGAAATGAATTCAGGTATGATGCTGGATGATGTCAACCGCGTTGTGCAGGGCCGCGTTCCGGTTGAATTTTACGGACGCATGGGCGGCATTACACCGCTTCCCGATGAAATTCTGGATGAAATTCGGCGTGTAGCAACCAACCGGATGCCCGTCAATGGGGATGCCCGCCAACAATGGATTACACGGCTCGAGAAAATTGTGGGAGGCCAGGCATGACCACACTTCACCAGATAAATCACCAAATTGTATACCAGCGACCTGAGTCTTTATCGGATACGAATACCCACTACTGCCCTGGATGCACACACGGTGTAGCACACCGACTGGTAGCGGAAGTACTCGACGAAATGGGCATCCGCGAAAAAACGATTGGCGTTGCGCCTGTCGGCTGTTCGGTCTTTGCCTATAAATATTTCAATATGGATTTTGTGGAAGCAGCGCACGGACGCGCCCCGGCAATGGCAACCGGGGTCAAGCGGGTACTCCCCCAGAACACAGTCTACACCTATCAGGGCGACGGCGATCTGGCATCGATTGGCATGGCCGAGATTATGCACGTCGCAGCACGGGGCGAGAATATTACCGTGATCTTCATCAACAACGCCATCTACGGCATGACCGGCGGGCAAATGGCCCCAACGACCCTGCCCGGCATGAAGACAACTTCATCTCCGCTGGGCCGCGATGTTGAACTCAGCGGCTTCCCCATTCGTATGTCTGAAATGTTGGCTACGATGGATGGCGCGGGGTATATCGCCCGCGGAAGCCTGCACGATGCCAAGCACATTCGCAAAGCCAAGAAAGCCATCCGGATTGCATTTGAGACACAGGAACGCGGGTTGGGCTTCTCGATGGTAGAACTGCTATCTTCGTGTCCGACCAACTGGAAAATCACCCCCAATGAGGCGCTCGATTTCATCGCCGAACAAATGGTGCCAGTGTTCCCGCTGGGCGAATTCAAAACTAATCCTGAGCTAGCCAAATTACGCGTATAGGAGATCAAAAATGACAGAAACCAGCATCATCATCTCCGGCTTTGGCGGGCAAGGGACATTATTCTCCGGCCAAGTTTTGGCGTATGCCGCGCTCGACAATGGCAAAGAAGTCACCTGGATACCATCCTATGGCCCCGAAATGCGCGGCGGCACCGCGCACTGTACCGTCATCATCTCCGATGAGCCAATTGGCTCGCCGCTCGTGCGCAATCCGGATGTGGCTGTCGTACTCAATTTGCCATCTCTGGACAAATATGAGTACACTGTCAAAGCAGATGGAGTTCTGATTGTCAATGCATCCCTGATTAACCGCACGATTGAGCGAGAGAATATCCGCAATATCTACATCCCGGCCAATGAAATTGCCGAAGAAATCGGCCTGAGTCGCATGGCAAATATGGTTATGCTCGGCGGGATGACTTACATGAAGCCGGTACTCACCCTGGAAATGATCAAAGAAGCCTTGAGCGAACATATCCCCGCGCGCCACCGCCGCACCCTGCCGATGAACTTCACGGCCATGGAACGCGGCTACGCCTTTGCGCAAGAGGCTTTCGAGAAAGTCACAGCATAAGTGGAACGCGAATAACGCGAACAAACGATGAATGAGCAACAACTTCACAAACGTCTGGAAGAACTGCGCCGCCAGATCGAGTACCACAACTACCAATACCACGTACTCGACCAGCCGATCGTTAGCGATTACGAATACGACCAATTTATGCTGGAACTGCGCCAGATTGAAGAAAATCATCCCGAATGGATCACACCCGATTCGCCCAGTCAACGCGCTGGCGCGCCGGTCGCCGAGAAATTTGAGAAAGTTCAGCACCCCGCGCCGATTCTCAGCTTGGGCAACGCCTTCGATGCCGATGGCGTGCGCGCCTGGCTGGAGCGTATCGCCAAAGTGGATGAGCGCGCCCTCGATGCAGATTTCGTCATTGAACCCAAACTAGACGGCCTAAGCGTGGTGCTGCATTATCAGGATGGTATCTTCGTTCAGGGTGCTACCCGCGGCGATGGCGAAGTTGGGGAAGTCATAACAGACAATCTAAGAACCATTAAAGCCCTGCCATTGCGCATCCCCATGACCAACGACCGACGACCGACGACCGACAGCGCCCCCTCCTCTGTCCTTTGTTCTCCGTCCACACTCATCGTACGCGGCGAAGCCTTCATTCGCCTGCCCGATTTCGAAGAATTAAACGCCGAACTGGCAGCAGCGGGCAAAAAAACTTATGTCAACCCGCGCAACACCGCGGCTGGAGCCTTGCGCAACCTCGATCCCGCCGTGACCGCCTCACGTCCGTTGACGCTGCTCATCTATCAAATCGTAGACTGGCAAGATTCCCTCACCCCCGGCCCATCTCCCAGCGGGAGTGGGGAGTCAGGGTTGAGGACAAAACCCTCCAACCAATCCGAAACCATCGCCTACCTGCGCGCCCTCGGCTTTCCCGTCCCTGAAAGTACCCATTGCCGCACCATTGAAGAAACCATCGCGATCCACGGCGAATGGCAGGAAAAACGCGCTGCCCTTGACTACGAAATTGACGGCATGGTCATCAAAATCAATAACCATCAACTTTTCAATGATCTCGGCGTCGTCGGCAAAGACCCGCGCGGCGCAGTGGCCTTCAAATTCCCGGCGCAAGAAGTCACAACCCAACTGCTCGACATCGGCGTCAACGTGGGGCGCACCGGCGTGCTGACCCCCTACGCCATCCTCGAACCTGTCGAAGTTGGCGGCGTTGTCGTCAAACAGGCTACCCTGCATAATTTTGACTTCATCTTCGAGAAAGACATTCGCATCGGCGACCGCGTACGCATCAAACGCGCTGGCGACGTGATCCCCTACGTCATTGGCCCCATTGAAGCCGCGCGCCAGGGCAAAGAACAACCTTACACGCCGCCCGAAACCTGCCCAGATTGCAACCAGCCCGTGAAGCGCATCGAGGGCGAAGTCGCCTGGTACTGTGTCAATGCCGCCTGTCCGGCACAGCTCATCCGTAACGTGGAGCACTTCGTTTCACGCGGCGCGATGGATATTGTAGGTATGGGCATCAAAATTGTGGAACAACTCGTGACCGAGGGCCTGATTGGCGATGTGGCCGATCTCTATACCCTGGAGCAGGAAGCCTTGCTCGCTCTGGAGGGGTTTGCTGAAAAGAAAGCTGATAACCTGCTCGAAGCGATTGCTACCTCCAAAGGCCAACCCCTGAGCCGCCTGCTGACCGCCCTGGGGATTCGCGGGGTCGGTGAAGTGGTTGCCGCGGATTTGGCTGCGCATTATGGCAGCCTGGATACCCTCAGCCAGTCCACGCCCGAAGGTTTGCAAACCATCGCGGGCATCGGCCCCAATATTGCTCAGGCGCTTGTCGATTGGTTTGAACGTCCTGCCAACCACACTGTTTTAGAAAAATTGCGCGCCGCAAACGTTTGGCCTGTAGAACAGCTATCAGCGGTTAGCAGTCTGCAGTCAGATCTCCCCCTCGCAGGCCTCACCTTTGTCGTCACTGGAACCCTCACCGGATTCACGCGTGCAAACATCAAAGCCTTTATCCAAACCCACGGCGGCAAAGTCACCGGATCCGTCAGCAAAAAAACCAATTATCTGATTGCTGGAGAAAATGCGGGTTCAAAACTGACCAAAGCACAAGAGCTGGGGGTACCAATTCTTAGCGAGATTGATCTTCGCCAGTTGGCCGGGGAATCTTAATTGACAACTAACCAACTCTGGACTACACTAGCCGGAGTTTTCTTTTCTAAATAATGCAATTATCAGGAGTTTCATATGGATTTGAATAACAGCAATGATGCCGTTGCTCGTCGAATGACCGCCATGGTAGACCGCATCAGCGGCATGAAGAAGAACGACGAGTATTATTATAATATGCCGGTTTCGGAATTGCGCGGCGGCTCGAAAGTGATTGTTCACGGGCGCGAGATGGGCATGTATGCTTCGTACAGCTATCTGGGGCTGGTGGGACATCCACGTATCAACAAAGCCGCTCAAGATGCTGTAGCCCGCTATGGCACCGGCACTCACGGCGTGCGCACTTTGGCCGGCACGCTCGTTTTGCACGGCGAACTGGAAGACACTATCTCAGAATTTAAACAAGCTGAAGCCGCCATCACCTATACTTCGGGCTATGTCACCAATCTGACCGTAGTTTCCACGCTGATGAGCCGCGGCGATTATGTTTTCTCCGACAAGCTTAACCATGCCAGCATTGTGGATGGCTGCCTGATGTCGGGAGCCAAGTTCCGCCGCTTCAAACATAACGATATGGACAGCCTCGAGCGCATGCTGGAAAGCACCCCAACCGATGCGGCCAAGCTGGTAGTTGCCGATGCAGTCTTCAGCATGGACGGCGATATTATTGACCTGCCCAAAATGGTGGCGCTGTGTCAAAAATACAACGCCTGGCTGATGATGGACGAAGCTCATTCGTTGGGTGTGTTGGGAAAAACTGGCCGCGGCATCGAAGAACACTTCGATATGTGGGGTTCCGTCGATATCAAAATGGGCACGCTCAGCAAAACCATCCCCTCCGTAGGCGGTTATGTAGCCGGCAAAAAAGATCTCATCACCTATCTGCGGCACGCCAGCCGGGCATATATCTTCTCGGCTGCGCTGCCCCCGGCGCAGGCCGCCGCGGCCAAAGAAGCTTTCAAAGTTATTCTGGATGAACCCTGGCGCGTGGAAAAACTTAACGCCAACACCCAACAATTCATCGGTGGGCTGAAGGCGCGCGGTTTCGATACCATGCTCACCGAAACCGCCATTGTACCGGTGCTGTGCGGCGCCGACGAAACCGCCTACGCTGTTACCCGCCACGCCCAGAAAAACAATCTCTTCGTGCTGCCCGTCGTCTCCCCGGCGGTGCCGGTTGGCCTGGCGCGTTTGCGCGCCACTGTGCTGGCCTCCCATGAAGAAAAAGACATCGAATACGCGATGGATGTTATCGCCGAATCTGGCAAAGAAATCGGCATCATCTAATAGCCGTTAGCACAAAAACAGCGAGCGGTTAGCTGTCAGCGGTCAATGCAAAGATATTTATTCTCTGCTATCCGCTCGCCGCTAACCGCTTTATATTTTGACTATGAATAAAATCATTCTAAAATCTGGCCGCGAAAAAGCCTTATTACGTCGTCACCCGTGGGTATTTTCGGGCGCAATTGCCCATGTAGAAGGTGATCCCGGAATGGGCGAAACCGTGGGGATTTGCGACTCCCGTGGCAAATTCCTGGCCTGTGGCGCGTACTCACCCCAATCGCAGATACGGGTGCGCGTTTGGGGGTGGGAGGCGGACGAAGAAGTGGATGCTGCCTTCCTAAGAAAGCGATTGCAAAATGCCATTGCGCTGCGTACAGGCTGGAGACCGGAGACAGAAGACCAGGGCGCTGTGCGCCTGATTCACGCCGAATCCGACCAACTTCCTGGCCTGATCGTAGACCGCTACAACGATACGCTGGTGATGCAAATCCTCAGCGCTGGCGCTGAACGCTGGCGCGACACCCTGGCCGATTTGCTACTCGAACTCACCGGCGTGGCGCACATATACGAACGATCCGATGTAGAAGTGCGCAAACTCGAAGGTCTGCCAGCGCGCGTGGGGCCAATCCGCGGCGATGAGCCGCCTGAACTCGAAATCGAAGAAAATGGCCTGCTCTTCAAAGTAGATGTGCGCGGCGGCCACAAAACCGGTTTTTATCTCGATCAGCGCATCAACCGGGCGCGCGTGCGCGAATTGGCTGCGGGCAAAGAAGTACTAGATTGCTTCAGCTATACGGGCGGCTTTGCTCTGAATGCGTTGGCGGGCGGGGCCGGGCACGTCACCGCCCTGGATGTTTCTGCCGATGCGTTGGCGTTGGCCGAGGCTAACTGCGCTCGAAATAATTTGCCTGCCGAAAAGATCACCTACCTGGAGGGGGATGTTTTCCATGCGTTGCGCAAATTCCGCGATCAGGCCCGCAGTTTTGATCTTATTATTCTCGACCCACCGAAATTTGCGCCATCCGCGGCACAAGTGAAGCAGGCGGCCCGCGGCTATAAAGATATCAACCTGCTGGCCTTCAAGCTGCTGCGACCCCGGGGAATATTAGTCACATTTTCGTGTTCGGGAGGCATCAGCGCCGAACTCTTTCAGAAGATCGTCGCTGGAGCTGCTCTGGATGCAGGCCTCCACTTTCGGGTACTGGAACAACTCCACCAGAGTCCCGATCATCCGATTGCACTTAATTTCCCTGAGGGCGCATATCTTAAGGG
>JACKQG010001987.1_pt1 | contig 27413 bp, 46 predicted proteins | sample 8237621 | NCBI WGS metagenome assembly JACKQG01 (sample SAMN15677084, study PRJNA649215) | marine metagenome | biome: marine; feature: Black Sea; material: saline water; isolation source: suspended particulate matter (SPM) from the Black Sea western gyre | collected 2013-06-09/2013-06-10 | depth... | reverse complement strand
GGTAAGTCTCGCTCTAAAACCCCCTCCCTGAATCTACCGATAATATAATGGCCACCATCATCGAATCCGAGACCCCCGATCAGCCCACCGAGCAGGACTTGATCCGTACCCGAATCGGCCAGCTGGAGAGAGAGGTCCGCGACTGCGCCAAGGACATCGAGAGCAGTAAAAAACCGAACTTCCGCGGCGATGTGAACTGGGCCTCGGTCAAGCAGCTGCGCGCCCACCGCCAGGCGATGCTCCGCGAGCTGTACGAGCTGCGCCTGAAACAATCCGAGGCTCACCACGGCGTCGCGAAGGATCGCGATCTCGGATCGATGACGGTCGATGAGCGCATGTCCTACAGCCATCGCGACGCCGCTGCGTGCGAGCTGGCCGAACTCGAGGTCTACGTGGCCGAGTGGTGTAGCAAGCTGAAGCTCCGGCTCGAGGTCGAGGACGGCATGCCGGCCCTGGTCCGTGACGGTCTGCGACTGGTGGCCAGTGGAGAGTAGGCTCGACCTGACCCACCATCGCCAGCGGTGGGGCGAGTGCAGCCGCGCGTCCGTGATGCGCTGGACCAATCCGCAGCGCGCGGTGTTCGACAGCCCCTATAGGCTCACCATCTCGTGGGGCGGCAACGGCGTGGGAAAGTCATTGATGCTCGCCGAGTATGTCCGTCGGGCGATGGGCGGCGAGCTACCATGGCAGCTTCCAAACCGCGACGGCCACACCGTCATTCTCGCCGGCAACACCTGGAGCCAGCTCGGCTCGACCATCAAGTATCTCTGGTCGCTCACCGATCCGCGGTGGTTCCGCGAGACCATCCGATACGAGGCCGGCGGGCTGAAGGGGCAGCGGCTCCAGGTCTACGACATCGTGGCCGGACCGGGCGAGGGCGGCGAGCTGCGCCTCGGGACGTTCAAGGCCGAGAACCTGGCCGGTCCTCGCGCCGAGGTGGTCGCCACCGACGAGCCGCTCCCGGAGGAGGTTTACAACGAGCTATGGCCGCGGTTGTTCGGGCGCGGCGGGCGGATGCTACAGACCTTCACGCCGACCATGGGCACCGCCGGGGATATGGCCTACATCTGGCGCATGGTGGACGACGATGCCCTGCCCTGGGCCGGCGAGATTCGCATGCCTCTGGACGCCGACGCGGTGACTCCTCGCGGCGGTATGTACGAGATACCCTGGGCGACCCAGGAGGAGATCGACCAGTTCGAGGCGGGCCTGTCCATCGTCCAGCGCGAGATGCGGATGGGCCGGTCTCGACACCCGAAGACCGACGCCGCCTACTACTCGGCATGGGGTGACCATCTCGTCATGGACCGCCCACCGCCGTGGTTCTACGAGGAGCTCGACGCCGCGCACCGCGAGCGCCGCAAGGGCCGTATCCGCGTCGGCGTTGGCGTCGACCATGGCAGCAAGCCGGGCGCTCAACGTGCGGTCCTGGTGAATGTGATGGGTTTCGGTCTGCACGCGAAGGTGTGGGTGGCGGACGAATACGAGGCAGGAGGGACGACATCGAGACAGGACGCCGCCGGCCTGATCGCCATGCTCGAGCGCAACCATCTCGCCCCGAAGGACGTGGATCTATGGGTAGGCGACCGGGCTCACGATTGGAGGGGCGGCAAAAAGGCCAACCAGTATCTGATGCAGGGGATCGCCGCCGTGCTCGGCTACGACGTCAACCGCCGCGGCTGGGTGTCGAAGCTGCCCCGCCAGCTCCAAATGATGAGGACGCCGCGGAAGAGCCTGAGCTCGGTCTACGAGGGCGCGGATATCATCCACCGCATGATGCTACGCGGGCGAGACACCTACGCGGTCAATCGTAGATGCGTGAAGCTCGACGAAGATCACCGGCAATGGAGGGGCGGGCACCGCGAGCCGGCCAAGGACGGATGCGACGCCGAGCGCTACGTCATCGTCCCGATGCTCGAGGGCCTGGACCGTTGACAGAGTGTCAATCGCGCGGTAACCTCGCGTAGGAGGTTCGCCCATGGCCGCTCCGCAGTTCGGGCTTTCGCAGCCCATCGGGTACCGCAAGCGCACCGACCGCGAAGAGATGCGCTTGCGCGTCATGCTGTTGCTCGGCACTCACGGGCTCCATGTGGCGCAGAAGGCCCAGGACGAGCTGGGCGAGCGAGGGGGCACGATCGGCCCGCTCGACCTGTCGTGCAACCCCGCGCTCCGGTACGCTACCACGCTGTCCACGGCGAACACGATCCCGTCCGCCGTCTCCGGCATGGACCGCGAGCTATCGACGCTGATCGGCGACTCTTCATCGGTCTCGCTGTACGAGAAATACCAGCGCGGCGGATATCTCCCGATGCCGACCACGCAGCGCAGGACGTCTCGCCGCCTGGAGCCGTTTCTGGTCTTCTGCCACTATGCCGGCGTCTACGTCGGTTTCAGCGAGGACCATGAGCTGCCGTACATGAAGCTGATCACGCCCGACGCCCTGACGCTCGACTACGAACTGGACGACCCGACCCGCCCGAGCGTGTACCGTCACGACGTCAGGCGACGCCTCGGCAGCTCGCTGATCGACGTGACCGACGTATACGACCTTCGCGATCCTGCGGCCCCCCGCTACCGGGTGATGAGAGGGAACCAGGACATCACCAAGCAAATCATGGGGCGGACCTACGACGGGCTGGACCAATGGCCCGAAGACTGGCTCCAGGCGGACGGCACCCCGGCCGCGCCGATCATCGTATACGGTCAGGCCGACGACATCTCACGAGGTATGGAGCTCGTGGAGTCTTCCCTGCGTGTGATGGTTGGTTGGTCGTGGTGGTGGGCCGGTCTGAGGGACACATGCTTCAAGGGCCGCAATGTTCGCGGCATGACCCTCGACGGCATGGATTCGCAGCTGGACCCTGACGGCGAAGGCAAGGGCCACAAGGGGATCGCGACCGGAGCCGAAGACGTGCTCCGCTGGCGGGACGACGATCCCGACAAGGCCGGCGAGCATTGGCAATGGGACGCGCCGTTCGATGCGGAGAAGAACGGCCGGGCGATCAGCGACTACGAGAGCCGGGCGATCTCCCGCCTCGGCGTCGCGATCGATTACTCGCACACCGGCGGCGAGCCTCTGGCCCACGAGGTCGCGGAACGCAAAGCAGAGGCCCATAAGCACTACGACGACCTGCGCGCGGGCGATGCCTCTGTCCTCGCTCGGGTCGCCACCATCTGCAATCGCCGGCTCGGCACGTCCTTCGCGACGGCCGGCTATGGCGTGTCCTACGACGACGAGATCGAGATACCGGCAGTCACCGAGGAGGCGACGAATGAGCGACGAACAGACCCCGCAGGACCCGAGCGGAATCCTGGAGGGGATCAAGAGGTTGATGGGCCAGGCGCAGACACCCTCGCCGAGTGACGACATGGGCGACGACTACGAGCCCAGCGGCAGGGAGAAGCCAGTACCCTACTACCGGTTCCGCGAGGTCAACCAGCAGGCCCGGCAGGCAAAAGAGGCGCTCGCCCAGGTACAGGCCCAGGTCGAGCAGCTTCAGCAGGCGCATCAGGCCCAGCTCGAGACCATCCGTTCCGATGCGGCCCAGCAGGTGGCCGGTCTACAGTCATCCCACGGCGAGAACCTCACCTTCGCCCGCCTCGGCCTGGACGAGCGCGGGGTGAAGAACATCCGCGACGAATACGAGACGCTTCCGAAAGCAGAGCGCCCGAAGACCGCCGCCGAGTGGTGGCAGTCCGTGGTCGAGGCCCACAAGGCGCACGGCGCAGACCCCGAGAACACTCAGCCCGTGACGCTCCACCCCACCGTCAGCGTGCTGCTGCCGAAGGTCGAGGCGCCAGCCCCGGACGGAGGCAAGGCCCGCAACGGCGCGCCGCCTCCCACGCCGGGCCATCAGCGGGCGCGCGATCCCGGCATCCCTCCGCGTGGCTCCGGCCGTGCCGCCGTGCTCGAGGCCATCAAGCAGAGCCGCGGCGAATCTTGACAGACTGACAAAGGCACCGTAAGGTTGTCGTAAGAGCCCGCGGGTCGCTCCCGATACCAGCGTAGGGCAGGAACGAATCTCCCCTCACGCTACCATCAGGAGCACACCATGGCCAACGAACTCGTATACGGTGCCGGAGCGGCTGCCAACCTCTTCGACGCGGCCCGTACCGCGGCCCTCTTCGCCGAGACCATCGCCGACCGCGACTACAGTGTCTGGAGCCACCCGGCGCTGATGTACTTCGGCGACCAGGCCGGCGGCATGTCCGCCGTGACCAACATCCCGGTCGTCAACCTCTCGGACGACGAGTTCGCGAGCCTGACCGAAATCCAGGAGATGAGCCCCAGCGACATCACCTCGGCCGTCGCTACCATCACCGTTGCCCGTCGCGGCCTCGAGCGCGACCTGGGCGACTTCGCTGCGGCCCTCGACGGTACCGGCGCCCTGGACGAGATCGCCCTGGCCGACGGCATGATCACCGGCGCCAACATGACGGCGATCAACCTGCTGGTCACCCTCGGCGCGACCTTCACCACCATCGCCGGGGCCTCGGGCGCGACCATGACCCACGCCACCATGCGTACCGCCCTCCAGAACCTGCGCGCCGCCTACGTGCCTGGCCCCTACGTCAGCATCCTCGGCCCCAAGCAGTTCAACGAATGGCAGACCGACTTCGAGAGCCTGGGCGGCGCCATCCAGTTCAAGGCGTCCCAGGCCGCCGAGATGGCTCGCCTCACCGGCGGGTCCTACATGGGAAGCTGGGACAACATCGATTTTTTCACCAGCTCCAAGGTCGTCACCGACGGCACCGACCTGAACGGCTGCATGTTCGGCCGGGGCGCGGTGGGCTGGAAGTCCCTGTCCGTCCGCCCGTCCCTCGGTCGCCTGACCCTGATGGACATGGGCTGGGTCGTCGTCGAGGCCGAGCGCCAGGGCAAGAAGGCCCTCAGCGCGCTGATCGGCAACATGTACGTCGGTCTCGGCAAGGTTCAGGATGCGGGCGGCGTGCGCCTGCGCTCCGTGGACTAGCCGGACCATAGGCCAACCGAGGAGGTTTCATGGCCGTTCCCACCCGCACCGAGAGTATGAGCACCACGAACATCGGCCCACGTCGGGCAGCCGCCGCGGCCGATGTGCTCCCCATGCCAGGAACCAAGGATTTCGTCCTTCTGGCCTCACCCTCCGAGTACGACATGATCGAAGGCGAGGCCCTACCCCGTCTCATCATGTTCCCGATCGAGGGTGGGCTGATGGGAGTCCCGGCGTCAGAGTCCGGCGACTTCTCATGGCGTGGTGCCGTCCAGCACGAGTGCGAGCGGTTCGGCCGTGTCCTCATCGATCCGGAAGTCCAGGGCCTCGAGCTCGTGGCGTTCGCGGCGAAGGTGGGCAAGAGCCACCCCGACGACGACGCCGCCGACCCGCGGTCCTGGTACGTCCGCCGGTACAAAGCCCGCCGCGGGATGGTCCACACCAAGCCCTGGCAGCGGCCCCGCAAGCTCGGCAACACCGTGGTCTGGGACCGAGACATCGAGGGCGAGCGCGAGTTCCGCCGCCAGGTCCGGGACAAGGTTCTCGGCGGGATCGACCCGCAGATCGAGCACACCGTCAGGCTGGAAGCCGAGCGCCTCGCAGCCCAACTCGAAGCCGAAGCGCGCACACGTCCAACCATCGCCCGGAATGCCGAAGTGGCCAAGCGGGCAGTCACCAAAAAGAAGGGGGCGAGCAAGGCCAAAGCATAGCCCTGCCAGCCCTCGATGCTTGGGGCGTAAGCCCTGTCGTGGCAGGTGACAGTCAATGACGGCGTGGCGCTGTCCTGATCCGTGAGACCCTGACATGACCATCCGCACCGACACCTACGCAGCTACCCGCCCCGTTCCATACCTGCTGGAGCGGAGCGTGGTGCAGACGATAGCGTGTCCGGTGCGGCACGGGGCCGACGGGTCGCTCGTGACTCCAGGTTCCGGGACCATCACGATCACACGACCAGATGGAACCGATCTCGTCTCCGGTGCCGCGGTCACCGTTGCCTCCTCGACGGCGACATACGATGTCACGCCCGCGGCATCGGAGACCCTGGGCCAGGGCTGGACTGTGGAATGGACGCTCGTGTTTTCGGGCGTGACTTACCCGGTGTACCGCTTCGAGGCGTTCCTATGTGAATACGTCCCGCCGTGCCCGATCAGTGTGCTGGACCTGTTCGGCCGCGAGCCTGAGATGCGGCACCGCATCCCGCAGGACCAGGGCGATCGTGGAGACAACACCGGATGGCAGCCGCAGATCGATGAGGTCTACTATGAGCTCATCCAGGGCCTGATCGACGACTCGTCCCGGCTCTGGTTGATCCGAGGCATGACCGGCGCTCGTGAATGGTTCCGCGCTCGCACCCTCGAGCTGTGCTGCCGCATCCTCTCGACCAGCCCCGATAGCGTGTGGGCGCGTAAGGCCACTGACTACATGTACGAGGCACGGAACAGCCGCGCTCGGCTCGTGTTTCAGTACACCACCGACACCCCCGACATCCGCCGCGGCGCCTCGCCTGTGACCCGCCTGTCTCCGATCGATAGGCCCATCCTATGAGTACCGCCCTGCTGACTCCGCAGGCCGCATGGTTCGAGCGCGTCATGGATACCCTCTATGACGCCATCGAGGGCCTGACCGTCACCGGCTACGCATGGGCCGACTCGGACGGCTGGCAGCGCACCCGCGGCCCGTTGGTAGATGGGGCGCCGCTCCATCACCTCGAGCACTGGATCGACCTGGGCGGCATCCAGCAGATCAGCGGATCGGAGATCGTACACGATTCGAGCCTGGTCTATGCGTGCCGGTACGTCCAGGAGGACGACGCGCGGTCTCAGGCTCGGCTGCATGCGAGCCTACGCGATCTCTGGTCCCTACTCCTGACGTGGGGCATCCCCGCCGACGGCGTGCGGACCCGCCCACTCTCATCGACAATCGAATCGGCCGAGGCATCCTGGCTCGTTGTAACGGTCCGTTTCAACACGTACATCCCCTGGAGGGCCTGACCATGGCTTCCGTTCTCTCTTCCGCGCTCACCATCGATCACCAGCTCGCCCTCGATCCCAATTCCGTGACGGGCCGCACCGGCCCGATCGGCGGCGAAAACAAGCAGGTTGATCGGTGGGCGAACGGCATCACCTCCGGATCGGCTGACCGTGGCTACAAGCGGGTCCGCGTCGGGCTCGGCGCAGCAGCGACAGACAGCTACAACACCCTGGCCGCGGGCGGACTGCTCGACCTCGACAACCAGGCGATCGACCTGGACGAGATCAAGGGCTTTTCGCTCCGCTGCACCGATGGCGCGATCAAGCTGGTCGCCAGCGCAGGGACCCCGCTGGGCCTGTTCCTGGCCGCGGGTGACGGGATCGCCATGACTGCCGGCGACGCCTTCGCATTCTCGTGGGGCGCTGGCGGGCTGGATGTGACCGTGAATAGCCTGTTCGAGATCACCGAGACCAGCGGCGCCACTACAGCGGACTACACCCTCCAATTCCACGGCGCCCAGTAGGAGCTCCCCATGTCTACCATCAATGGAAATTTCGTAGATGGCGTCTTCACCATCACCGACAACGCGGCCCACTCGGCTACCCTGCTGCTGTCCGAAGGTGATTTCTCCCTCGGGCCCATCGCGCAGGACGGTCACGAGATCACCGTTTCGCAGACTCGCGGCGCCGTCTCCGCTGCCCGCAAGGCTGCTCGCGTGCTCCCGACCATCACCGTCACCGGCAAGTTGTCCGATCCCGGCGATGCGTTCGTGAAGCTGGCCCAGGGCCTCACCGCCGGGTTCGTCTCGGTTGTCGCTGACATCGGCGACGCTATCGGCGTGGATTGGGATTTCAGCTTCGACTTCGGCGCCGAGGTCCGGGATTACAACGGCGACGACGCCATCCTGACCGAGATGACCGTGAGCGAATCGGACCCCAGCACGATCGCGTTTACGTTCCAACTCCTCGGCCCCATCTCCGGCACCAACGCATCCGGCGCATTCGTGCTGATCAGCGCGAGGTAACGCATGGCCGCTCCCATCCTCGAGATCACCGGCACACCCGTAACGCTCGATCGGTGCTCGCCGTTCGTGGCCTACGCCGTTGCCGGCTACTCCGGGAAGAGCAAGCGGCCAGGCGTCACCACGGCTATCGGGGCGGCCCTCATCCGCGAGTGCTGGCCCGAGGGCGTGGCGTGGCCATACCGCCCCGTCCCTCGCCCGTGGGAGCCCGCAGAAGAGGACCTGATCAAGCGCGGCCGGGCTATCTTCGATGCGCTGCACGCCGTCGTCCCGATGCTCGACAAAGAGCGAAACCAGGTAGCCTCGGCGTTCAACAAGGCGACCGAGGCCGGTGACGAGCAGGAGGCCGCGAGGCTCATGGAAGCCATGCGGGCTCTCCCTGTCCGCGACCTGCCTACCGCGTGCCGCGTCGCCCTGGCCTGGTCCGACGATGCGCTTGTGAGCGCTCGGGAGTTGCAGCAAGCGCGGGATTTATCAGAGCCCCCCAAGGGGGGGTGATGCTGGCCAATGCCCTCCAAATCTGCCGCGACTACGGGCAGCCGCTGGAGTGGTGGGAGGCGCAACCGGGACATAGGCAGGCGATCTATCTGGCCGATCTCGAACGGAGGGCGAGGCGATGACCGGCGCGAAGGTGGGCCCAGCCCAGGTCAGGTTCGACGATCTCGCCCTGTTGACCGCGCTCGACCGAGTGAGCGACGGCGCAGCGTCCTCGTTCGTCAGGCGCACAGATGCCAGCCTCGACGCCATCCGCGGCCGGGCGCTTTCCCGCTGGCCTGTCCGCACGGGTAAGAGCCTGCGCAGCTTCGACACCCAGCTCCGGCTCGTGGGCGACGAGATCAGAAACAGCCTGGTCAACACCGCGACCGTCCCGAGGTGGGGTAGCTACGTCTACAAGATTCGCTATTCCATCTTCACCAGGAACGAGCGGATCGCCCTGCACCGAAAGCGGCGCCAGGCCCAGGGATGGTCACCCGACGCCGTGACCCGCTCCGTGTTTCGCCTGACCGCAGGATGGGACCGGCGCGGCAAGCGGTTCCCGTCCAAGGACGAGACCGGGAAGAGCCCGTGGATCCTCTATGTGCGGCGCCCGGCGAAGCAGGCCCTAAAGGAGCTGCTGCCCGATCTTCAGGCCGACATCAACAAGCTCGGCCGGAGGGCGTAGACCATGCCCCGCGCTGACGAAGTAAAAATCAGCTACATCGCAGAGATCAAGGATCTGCGTGAGAAGCTCAAGAGCATCCCGGACCTGACCGCGGCCGAGGCCAAGGCCACCACCCAGGCGCTTGCCAAAGCGATCAAGGCCACCGAGAAAGCGCAGAACCGGGCGATCTCCAACGCGAAGAAGACCGCGTCCGCGAGCGCCGACGCCGCGAAGCAGGCCCGCGACGGCGTGACCAACGTCGCGAAGGCCAGCAAGTTGGCTATCCCGGCGATGGGCGAGCTCGGCGAGAAGATCGGCGGGGCTATCGAGGGATTTTCAGCGATGGGCCCGGCGGGTGTCGCCCTGGGTGCAGCGCTCGGCGGCGTCGCTGCTGTCGGCGGTGTGGTCGCGCTCGGCGTCGCTATCCTCGAGCTGCAAGAGTACGCCTATGAGGCCATCCCCGCGCTAGAGAAGCTCGAGGCCGCCGGGATCGATCTGATGTCCGCCGATGCGGTCGGCAACATCACGGACGCCCACTTTGCAATGGAGGGCGTGACCGTCGCCGCCGACGCGCTGTCCGTGACCCTGGCCTCCGACCTGGCCCCAGGGATCGAGCGGGTGATGGTCGATACCGTCGCCTTCATCCTGCTGCTCAAGGATCAGAAGCAGGCGATCTACGACGACATCGCCGCCTTTGCGAGCTACGGCGACACCGTGGCGTCGGTGGCATCTGCGCTCGCCCCTGTCGCCACCATGCTCGGCCAGAGCGGGCTCGGTACCGCGCTCGCGGCGGGTGCTGCTTCGTGGCAGGCGGCCCGGTCGGGCGTGATCCTGTTCTCCGAGGGCCTCGAGGAAGGCGAGATTGCACTCGGCGACTACATCGTGCAGGCTCAAGAGGTCATCGACGCAAACCGCCGGATCACCGAGTCACAAGAGAAAGGCAAAGCCTCTGGCAAGGAGGCGCAGGACGAGGCGCTGCTGGCCGCCGAGGCTATCAAGAAAGCGTCACTCGAGGGCGCGAAGGCCGCTGAGAAGCACGCCAAAGAACAGGCCCAGCTGGCCAAAGAGCAGGCGCGGGCCAGAGCGCAAGCCCAGGCGGACGCAGAAGCCCAGATGGCCCTCGACCGCATGGTCTACGAGGGGAAACTGTCTCTCGCCATGGCGTCGGCCCAGGGCGTTGCCGATATCGCATCGTGGGTCAGCAGCGAGAACATCGAGGCAGCCCGAGCGGCGTGGGCGGTCGAATCCGCCGCCGCCGTAATTCAGGCTGGGCTAAACGTCCCGCTCGCCATCTCCAACGCATCGACGCTGCCGCCACCGGCGAACATTCCCGCCATGGCCATGGCCGCCATCCAGAGCGGCATCGCGCTCGGGTCGGTCGTAGCCGCGGCCGCAAAGAACATCCCGCAAGCATACGGCGGTATCGATCTCGGATACGCCGCGAGCACCGGAACAGTGGTGCAGGTCGCCACCCACCCCGGCGAGCGCGCCCGCATCGAGACCCGGAGCGAGGTGGAGCGCAGCAAACGGGGCGCGGGCGGGCCCACCATGGTCGAGACATGGATCAACGGCCGGAGCGTCGCGACCACCGTAGCCGAGCAGATACGGAGCGGGGGCGCGCTCACGGCCGAACTGACCCGGCGCACCGGGCGCCTTGGTCACACTCCCGCATTCAGGAGCGCATGAAATGGGCACCCGTACCGTCCCCGCCAGATACCGCGGCATCGTCCGCCCGGCGTCTACGCTGACATGGATGCCCGCGGAGTCTGGAGGCTACACAGCCGGCGGCGTCCGGGTCGGCCCAATCGCAGCTGCCAGCCCCCGCACGGGCCTCGCGAACCCGGATCAGAGTACCGACCTGGCCCTCCGCGCGTCTGGTGAGCAGACCGAGGATATCGAGGTGGTCTGCAACCGCCGCGGGCTGCCGGGGCTGGATGAGATGTCGTACCTCTGGCGCATCGCAGGCGAGGCCACCGCCGACCGCCGCGGGTGTGATCTCCCTGTGCCTGCTGCCTACTTCGAGGCCATCGACTTCACCACCAGCCGGCGGTACTTTCACGTCGTCAGCACCCCTGACGACTACCTCGTTGAGTGCTTCCAGGACGCGGGCGGGAACACGTACGCCCGCACCAAGGCGCCCGACTCCGCAGGATGGAATGCCGAGGTCACGGTAGACGCCGCCGGGGTAACCAACGCCGGGCCGTGCCTGCTCGTCGTGCCCCGTGTGGACGGCTACCGGCTGATGCTCTATCGCTGGACCGACATCGCCAGCGACTACAACGTCCGGGCCTGGCACAGCGACGACCAGGGCGCGACATGGACGAACGACGGCGAGGTCCTGCTCGAGGACATCGACGCCGCGGTCTACACAGGGCGCGGTCGCCTCCGGGCGGCGTACAACAATGGCCAGATTCTCCTGGTCGGGCACCTCGTCGCGGCGGACACCGCCGCCGACATCGAACGAGATCGGATCGGCCAGTGGGCCAGTAGCGACGGCGGCGGACAGTTCACGCAGGTGCTCATCAGCGACGGCAGCGACACCGACAACGCAGGCGCCTACCCTGACCTGTGCGTGTGGCGCGGTGAGTTCGTTCTTGGTCGCCTGACCTACGGCGGCGGCGGTCCGGGAGTGGTCGGCGCGTTCCGGCGCCTGGCCTCCGCGTGGTATCCGTGGACGGCTGGCAGCGATACCAGCGATACGAGCTCGCCGACATCCGGGAACTTCTGGGGCGTCTACGTGGCCGGCGGCGCGGGTGTTGATCAGTACATCAGCGACGGAGAGCTGGCGCTATGGGTCGATGACATCGGCGCCCTCTATGCCGCGTCTCGACATTGCGCGGGCACGGACCAAGGAGCCCATCCGATCCTCCGTAGTCCAGACGGCGCGGCGACATGGACGGTGATGGGCGATCACCAGACCTATCCAGCGCCCGGCTACAACGGATCGGTATGGTGGAACCCCGGCGGCGCGGGCGCGTTCGTCTCGGCGAACAACGAACTGTACACGATCACCGGCTGCCGTCAGCGCGGGCGCGGCGTGATCGTCTCCTCACACCAGATCGCGGGCGCCGGCATCACCGGGCATCACGCCGCGATCTATCTGGGCGGCTGGCAGTCGGTTCCTATGCCATCGCTGAGTCAGCGCATGGGCCCCACGAACCGTTGCGCGTGGGATCACAGCGGCGCGGGTTACCTGCGGCCCAGCCAGTCGATTTGGGCTTACACCACCAGCGTCGGCGCGGAGACAGAGGCGGCGGCCAACGGCATCCTGTCGCAGACATCAGCCGCGGGTGAATGGATTTGGAACACCTACGCCCCGGCATCCACTGTCGCGCAGGGCATGATCGGAGAGTGGGAAGTCACCGTCACGAGCGGGACCGCCTACATCGAGATGACCAACGGCAACGGCGCCGCGGTCGAGTACAACCTACAGGTCAACGTCACCAACGCGCAGGTACAGCTGTACGATCTGAACGCTGCGGCATCGATCGCCACCCTGGCCTATTCGGCGGCTACGAGCATCCGTATCCGGCTCGAGGTTCGGGGCTCGTCTACTGTCTGCTGGGCCATGCCGATCGGCGCCCTCGGCGGCTACCCCGCTACGGCCACTCTCCCGGATCGCCTCTGGGTGGAGGTCGGCCGCACCCCGACCGCGACGAACGGCGGCGGAGCGCTCAACCATGAGATTAGGTTCGGGATCGGCGCGTCTACCGTGGCCGACTGGTACGACTGGCACTTCAGCGCGGGCCGCTACACAGGCAACGGAGTGTATACGCAGCCGGATCGCCTCAAGTTCGGGCGCTCCCTCATCGAGTCCCCAAGCTGGGCGGGCTACTCGGTCAAGCTCGCCGCGGTCACCGGGCCAGCGGCCACGGGCGACACATGGCAGATCGACGCAACGGCCGAGTATCCCGAGGGGGCCATGCTCCCGACTGTGAGCCCGTGCCCGCGCCACACGCACAAGACCAGGACGTTCGTCTCCGCACCCGCTACCGTGGTCGAGGCCCGCTGGACGTGGCAGGTAGCGGTAGCGGATCAGCAATCCACCTCGGTACGCTGGGCCGCGCTGCTCGACGGGCTGTCACTCCCCGAGGCGACCATTTATCTGTACTACGGCGGCGCCTACAACCTTGCGGGCAGCGTCGGATACTGGACGTTCAACGGCGTCAAGACCGGGGACGTGATCCGGGTCAGCACCGGCGGCGTCACCAATACCGCCGTGATCAGGCGCGACGAGCTGGTCGGCTGCGTGATCGAGGAGATCACCGGCGGCACTACCTCAGCAGCTCAAGCGTACATCACCGCGAATGAACCGGGATTCATGGACACCACGGCGGGCAACTCCCTGGGCCTGGTCGTGACCTGTGACGACCTGTCCGCGTTCGGCAACAGCCCAACCGTCCGCATCCACCCACGACGGGCGCTCATGGTCCTGGACCTCGAAGCCCTCAGCGAGACGTTTAGCCGCATCCAGATTCGGGCGCCGTTCCACCATCCGATCGTGGGCCCCATCAGCGCCCCATCGTGGCCCGCGAACGGCTACGCGGAGATCGGCACCTTCGCAGCCGGCCCCCTGTGGGCGTGGGGAACTACGCACAGCTGGGGATACCGGCTCGCGACCGAGCCAGACACCGAGCTGGTGACAGCCGAGGACGGTACCCGCATCGCCTACGAGCGCGCCCCGGTGCGCCGTCGCTGGTCCCTGTCCTGGTCCGACCCTGTGAGCCAGCTCGACATGTACGATCGCAGCCCGGACTACATCTCAGCGGTTGCGGGCGGGAAGGCGTTGGCGTTCACGAACTCCACCCCGGTGGACGTGGCCGATCAGCTGCGGTCCCTGGCGGGCTCGGCGACCGTGATCGTGTATTGCCCTGCTATCGATACCGGCGGGAGCGGTCGCCCAGACAGGTGGGCAGACGGCGCCGCCCTGGCCCGCATCGTCTCGGCGGTCGAGCGCGACAACGTGGTGGGCGACGAGAACCGCGACGAATCCACACGGGTTCAGGAGCTCGTCATGGAGGAGGAGGTCTGATGCCCGTCGTCCTGGTCACCATCGAGCACGCGGGCAGGCTATGGCGCCTGTCATCGCGCCCGCTGGATGTCGTGGACGGCGACGGCGTGAGCCACCTCTACCGCGGCGGTCTCGCGCCCCTGGACGTGTACGCGGAGGCGATCCCGTTCGGGGAGTCGAGCCCGCAGTCGCAGACCTTCGAGGCGCTGATCTCCGTGGACGTCGCAGCGCTGGTCAGTGAGCATCACCTCACGAGCGAGGCCCGCGCCGAGGTCGCCACCATAGAGGAGGGGCAGGCCCTCGACCGTCGCCGTGTGCGGCTCGATGGCCGGGTCACCGTGGAGTCCGACGGGTTCATTGGCAAGCCTTTGCGACTGACCGTGACGGCGGACGATCCGGCGTCGGCCGTGGGCGCCTATCCGCCGGCCGAGGCATCGTTCAGCGATGAGACGTGGGGCGACTCGACCGGCAATCGCTACTATGATCAGGCCGCGGAGGGAACGCCATACCCAACCGCGTTCGGGAAGGCTGGCCGGATCACGTCCGGCGGCTCCCCTGCTGATCTGGCTGCTGTCCCAGCCTACGCCGTCGGGTACAATACGGCGATTCAGGATCGGCAGGTATACGTGCCCTGGGGGCGCGTGACGGATTGGACCGTGACTCCGTTCGGGGCGGGTCCCTATGAGTTTCTGTTCCTCTCCAACGGCTGGCTCTATCCAGGCACGGGCGTGAACAAGGGCAGGATCACGGTGTTTCTCGGCGGGTCTGCTCCCGTGGGTGGCGGTCCCCCTGAGAGCTTTCAATGCTCGATGCACTACTTCCTCGACGCGCTCGGCCAGAAATGCACACTGGCATGGGCGCACGTCGGAGGGGGCGAGGACTGGCCGGTATCCGGGACGGGAAATCCGTTCGTCGCTGGGCAGATGTACTACTACACAATCCGCGAGCCGTGCTCAGGGATACCTCGTGGCGACTACCTCGGCGGCCTGGAGGGCGCAGGCGAGATCGTCCGGTGGGCGTTGGAGCAATCGTCTGTGACTGTGGACTGGCGCAGGACTACACCCGCGCTCGGCGTGCTGGACCGCTTCGAGCTCGCCGGGTTCTGGGATCAGCCTGCCGACCCGTGGTCGTGGCTGGTAGACAACGTGATCCCTCTACTGCCGTGCTCGATGGTTCCCGGCCCGCACGGTGTCTATCCCGTGGTCTGGAGGCTGGACGCTACGCCGTACAACTGCGACGGCCAGCCGCTGATCGATGGGCTCAACTGCACGATCGACGGCCCGATCAAATACGACGGCGATCCCGTGTCCGCATGCACGCTCGAGTATGCTCAGGGCCTCGCTCGCGGGACGTTCCGCCGGTTCGCGAAATGGCACGGCAGCCCAACCCGTACGAGCGTCCGTGAGTCGCCGAGCCTGTACCTGCGCCGAGCCCAGCAGCGATACGGAACCCAGGAGCGCATCGAGTCCACCGATCTCGTCTACGCCGATAGGACCGCGGATCGCACGCTGGCATGGTGGGCGCAGAGCGGCTGCGAGCCCTGGCGCGTGCTCCGCGTGGTATCGGATGGGCTCCACCATCGCGCCCACGTCGCGAGCCTGGAGCCAGGTATGTCGGTCCCCGTCACATCTGACCGCTACTCCCTCTCATCCCGCGTGGCGCACGTCACTCGGGCGGGTCGTCTCGGCGCCGTCGCCTATGCCGATCTCGTGATACTATCAGCACCATAGGAGGCCGTCATGGCACATGGAGCGCGAACATCAGCACAGAGTCAACTCACCGAAGACACCGGGCGCGCGATCGACGTCAGCGTCCAGGCCGTCTCAACCGCGCTCACCACCGCGGCCAGCGCCCGGACCTGGACCCGCACCTCCGTCACATGGGCCACCGACGACGGGACCGGCGAGATCGAGCTCACCCTGGCGACCGGGGCCTATCAGGTGATGGCGGTGGGTCACGAGAACGCCGTGGGCGCAGGCTCGGCTACCTACCAGATTCACATGAGCACCGAGACCGGGTTCACGCCGGGCGCGAACAGGTACGAGTTCTACACGAGCAGCGCGGCCATCGCCCTGCCCAGCGGCGGATACGAGGCGTTCTTGACCCCGGTGCCGATCACCGTCACAGGAGACAAGGTGTACATTCGGGTCATCCCCAACGCCGGCACCACCACCGGGGCGCTGGACATCTACACCCGCCCGAACTCGTAGGGGTGCAGCATGGCCGTCCGACCCACATACCCGAACCTCCCCGCTGGCGGTGCCGATACCGTCTGGACCATCACCGCGAGCAGCCAACAGGACACGCTCGCGGTCGTCTCCACCACGCTCCAGGCGGACGGGGCGGACACCGCGCCCGACAGTTGGGCGCTGACCAAGCCAAGCGCGTCATCGTCGTCCGTGTCTGGCTCCGGCCACACCGTCACCTACACCCCGGACGTCCCCGGCAGGTACATCCTGGAGGCGACCATCGGCAGCGAGATCGTAGCCAGGACGGTCCAGGTCGGCGACGATGACCTCTACATCCTCCAGGATTTGAGCACGGGCTCGGAGTTCGGTCAGGCGGCTTTGAAGGGCGCGGCTTGGAGCGTGGGCACGTCGAACACCCCCTGCGTAGCCCAGAACCAGTCCGGGGCCGTGGACCTGGGCCGAGACGGCGTGGGCCAGGTCGTCGCAGTCACGCGCCCAGCCGGTGCCCAGAGAATCAGCGTCAAGGTCACCGGCATTGGCACCCTTCCCGTCGAGTTTCCAAACGGCGCGTCCTGCATCTGCGGCCCCATCGTCATGGACGGTACCACGCTGGCCACCGCAAGCGGCTATTTCGCTGGTGTCATCAGGCTCAACTCGTCACCCGACCAGGAGAGGGGCCTCAAGGTGGATGTCATCGGTGGCACCGCAGCCAACTCTGCCCCGAACCTGGACAAGACCGGGCCCTACGAGAGCGTGATGGTCGTCGGTTTCGACGGCACCGGCGCTGACAGTGCCATGGCCACGGCACGCGATCCGACCGGGAACGAGGACGCCACGGCCCAGGAGACTGCCGCCAACGGCACGTTCTCCACGGTCTACGCTGGTTTTCACACGGGCATCGTTACAGCCCACGACCTGGCCGACCTGTCATTCGGGGCGAGCGTCCAGGTCTGGACCAGGTGGGAGTAGTCATGGCAAGGTACAAGATCATCGTCACCCAGCTCGACAACGGTTCGTTCGAGGCCAACATCATCCCCGCCCGCGATCAGCCGCTCCACATCGAGGTCGACGACGAGGAGTTGGCCCTGCTGCCCAGCGCCTTCACTGCGGCCGGGGCGGCGAGAAAGGCCATACCCGCCGGCATGAGCGCGGAGCTGCATCGAGCCCTGGGGCTGCTCCATCCATCAGCCAGAGCCGCCCTGATCGCCAAGCTCAATAGGCCGTAGCCATGTCCATCGCCACCCACCTCACCACCGCAAACGCCGTCCGGGCACTCGTCGCCGGCATCGTCGGCGCCGTTCTGCTGGGAGCCGGGTGGGTGTCCGCCCGTAGCGCCACCGAGACCGAGCGGAGGCTGGCGATCAAGCGCAACGCCGACGCCATCGAGACTGTGAGCGAGGCGACCACGGCCAACGCCGAGGCCATCGGAGCGAACACCGACGCCATCCACGAGCTGCACGTCCTGACCGTAACGACAGCGACCAACGTGGAGTGGCTGGTCAGGAGCCAGGGCGGGACTCCGGCGGAGGCGGACTAAGCATGTCCAGCCAGCGCGACACCGATCTCGATCTCGGCCGCACCTCGCGCCTGGAGCCCAACTTCACCATTGAGGAGCTCGCCTACACAGGTCACACCGAGTTCGCCAAGCAGAACCTGGCCTTCGCGTGGGAGCACTGGTCAGAACTGAAGCGCGTGGCAACGATGCTCCAGCACATCCGGGACCACTTCGGAAAGCCGGTCCACGTCCACAGCGGGATCAGGTGCCCCGCCCTCAACGACCACATCGGCGGCTCTCCGTCCAGCCAGCACATGCGAGGCGAGGCCGCAGACTTCCACGTCCAGGGCGTAGAGTTCGTGGACGTGTTCGACTGGATCAGGAACGAGAGCGGGCTCAAGTGGGGCCAGATCATCCTCGAGGGCGACCCCCCGTCCTGGATTCATATGTCCCTGGTGGGCCAGCTCGAGCGCACGCAGCAGGTCCTCACCTGGAAGCCGGGCGAGGGCTACCGGAGAATCGCATGACCACCTCCCGCACCGCCGCTATCATCTGGGGCAGCTTCGCCCTCCTCGCCCTGGTCCTCGCCGCGGTGGCTATCGCTGCCATCTACGGGGCGCCGGATGCGGCCTACAGCACGCTCGGCACCGTGGCCCTGTCCATCGGCGGGAGCGGGGGCGTGGGCTCGTTGGCGGTGGGGCTGCGGCACGCTGGGGCGAAGGAGCCGGGGAGCTCGGCGCTGCGGGAGTAGGGGCTACTCGACCTCCACCCCCCGATAGACCCGGAACCCGTCCTCGTCCACGACGAAGCGCAGGCCGTAGCGCTGGGCCCACTCGACCATCTGGTCAGCCGTCGGTGACTGGCCACGGCGCAGGCGTTGACGGAGCCCGCGATCACGACCGCCGCGCCCGCCGTTCGGGGTGACGATGGCGATCCACTCGTCGCGGGTGATCTGGATGTGGTGGAGGGGCATCAGGCGGTCTCCCTGACCCGCATCGTGCGCGGGTCGATGTCGAGGGCGGGAACGGGACGGGGAACGGGCTGGCCCAGGCGCGTGAGCGTGCGCCGGAGCGACTTCGCGGCAGGGACACGGGTCGAGAAGCGCCCGGCGTCGTGGTGGGCGAACCAGCGCCCGTCCAGCAGTTCGCCGTGCTCCCAGGCTCCGAGGATGTGGGCGACGCCGAAGGTGCGGGGCATCAGGACGCCATGTGGGCGAGGTCGTCGATGCGCCACTCATTGCCGAGCTTGTCGGCGCATCGGACGTTGAAGGCCCACGTTCCCGACCCGCCAGCGCGGCGCTGTTGGTCGAGGCGGCGCATCTTGCGGAGGGCCCCCAGGGCGGTGATGTACTCGCCGACGGTCTCGAAGTCGGCATCGGCGGGGTTGACGTGGGCGTTGAGGGTGCGCTGGACGGTGAACATGGTCTCTCCCTTGTCTCGGTGTCGGGTGGCTTCCCGGACCCTTTCGGGTTTCGGCCCCTGCCACGGGGCCTCGTCAGCGGGGGTTAGTAGTGGTGGCTGCTGCTGCGGTCGCAGTAGTCGCCCGTGTGGCCCTGGTAGCTGACGGAGAGGCACCAGCCGCCGAAGCCAGCGCGGTAGCCGCCGAGCCCTGTGATCGCGCGGCACACGCGGCGCTTGCCGTTCTCGGTGCGGGTCTCGATCTCCCAGTCGCGGCCGCGGCCGTTGACGGTAGCGACGCGCTCGGTGATGCCGTTGTCCTTGAGGGCCTTGAGAATCTGGCGCTTCGTGGTTTCGGTGTTGGCGTTCATGGTGTCTCTCCGTTCGGGGCGGCGGGGTGATTCCCTTTCCACACTCTCAATATACACTCGTGCCGTGTACCTGTCCACGAAAAAAGAAGCACGAAGCGAAAAAAGATTGGGCGTGGTAGGCTGGGACTGGAGGTGACCATGCGTGAAGGCTCCATCACCCTCGGGCTCCTGATCGGCCTCACCCTCGGCTCCCTGGCTGTGGGCGGGGGCGCGGGCTGGTACGCCACCAAGACCGCGCTCGGTGCCCGCCACGCTGCCGAGCTCGACGCGCTGGCCCAGGACCACCAACGTGAGCAGGACGCGCTACAGGGGCGCGTGGAGGCTCTGGTGGGGGACCTGGCGACGTGCGAGGCCAAGACCACGCCCGAGGCCATCACGGCGACCGGGCGGGTGCTGGAAGCGGCGCAGGCTTCCGACATCGCGGACGTCCAGCTCCGGGCCGCGGTCGTGGGCGCGATCCCGTCCACGCTGCTGGCCCAGGCCGTGATCGACACCGGGTCGTCGCAGAGCATCGCCGCCTACGCCGCCCTGTCCGGGTGCTGGTCGAGCAACACCACCGGGGACAGCGCGAGGTCGGGTTGTTCAACCGTCATCCCGCAGGCGTGGGGGGCGGCGGTCGCGGGGTTGGCGGCGTGTCCCGAGGCTGCTGCCGAGCTGGGGGCGGGGGTGGAGTAGGGGTCAGGCATGGTCGGCATCCAGCCGCGACGTGAGGCCCACGACCTGGGCCTGGAGCACCGCGGCGATCTCCTCCGCGGCCTGGCGGTCGATGATGGCCTGGGCGATCTGCTCGACGGCGTGGGCGAGGGCTGCGGTCAGCCGCTCAACCTCGTGAGCCCCGGCTGCGGCTCCGTCCCTGTAGTCGTCGCGCTCCTGCTCAGCCTGGCGTGCGTCGCCGTTGAGCTTCGCGTACATGGCGATCACAGCCCTGGCTGTCGGTCGGTCGGCGCAGTCGAGCGCCCAATCGCTCTCCACCCATCCGCGGATACAGCGAAGTTCCTGCTCGGCCCTCTCAGCCCGCTCCCGGTAGTGGTGGGCGGCGTCATACAGACGGCGTTCCCGGCGGGTCATCTCGGGCACCGTGGCCATGTCCATCAACGCCCCTTCGGCCTGCTCTCTGTTCATCTTGTCACTCATGATCAAATCCCTCCATGCCGCCCGTGCGGGCACGGGTCGGCGGTGCAGACGTGGCAGTAGGTGGCGTGCCCAGCATCGTCCCGGCAGTGGTTTCGGCGTGGGGGATCGAGCGCGTCTCGGAGCAGGGCCAGGGCGCGCTCCTCGTCGTGGTCGTGGGCTCGGGTCGATGCACGGTCGAGGATCAGGCGCAGGGCGGCGGTGGGGACGGGGGTGTGCTCACCCATCCTCGCCCCCATGCACCAGCCGCTCCAGGCGCCGGAGTTGGCGCTGGACGGTGTGCTGGAGGTCGAGCAGGCTCAGTCGCGCGATGCCGATCTCCGAGCGCAGGGCCGTCTCCCTGGCCTCGCTCGCGGCCAGGCGGTCGAGCAGGTCCGCGCGCTGGGCGTGGAGGGCGTCGATGCGGTCGGCCGCTTCGTGCGCGACCGTGTGATCGCCATGGCTTCGGCCGGCGGCCCTCAACTGCTCGCACAGCGCCCGGTCTTCGTGGTCGTGGGTGGTCATGGTCAGTCCTCCCCCATCATGTCCAGGCAGGTCGGGGTAGCCGGCCTCGCGCCAGAGATGGAAGTATTCACCGAGCACGCGCTTTCTGGGGTAGTCGTCTGCGACCCCCTTGATCGCCTTCAGCAGATCCAGTGTCGTCTTGTCCACGGTCAGGCTCCCTTCGCCCGGTCCATCAGGCGGTCGAGGTAGTTCGCCTGCATCTCCTCGGTCCAAGTGGCGGGGTCGTCGTCGAGCGGGGCCCCGTAGGCGGTGCGGACCTCGGCGGTGACCTCGGGGCCGAGGTGCTTCTCGCCGGCCAGGATGCGGTCGAGGGTGGTGCGGGTGTCGGTGGTGGGCTGCTGGTGTCCCTTGAGCGTCCACTTGATGATCTCCGGCCTGTCGCCCCTGCGCTTGCTGCCGATCTCGATCTCGGTCTGGATGTCCTCGGCCATGTCGGGCGAGCCGCAGACACGCAGGGCCAGGCACCCGCCGAAGTAGTGAGTGCGGACGGCGGTCATACTGATCCGCTTGTGCTTCCACTCGCGCGTCTCCTTGCCGAGGCATTCCGCGATCAGCCCCTTGTTCACGACGTTGACCACGAGGAACCCGCCCTCCTCGAAGCCGAGGACCGCCTTGACGATCTTGTTCCCGGTCGGCTTGCGGCCCCGCCCGATTTCCGCGACTTCACGGTTTCGCAGGGAGGCAATCCGGTAGGTAATGACGTTGCCCTCTCCGATGCTGTCGGCGTTGATCGCGCCGGGCAGGAGGTCGGACCAGGGGATGAACTCTTCGTTGTAGTCGGGCATATCAGAACTCCTCGATGGTGAAGTCTTCGTCCATACCCGGCGCCCAGGACGGGAGTGCGAGCGTCTGGTGGGTGCCGGCGTAGCAGCCTGGCCAGGAGTCGGTGTCGAGGCAGCGGGCCAGCTGGCGCAGCAGGGCGCGGTAGTGGCTCCGGCCAGCGTCCAGGGCGATGTCGTCCAGCACCAACACGCCGCAGTCGTAGGGGGCGGATTTCTCCACGGCCAGGATCGCGGCGCCGCACACGGGCAGGCCCATCGCCTGCGCCCCGTCGAGGTAGAAGGCGATCTGGGCCGCGTACCCGTAGCGGGCGGCGCTGCGGGCCATGGCGCCGGGCTCGGAGTCGCGGGCCGTCTTGAGGTCGGTCAGGATGCCGGCGCCGGACACGAGGTCACAGCGCCCCTTGCACTCGATCCCCGTCTCGGCGTCGGTCCAGGTCAGGACGTGCTCGACGTGGCGCATTCCGTCCAGCCACGCGGAACAGACGGGATCGGTCCAGATGCTCTCACCGATGCGGAGGATTTGATCCATGTCCTTGACGGTGAGGATGTCGAGCCCTGCATTCTCGGCCTGGAATGCGTCCCAGGCTTTGCCGTAGCGGCGTCCTCCCTCCCATGTGACGAAGCGGGCAGGGAACTCGAGGGGCTCCAGGACGTGGCAGTGCAGGGCGCGGCCGAAGCGAAACACGTCGGAGTCGGGCGGCGGGTTCTCGAGTCCGTGGCGGTAGTGCTTGGGGCTGCGCTCCATGTGCTTGAGGGTGGAGAAGTTGACGGCCTTGATGGCGTTGTAGTCGGTCATGACTCGCCCCGATGCTGGTAGGTCTGCACCGTCCAGCCGTTGATGGTGATCCCGATGTTGCGCTGGCTGCGAGAAGCGCCGTACCAGTCCGTCGTAGGCTCGGCGCCGAGGCTCGTCAGGAGCCCCAGCGCGGTCCCGCCGCTGATCATGATCTTCCGTTCGGCCGGCTCGATGTCGATGTTCGGGGCGGGCAGGTAGTCCTCTCGCCTGAGTTCCTCGAGCAGCGCCGCGATGGCGCCCGCGTGGGCGATCAGTTTGTCGAAGTCCATGACGGTCTCTCCCATCTCTCCCCGAGGAATGCCAGCCACGCCGCGAACCCGGAGTGGGGTGGGGAGAGGTGCGGCGGGCTGGCGAGTTGGCTGCATGGGGTGAATCTACAGGGCCTGTCTGTTTCTGGCAAGGATTATTTTACCACTGGCCCAAAATACTTGCCCACCCTGCGGACAGGTGGTAGTGTGTCTCCAGGAGGTGCCGAATGAGCACAGACACGAAGAGAGAGCCATGGCTGGTCGAGGCCGGTAGTCGGTTCACGACCCTGCGTCGGGCACAGAGCCTGTCCATCCGCGAACTGTCGCGCCTGTCTGGCGTCGCGCGGCAGACCATCACCAAGCTGGAGAAGGGGATCGCGTTCCCTGGCTCTCTGGTGCGGCTCGCGCTCGGCGAAGCGCTCGGGGTCGAGAACCTGGGGCGCGTGCTGATGGAGGAGCGATGACCCGCAACGACGACTGGCGCGACGACTGCGACGAGAGGCCAGCCAGGCGACATCGTGGGTGTGGGGGCTGGGCGGCGTACCACGGCCCGTGTGGGGCGCTGGACTGCCCCGACTGCTACCCCGGGTCTTGGGACTCGGACGAGGACGGAGGTGAGGAATGACCCGCAACGACGAGATCAGGAAAAGACTGGAGGAGTACCCGAGCGCGACGCAGAGCCACGCAGACATCGCCCGCCTGCTGGCCGAGAACGAGCGGCAGGCCGAGCGGATCGTGGGGCTGGTGTGTGCTCTCCACCAGATCGAGAGCATCACGATCGTCTGGAGGTCAGGGGACGAGGCTGACAGGCTGCGGGAGATCAACGATACGGCCGGGGCGGCGCTGCGGGGTGGGGCAGAAGCCCTGGAGGCGAGGTGATGGACGCAAGCATTCGCCATAGCGAACACCCGTACTACTGCACTGATGGGTACTACTTCGCCCGGGGCGAACAGTGCCACAGAGAGTGGGCGTCGTGGTCTGACTTTATCGAGGCATTCGGGGACGCTGACATCGACATGAATCTGGTGTGGCGTTGGGACTGGAACAAGCCGGACGAGGACGATCCCCGGCCGGAAACGCTGGACCTGTTCATGATGCATCAGCGAAAGGCGCTCCCGTTCAGCCACTCGATCCGGGTCGAGCCGGAAGACGAGCCGGCCGTGAGGGCGTACCTCGAGAAGCACTGGGCCACGCTGAACGAAATGTGGAAAGAGGTGAAGTGATGGACGCGAAGACGCTGGAGAGGTTGAGGGACGTCGAGCACCGTCAGGAAGGACGGCGCGGCGTAGATGAGGACGACACCCGCTGGCCCTGCTCCACCGCCCGTGAGCAGGCCGAGCGGATCGATGCCCTGATGGCGTTCGCGGCCCGGTGCCAGGCTGCCCATGCCACGCCCGGCTGCGAGCGCGAGCCTGTGAATCTGGCACACCTGGGCCGGCTCGCGGGGCGGATCGAGATCACGGCGGACAAGCGGGAGGAGTTGGAGGAGCGGGTCGCCGAACTGGAACGCCTGCGCGAATTCGACACCGGATCGCGAGAGTTACCCAAGGGTGTGACGCTGGAGCACAGCAGGCTCGACGGCATGTGGCAGAAGATGGTCAAGCGCATCGCCGATCTCGAGCAGGCCCTCGAGGACCGGCCCCCCGATGCGGATGCGGCGCTGCTGGCGAGCGCGAACCGGATGCTGATGGAGCGGGTGGAGAGGCTGGAGCAGGTGCTCGATGCCGCCCGCGACGTGGCGTCAGGTGACTACCAGATGCTCCACCTGCTGGGCGAGCTGGACGACTACGACACCGCGGAACGGGCAGCACTCCGGGGCAACCCATGATCGTCACCGGGATCGACTGCGGGAAGCTGGGCTGCGTCGTCCACGTCGACACCGACTCGGGCGAGGTGCTGGTGCTGCCGTCATGGGCCGAGTACGTGACCGCGAAGGAGTACCAACCCGCGCTCATGCTCGGCTCCCTGGTCCGGTGGGGGCGCCCGTCGCTGGTCGCCATCGAGAAGCAGCATTCAATGCCGCGCATGGGCAGCACGTCGGCGCTGACGACCGGCTTCGGGTTCGGGCTGTGGGTCGGGCTCTGCACCGGGATCGGCGCCCCCTACCGCATCGTGCGCGCCGTGGACTGGCAGCGCGGGATCGGGGTGGAGAGGACGAAGGACAAGGCGCAGATCAAGGCGAGGGTCCAGGCCCAGGTGGCGGCGCTGCTGCCGTCGCTGGACATGCCCAGGGCCAGGGCGAAACGTGAAGCGGTAGCCGACGCTGCCGGGATCGCGCTGTGGGCGCGGATGGAGGCGAGAGGATGAACGTCTGTCCAACCGGATGCCCGTGGTTCGAGACGTGCCCCAAGCGCCCCGAACTGGAACGCATGACGCCGAGGGAGTTGCAAGAGTACCGCGAGAAGGTGCGAAACATGCCAGCCATGCCGCAGTGGATGCTCAGGTGCCTCGACGCGCTCGGCACGTCGTCGCCAGTCGAACCGGGTGACGCATGATCGCCCGCTACCCAGGCCGCTGCACATGCGGCGCCCAGTTCGACGAGGGAGCCGATGTCAGATGGGACGCCGAGGAGCGGACTGTCGCCGGCTGCGAGTCCTGCGACTTCACCGGCAAGCGGCGCCAGGTCGCGGACCTGTCATGCATCCGTGGCGGCGGGCGCGGACTGGCTGCTGCCCTCCGGCGACGCAAGGAACGTGAGGCCCGGCGACGGGCGAAGGAGTCAAGATGAGCAAGCACATCTACAAGTTCGGGGATCGGGTGACCTACACGGGCGCGCATCAGGCCGAGCACAGGGCACTGGTGACGATGGTCACGTCGTGTGGCCGGGGCGTCAACGTGGTGTGGCAGGACAGCGGCGCTGACTACGTGTCCACGTCCTACAGCGGCCTCACCCCCGGATGGCCCGTGCCCGAGGGGAGCGTGCGGGTTCGGGCGGCGGTCGTTGTGACCACTGACGAAGACTGGGGCGTTGCCGGGGCGCGCGACATGAGCGACAGGGACGCCGAGCGCGAGGCCATGGACCTGATCAACGCCGGCCGGAAGTTCGGTGACATCCACTTCATCGAGGTGGACATCGAAAGGACGACCCCGAAGACGTACCGGGCGGAGGTGGTGTCGTGATCTCCATCCACGACCACGACGACGCGCTCGCGGTCCTGACCCAGCAGCGGCGCAGGCGGCACGAGAGCCGCGAGCACTGGAGGCAGTACCTCACCTCGCCTGCGGGGACGGTCGAGGGCAGGCATCCCATGGTCGAGGCGGCCTGGGAGCGCCGCGTGCTGGCCGAGGACCGGGCGCGGGAACTGGCTGTGGTGCGGGAGGGGAGATGACCAAGACACCCCCACCCCTCGACGTCGCCCGCTGCGCCAACGCTCGGCAGTGCGAGCTCGACGGCGAGTGCCTGCGCTCGATCTGGTACGACAACGCGCCCCGCACGGGCACGCCGGGCCTGGATTGGGGCGACTGCTGGGCAACGTACATCGCCCCGCCGCCGTGCAACCGACCGAGCCCGCATCTGTGCGGGTGGTACCTGGAGGAGAGATGAGCCCCGAGATCGAAGCCCTTGCGCGCCGGGCTGTGGCGTGCATGCCTATCGAGCGGTGGCCGGACTGGACGCCGGTATCAGTATGGGGACCAGGAGAGGACCCATACGAATACCACGGCTATCTCGACACAGAGGAAGGAGGTCCGGTTGTCGTTACCTTCTGTTTCACCACGTGCCGAAAGGCATACAAGACGCTTCCGAGGCTCGACACCCCGGCTGGGCTCGGGTCGCTGTTGGCGGTGGTGAGAGGGGCGTGGCCAGGTTGGCACGTCCAGGTCATCGCCTACGCAGACGACACTCCCGCTGAGGTCGAGGTGGCAAAGGGCTACGACGCGATCCCGTTCATGGATGACACCGTGGCCGCCGCCCTCATCCTCGCCCTGGAGGCCGCGCCATGAGTGTCACCATCAGAAACACGATCCGCACCCTACAGCGCATCCAAGACCGGCAGGAGGCAGAACTGGCCGAGACGCCTGCCGGGTTCCTGCTGCTGCTCGAACACGAAGAGCGAGACAGGGGCGGGCCTCTCCCGAGCACGCTCGCCGCCGAACGCGAAGCCACGAGGCGGGGCTACGAGCGGTGGATGCTCACGCGGGATCGGTGCCTCAAGGCCGTGTGGTTGCGCGCGGCCGGCTTGACGTTCAGGGAAGTGGGCGAGCGCCTCGGCGTGGGGCTCGAGCAGGCTCGGCAACTCCACAAGCGAGGCAAGCGAATCCTGCGACACTCGAGAAACGCTGATCTTGCTGAGTACGTCAGCAAGCACGGGGATCGCCTATGACCCCCGACCCAACCCTCCCCGGAACCTGCATCGGCGTGTGGCTGCTCTCGCGTACCGG
>JACKQG010001985.1_pt1 | contig 27419 bp, 34 predicted proteins | sample 8237621 | NCBI WGS metagenome assembly JACKQG01 (sample SAMN15677084, study PRJNA649215) | marine metagenome | biome: marine; feature: Black Sea; material: saline water; isolation source: suspended particulate matter (SPM) from the Black Sea western gyre | collected 2013-06-09/2013-06-10 | depth... | reverse complement strand
TAGTGTGTGATGCGCCATAACAACCCCCTGAAATTAGTTGGATTGTGACATGCTATAAGTTCATACACATCAAGCCTAAAATCAAATTAAAGCTGGGCTTGAAATTTACCACCAGGTACATCATCCCGGGGGTATAATGGTATAGGTACAAAAATGGGTTTTAACCCTGACTATTTGGGTCCATCTACGTCCTCCGGACTTCGCCGGGAAATCTTAAGCCCCCTTGTTACATGGTTTAATGCCTCCGGTCTGAAGGCCGGGGTAATTAGCCTGCAACAATCTCTGCACCCTATACCCCTCTATCCCTTATACCCCCCCTTTTAACACCGTCAACAGCGGCAGCCAAAGGGGGATGAGCCCTTGTATAAATAGCCAGAAAGTCTAGATTCCAATGTTACTCAAAAATTCAGGGACGGGCTATTGAACACCTTAAACTAACAAGAACGATTATTCGGGCCTAAGCACGAAATCTTCGTCTTATACCCGACTGCATAAACACTGTTAGGCATACGACAAGGAGTCTCACATGAAGAGAACACAAAGTATATTTACAGCTATAATCTTTTTAATGATGGGTGTTGTGGTTCTTCTGTATGGTGAGGGACCGAAGAAATGGTTCACGGTAATTACCCTGCTTTTAATTGGTGGCATTCTTCTACGAAGGGGACTTTTAAATAATGACAGCAATCAAAATAGCTTCACCAATATTATGGGCACCCTGTTTCGTGACAAACCTTTAGAGGCATCTCTCTATTACTTTCTAGTTTATTTTGGAGTTCTTTCGTTGTTTAATGATGTCAGAGTGTATTGGGACTATGACGGGACCAGGGGTGGCCTCATTTATTTACTATCATTTGCAATGGTAGTGATAACCATATTCGATCAAAAAAATAATTCCAAGAGAAAGAATGAAAACGATGCCTAACAAAGGCTTGCCCTGCTGAGCGGGGTTTGAGCTGATTCATATACTGGGGGTGGTTAATAAAAATGCTTTGGATGAATACAATTATCAAACAAATCGAGTCTGTTTCAGGAAGCAGCAATGCTATCAATACACTTACCCTTGAATTAAATCATACTACCAATTTGAATATATCTATCAGTAGAGGGGACCAATGAAAGCCGTCATCTGTTCAAAATATGGACCCCCTGAAGTCCTTGAGATTCAGGACATTGAAAAGCCCACTCCTAAAGAGGATGAGGTGCTCATAAAAATCCATGCAACCACCGTCCACATCGGGGATACCAAAATCCGCAGTTTTGAACCGGGAATGGGCAAGGTTCAGGATTTTTTTCTCAAGCCCCTCATGCGCTTTATGATTGGTTTCAGGGGACCCCGTAAAAAGATATTGGGCATGGAGCTGGCTGGAGAAATCGAGTCAATCGGCAAGCATGTCACCCTTTTCAAGCCAGGGGATAAAATATTCGCCGCCACTGAAATGAGCTTTGGTGGATATGCTGAGTATAAATGTATGTCGGAAAACGGCGTGTTGGCAAAAATACCTTCAGGCCTGTCCTACGCAGAAGCCGCACCCATTTCCAACGGCGGGATTACAGCCTTGCGCTTTCTAAGAACAGCCAAGCTTCAGAAAAATCAAAAAATTCTTATCTATGGAGCCTCAGGCAGCGTGGGAACCTTTGCCGTTCAGCTCGCCAAAATTATGGGTGCAGGGGTAACTGGTGTCTGCAGCACCACAAATATGGACATGGTCCGTTCACTGGGTGCAGACAAGGTGATTGATTATACCCAGGAAGATTTCACCAAAAGCCCTGATCTGTATGATGTCATTTTTGATGCCGTAAGCAAGGTTTCACCTGCTCTCTGTAAAACCAGATTAAAGCCTGGAGGTGTGTATCTGAACGTCCTCAAGGGTTCAGGTGGTTTGAAATTAAAAATTGAAGAGCTCCAGTTCCTCCAGGAGCTTATGGAAAAAGGCAAATTTAGAGCCGTCATTGATAAACGTTATCCGCTAGCTCAAATTGTTGAAGCACACCGCTACGTCGATACAGGGCATAAAAAGGGTAATGTAGTTATCACTTTGGGATCAGAAACTTAACAAGAGCTTAGATTAACCTTATAGGGGAATAGATGAGAAAAGTAGCACTGTTGGTCCTGGTCCTGGCTGGTACCGTATTTTGTAAGTCAGATATAGCTACCTCTACTTCAGCGCTAATCTCCCACGTGGATTTCATGACATCCACATCAGAATTTAGAAATCACGCGCATCCAGGAACCCTTGATGCCGTTGCCAATTACATCGATTCTGTGTTTTCCATTTATACCAATCGGGTCAATCGCCAGGTTTTTGAGGTAGGAGACGATACCTACCAGAATGTCATTGCCTCCTTTGGTCCAGCCCTAGGTGAAAGAGTGATAATTGGTGCCCATTACGATGTCTGTTATGATCAGCCTGGAGCTGACGATAATGCCAGTGGTGTGGCTGCTTTGCTGGAAATTGCAGCCATGCTGTCAAAAGAATCATCTACGTTCAGCAAGCGGATAGACCTGGTTGCATTTACACTTGAGGAACCTCCAAACTTCAGAACGCCGAACATGGGCTCAGCAGTTCATGCCCAATCACTCATCGATCAAGGCGTTGAGATTAAGGTCATGATATGCCTGGAGATGCTGGGTTACTATGATGAAGCACCGGGTTCACAGCAATACCCCTTGAGCATATTAAAATGGCTTTTTCCTGGTGAAGGAAATTTCATTGCTGTCATATCCAATTTTAGATCGAATCGTTTTGCCAGAAAAATTAAGAGGGGTATTAATAAAACCAGCGGTGTCAGAGCCATTAAGCTGGCAGCGCCCTCGACGCTTGTGGGGGTTGACTTCTCTGATCATTTAAACTATTGGGGTCATGGTTATAAGGCAGTGCTGATTACGGATACAGCATTTTATCGAAACAACAATTATCACCTGGCGTCTGACATTCCAGCCACACTAAATTTTGTCAAAATGACTGAAGTTGTAAATGGGATATACAATGCAAGTATATCCTTTTAGGGTGTTCCACTGGTCAAAAAAAGGCCCATCTAAGCTCATGCTGAGATACAAAGGACAGGCTGAATGGAAAATATGATTACGAGGAGAACAGATGGAACTATTGATTAAGGTGGGTGGGGTTTACAATATCGCAATGGTGATATTTCACCTGTTGTTTTGGCGACTATTCGACTGGAAAAACGATCTTCGTAAATTGTCTTTCTTAAATAGAGCCATCATGCAGGTATTGAACTTGAGCTTATCCTTTGCATTTATAATCTTTAGCTATATTTCCCTCGTTCACACAAATGAACTCCTCTCAACTGCACTGGGCCATAGCCTGCTCATCCTGATGTTACTATTTTGGGTGGCCCGTTCCATAGAGCAAATCGTATTTTTCAAATTAAAGCATTGGAGCTCTATAGCTTTTTTGGCATTTTTTCTGGCAGGGGCAGCTCTTTATGCAATCCCTGCTCTCTTTTACACATAACAATCCCATCGTGGTTCCAGGGACATAGATGGGCATAAAACGTTATACCACTTTTTCTGATAGGGGTGAGCAATGAAAGTTGTTATTTCCTTCGTAGTCTTTTTTATCATAACATCCTGTACGGTTAAGAATCCAAATTATAAACCTTCAAATTATGTGCTTGATCATTATCGTAATTTTAGCTCGTTCACAGAACCCGGTGATTTTGGCTATCTCTTTAATCATTTACCTACCTCCCTTGAAAACCTCTGCGGTGTCATTAAAAAACAACTCGTCCATCCTTTCGATGTTAAAATATTTGGTGGCGAAATTCCAAAAGACCGCGAATTTGAAGATCATGATTTTCCAACTGTTTCACTGATGTTAAAGGAACTGTTACAAAGAAACGAAAATGGATTGATTGAAAAACGCAAACCAGAAGAAAGACTCGTAGTCGCTTGTGTTCATCATAGCATGTTACTTGCCTCCATTTTACGATATCGGGAAATTCCAGTACGCATTCGTGCCGGTTTTGCAAAATACATTGGTTATAGAAAAGACATAAAAGTGAGTCATGCCATCTGTGAAGTCTGGGATGAAAGCCATAATAAATGGATCCTTGTTGATCCGGATCGAAATAAAGTAGATTTTTCCTATAATGAATTTGAATTTGCCTTTGAAACTTGGAATTATATAAGAAAGAATAAGGTAGCTCGTAGCAAATATGTTTCCAGATATGGTGATGTAGTGCCAGCAACTATTCATTTATTGATACATGATCTATCATATACGATAGGTGAAGAAAAATCGTATTGGATTGATCCCCAGATTGTTTCCCGATCCAGTGGGGGTATTTCAGAGATGACAAAAAATGAATTAGACGTTTTAGATAGTCTTGCACTGTATTTATCATCACCAGACAAGCATTTAAAAGATTTACAGCAAATTGCAGAAGAAAATGCGTTTCTACAAATAACTGAATGACCATAATCTTTACGGTATAACAACAGCTTGGGGTTAACCCAATTGGCGGGGAGGACAAAATGAAATTGATGGATAGACCGGTTGGTTTTGTCAAAACCATGCCCCTTCGTATAGCAACCCTTACGTGTCGTGAGATGACGGGATTAGCTCTTGGGGTCATGCTGCTGTCTTCATTTTTATCCTGTACCCACCAGGCACCCATAACCGTTCCACTGTATTCATCCCGGCTGGATCCACCTGAACTGTCCGGTACACCTCATGGGGTTTCCCTGGGGTTTAGCGTAATGCGTCCCAATGAAATTATCATCATCCCAGATGGTATCGCGGATCCGCCAGTATTTAACAGCCCAAAATTGAGCAACAGAAAAGCCTATCCCAGTCTTTCACCTCATTTTGGAGTGGCTGTCATGAAGCGGCTTGAACTATCATATGATATTTATAGCGGGGTCATGTTGCGGACTCAATTGCTGGGCAAGGGGCGAGAATCATCAACTATTGGGAATAAGAGTGTCGCCCTGTCAGTTGGATACAACTTTACTTCAAATTCTCATGAACTCACCAAGTCCGACAGGCCTGGTTCAGATCAAATAGTCGCCGAATATGACTGGCGGTTGAACTCCCTGCAGTCAAACCTCCTCTTTGGTTATCGATTCCATGGAAGTGTGCTGTATTATTGTGGGGCTTATTATGAGACATATTCCTTGAACGGTCATCTCGATCAATATTATTATCCCGATATTATAGAAAACGATGAGACGTATACTTTCGATGGTCAGGGACATATGCAAGGGCTGGGAATGGGGGTTGAGTTTTTATTTGACGCTGGAGTGTATAAACAATCAATTGTTTATACACTCCAGCTTTCTGAGATTTCATGGGGTAGCTTATCAACTGATACAATCCTGAACCACAGCCTGATCGTTAAGTATCACTTCTAAAAGGGGAACCCAAGATGAGACAGTTTAGCCTACTTTTAATTCTGATAATTTTCCTTTCCTGCGAGCGTGGATGGGAACCTTCTGAAAATCCTGATCCACAGCAAATCCTACATGATGCCCAGGATGACTTCAAAGGCCAGCGCTATGAAGATGCTCTGGAAAAACACGTCTGGTTTCATGATCACGCCCTTGAATATTCCCCCTCCATGTACGGTGTCAGACTCTCATTTGCATTGTCCTATTGGAAGCAGCTCGGGGATGTCTATCCACCTGCTCTCCAGACCATGATTAAGATCCGTGACAACAAAGCTGACCTGCTTGCACAGGGAAAAGGCAATCGGAACCTGTTTCATGATGTTATGGCCTTGAACCGAACTTTGGGAAGTGACAGCTTGACAGTTGCCCTGTTCAGGAGCCTCGATCATGAGCATCAAGAGCTGACAGGTCAATGTTGGAGTATCGCAAAAAATGCCATTATCGAAGCAAAAGCCTATGATCTTGTCCGCAAGTATATGGATAGTCTTGAAGATGAGTTTGGTGATGTGAAAGAGGTCTACGATAGAAATGTGGCCATGTATGGAGGCGAGGGCTTTGGTGAAGATTTCAAGGCCTACAATGAAAATCACTTTGTGGAAAAAACAATAATCCTTATCGACCTGGCCATAGCCCTGGATGAGATGAAGGAAGCCAAAGCGATTCAAACAGATGCCCTGGCAATCCTTAATGACCCTCGTCTCAATGACGTCATACCCATAGAGAAAGAAAAGAATGGGGCCCCATAAGCTGTTGCCGGACACCTTTTTCGTTGCTTGAAATGATATGGATGGATACAATTAAACAACAAGGCGAGTCTGTTTCAGGAAGCATTGCTAGTCCTCGGGATGTAGAATAGCCATGAGTGTTTAACCGAATTAGGAATAAAATGCAAATTCGAAGCTATAATCAATCAGATGAATCCTCAATAATCACACTGTGGGAAAAATGTGATTTGATCAGGTCATGGAATAATCCTAGAAAAGACATATATCGGAAACTAAAAGTTCAACCCGAACTGTTTCTTGTGGGTGTGCTGGAAGGAGACATTATAGCCAGTGCAATGGCTGGGTATGAGGGGCACCGTGGCTGGATAAATTATTTGGCTGTTGCACCAGATCACCGCCTGAAGGGTTTTGGACGAAAAATAATGCTTGAGATTGAAAGACTTCTTGAGATTGCTGGTTGTCCTAAGATTAATTTGCAGATTAGAGAATCGAACACTCCAGCAGTAAAATTCTATAAAAGCTTGGGTTACGAAATAGATGAGGTCTTAAGTCTGGGCAAGAGACTTGATAGTGATGAGTAAATGATTGTCGGCCGAACAAAGGCTTGTTATTCTGAAACAGCTACGACGGGTAAACCCATCTGCACCCTTGCACAGTGCCGATATACAGTTAATATTCATTCCATCTGATGTGGTTAATCTCCAAGGAGAATCTCATGAAATTACTTGATTATAGCGACGTATATCTGACGCCATCGTACTCCGAACTGGAAAGTAGGAGTCATGTGGATCTGTCAGTCAAACTGTTCAACCACCCCCAATTCCACACCCTTGCCATGCCCGTCATTGCAGCCAATATGAAGACAGTGAGTGGGTCACAAATGGTGGTCAACCTACATAAACTGGGGGCCATGGCTATTCTTCACAGATTTCACCAGACGCCAGATGAATACCACAACGATTGTGACTTCATTGTCTCAGAACAATGTCCCCTTGATATTTCTGTGGGCGTCAATGATCTCAGTGCATTACAACCTTTTGAACAGGCCGACAAAAAAGGCTATCTAAGATCTATCACCATCGACATTGCCCATGGCCATCATGAAAAAATGAAGACCCAGATTGGTCACGTGAAGGCCTGGATTCATAAACATGAGCTGGATGACCAGGTTGATATTATTGCCGGAAATGTGTGTACCCCAGAAGCTGTGAAAGATTTGTCGGCCTGGGGCGCTGATATTGTTAAAGTTGGTATTGGACCTGGTTCGGCCTGTACAACCAGGATCATGACGGGCTATGGCATTCCTCAGTTCTCAGCCATTCTCACATGTGCCGAAAAGAAAGCTGAATTGGGTGTCAAAATAATCGCTGACGGTGGCATCACCTCAGTGGGAGATATCGCCAAAGCCCTGGCAGCTGGAGCAGACGCCATTATGACCGGGAGTTTGTTTGCAGGTACCAAGGAGAGCCCTGGACCTAAATTAAGAAGGGGAAATTATCCCAACGAAACCTTTTACAAAAGCTATATGGGCAGTGCCTCCTTTGAATCCAAACTGAACACAGGCAATAGCGGGAACCATACCGAGGGTGTAAGTATGGAGATTCCTTACAAGGGTGCTGTCAAGTATGCCATTAAAGATATCAATGATGGTCTCTGCAGTGCTTTCAGCTATGCTGGTGCATCAAATCTCGACGAATTTCATGCCAAAGCGAAATGGGTTACTTGATATAAGCCATATCTTTTTGAGGGGGCTTGAGCCCTAAAAGAAGAAAACCGAAGATAGACCTGGTGCAGTAGCCGGGGGAAAAGGGGAATAACCACATCATGCGAATTGTTTTTGCTCTGTTGTTACTCTTTGCCAATGCGCTTGCTCAGGGTCCTGATCCCAATCAGGGCTATGACATCGAAAACCAGGGACCCTGGTTATATATTGATAAACCAATACTCCTGGGGGGATATGAGTCAATTCTGAAAGCCTTCATCTATCCAGAGGACGCATTGGCCGAAAAGATTGAGGGGATAGTTACCATCACTTGCACCATTGATATTGATGGCCATGCCCAGGATGTGAGGGCAATACTTGGACCTCAACAGTTAATGAGCGCTGCCGAGGATGCTGTAGAATTGAGCCAGTGGAACCCTGGTCGTTTAAATAGAGCACCGCTACCACTCAGCGTAAGGTTTGATTTAGATATTCGAATATCTAATATCCTCGAGTTGAAAGAAACAACCGAAAAAGAGTATTCTAACAACCTGATTTTGGGGTCACTCTTTTTCGGCATCATCTATCTCATACTATCCTAGTCATGCAGGATCTAAAGCAGGTGTACAGGTGATCCAAGTAAGCAGCATGAAACGAATAGTAGCCATATTTATAATCACTTTAACAATGATCCTGGGGTTGATTTGGTCCTGTCGAGACTCACTTGTAAACCGTTTGGCCTTTCAACCGCAAACCGGTACTGAAATACCTGTTGACAGATTGCCGCCATCAATTAAGCATCTCTTTCTCGAAACACCGGATGGAGAGAGGCTGAGTGCCTTCTATTTTCCCAATCCCTCAGCAGATAAAACAATTTTGTATTTCCATGGGAATGCTGGAAATGCGTCTCAGCGAATTCCCTGGGCCGTGGACCTGACCAGGACAAATAGTAATGTTTTGATAATTGATTACCGTGGCTTTGGTCTAAGCAGTGGGACGCCCTCAGAGGAGGGCATCTATATAGACAGCAAGGTGGCACTCAATTATCTACTTGAAGACCTCAAGCTTGATTTGTCGGATATATTTGTATATGGAAGATCAATTGGTAGTGCTGTCGCAGTTGATCTGGCCATGGAAAACAATTTTGCCGGAATGATTCTTGTGACACCAATTTCCTCCGGGAGGGATTTGGCCAGGCTGGCTGGTGTAGAAAGCGCGGCTTCACTTATAGGCAACCCCTTTAACAATATGGAGAAGATCAGGTCATATGAAGGTCCGGTTTTGATCATTCATGGAGACAGGGATGAGGTTTTACCCGTGGAGATGGGACGAACGTTGCGGGATGCGATCAGCTCACAAGTACGCTATGTGGAAATCCCTAATGCAGGACATAATGATATCATTCGCATGGCTGGAGGTACTTTTTATCAAAGTATCCAACAGTTCTGTTCAGATGTGCAAAATGGTGTGTTCTGAAGTTAATTTTCTGGCACCTGACAAAAGCCCATCTTCGCAGAAACAGCCCGGTCAGACAAGCAAGGATATAAATGATTAGAAAAAGTATAGTCCTTTTGCAGATAATCATGGTTCTGGGTCTGAACGCATGCCTGCTTTCCACAACACTCATGCTGGACAATACGCCACCAAGTAATGTCTGGGACCCAGACTTTGAGTCGGGTTTAATTTTTGAATCAAACAAGCCAAAGGGTCTTTTAATACGACATGGTCCTCAAGTCACTATTCGTGAACTTCAAACCAGAACCATCGTCTATGATGAAGAGGTCAATTGGCATACCCACACATCAATTGCTTTAGACCCGGGTAAGTATATAATAGATTTCTATGTGGAATATTGGGGTTGTCACATCTGGAAATATAAGGGGTTTTTTATCGTTGATGAAGCGGCACCAACCCACTTGATTTTAGAGACTCCTCGACTCGTTACGGCTAAACCTACAGTTGTTTTTAGGTAGACACAACAAGTGGCTAACAACGGCCGGCCTGCTCCCGCCTGGCGGGATACGACAGGCAAACTAAAGGATTAGCAACACAGAATATTCATGATTTGAAACCGAATTTTACAGTTTACATTACAGAGTGTAAACACCGAGAAGGGTATAATCATGAAAGCAACCGCAAAAGACTTAAGGTTCCATTCGAAGGAGCTACTGGATACGGCAAGAAGAGGGGAGGAAGTTCTTATCACGTATAGAGGTCAACCCTATGCGAAACTAGTTCCCATAACAGGTGAGCTTGATTTGGCTAAAAGTGCCGGGAATAAGCTTTTTGGTATCTGGTCAGATAATACCGATGTCAAAGATGTTGAGGGGGTCATTGATAAATCGCGAGAAAGCAGGTTCTAATGCTTATCGATACTGATGTATTAATTTGGTATTTAAAAGGCAATGAGAAAGCGCGTGATGTTGTAGAGAACCTACCTGGATTCTCCATATCAGTGGTAACGTATATGGAATTAGTACAGGGGATGCGAAATCAACGAGAATTGTCGGAACTGAGACGGGCTCTGCGAGACTGGAAAGCTGAAATTCTTTACATCAATGAGGAAATCTCCTCAAAGGCGATGTTTCTGGTTGAACGACACTTTTTAAGCGATTCTATGCGACTGGCTGATGCCTTGATCGCCTCGACTGCACTTACAAATGGGATCCCAATACTCACAGCAAATGATAAACACTACAAAGTGGTTGGTCAGCTTGAATTGAAAAAATTTAGACCTTAACTGCAAGCCGGCTGCTTTCTAACAAAGCCCCAGCCATGCTTTTGCCTGGCTAGCACAGATTCACGCGCAGGAGCTTGGTTGCTAGAATGATGTGGCTGGAAAATATATTTCAACAAAGTGATGCTTTCTTGGGAATCAGCTTAAGCCTAATAAGTTAGAAACACTTTAAAAATGAGGGGAGCATGAAAAATTCAGTTATTATTATCTTACTCATCCCAATGTTGTTGTTTAGTGGCGACCTGGACAGGTTAAGTATTGAAGTTTATGGATCCGCCAACATTGATATTCGTGCTGATGAGGTTTCCATTGTATTTGGTGTCTCAGAAACAGGCAAATCACTTGATGACGCCTACTCTAAGATGAAGCGGCGGGTGGATGATACAATAGATAAGCTCAAGAAGTATCAAGCCCAACCTGATAATGTATTCATCTCTGATTTTCAGAGTGGTGAAAATTATTGGGGGGGGTCACCCTTTACCAAAACTGACAATTTCAAGGCCTCTACCACGGTTACAGTCACTGACTTGCCGGTGAATCACGTTGAATCAATCATATTGGAGCTTGGCAGAAATGAAATCGAGCACATCTTGAATGTTACCTACTCCTCTTCTGCTGCCAATGAGACAAAAATTAAAGCTCGACAAAAAGCCCTGGAAGCTGCAAAAACCAAAGCCCATGAAATGGCACGGGCCATGTCCATTAAAGTCGGGCCAGTGACAAAGATTGAGGAATTGATTCCACAAGATTCAAATCTTGGTCTTGTGACCGCCGCCTCGCGCAGAATGGTTCATGAACAATATGCTTCTCCATTTAATTCAAGCTTCAGTATTAAGGATGATTCTGCTGCTGCTGTTTCAAGATTTTACCCTCGAAAAATATCTATAGAACAGCATGTCAGGGTTGTTTTTCAAATTATTCAATAAGCGCCTGACAAAGGGTTGGTGCTGACCTTCCATGGGGGATTGCAAAGCAGATGATCGAAGATTATAGCTTGATGAGTATACCCTGCTGTTCGGTTCGTGTAGCGAAGCACACCAAAGAAAATCTAAGGAGAAAGCGGTTATGTGGTTGAGACGGGGTGTAAACGAGGTGTTGATATTCGCTGTGACAATAATGAGCATCGGTTTTGCCCAGGACGGAAATCAACTGATTTCGGGTCCGCTTTCAGGTTTTACATTCGTTCCAGAACCTGGTCATCTCGGTCTATCCATTCAATACCTCTCCAGCTCATCAAGTTCTTCATTTGACAAAGAGGGTGAGGAGCATGCTCTAAACGAGTATTATGAAAGAGTTGGAGCCCCCAAGTATAAACGATCCATGAGTGCCTTAAGAGGTGACTACACGGTTTCCAAAAGAGTCGGTCTCTTTGCAATCGTTCCCTTCATTAACAGCCAGGAGCTTGAGTGGAATCTTGAGCCCACTTATATGGGTGCCCTCAATGATTTGAGTGGTCAGACTGGGTTGGCAGATATAATAATCGGTGGATGGCTTCAGGTTGCCCAGGCTGCAAAATACTCAGTCCATTTATCAGGTGCTTATAGCTTGGCCACAGGCAGCTCACCCGACGAAGTCACTTCGGACGAAGTTTCATCAACTGGATCCGAGCACACGGCAACCGGGGTAGGGTTGTCTGCAGATGTTGTCCTTGCACCCAAAATTCTACTTTCTCTCGGTGGGCAGTATCTGGTGAATCAAAAAGCAAATTATACCTATGATAATTATTCAATTGTTGTGAAATATGGAAACGAAATGCTCATTAATAGTAGACTAACCTATCATATGTCGAAAAATCTAGCGCTGGGTTTGGACGCAAATTATCTCTCTGCAGATAAAACCGAGGTGGATGGACAAATAGATGAGGAATCAGAATCTTCTGGTCTCATACTTACGCCATTGATCGGTCATCATGACACGACAAATAAGTTGAACATGAGGATAAATGCCGGCTACCAGCTTACCTACGCAGGATCCAATATTTTGAAATATGATGGCATCAGGTTTGGACTAAGCATCATATTTTGAACATGATGAAGAATCTCAGGAGGCTGATCAATTGGATCATCTGATAGCGTGGCTTCTAAAAGGGGATGTATCAATTCAGTATCAAGTCCATCGTGACTTATTGGGAGTTGAAAAACCTTCATTACGGGATCGTATAGCGACTGAGGGGTGGGGGGCTAGGTTTCTAAGTTTTCGACGAAGTGAGGGACATTGGGGACAACGCTTCTATCAACCAAAATGGATTTCATCCCATTACACCCTTCTGGATTTAAAGAATCTTGCCATCTCTCCTGACAATCAAGCAATCAGGCAGTCCATATTACAAATCATAGATACTTTAAAGGGTTCTGATGGAGGAATATCACCATTTGGTGCAGCGCAGAAGTGTGATGTCTGCTTGAATGGCATGTTCTTGAATTATGCTTCCTATTTTGGGATGAAGGAAGATAACTTAAAATCAATCATCGATTTCTTGCTCACAGAGCGCATGAAAGACGGTGGTTTCAACTGCCACTCCAATACAATAGGAGCAACTCATAGTTCGGTACATTCAACAATATCCGTCCTGGAAGGAATCCTTGAGTTTACAAAAAGTGGTTACACATATAGACGAGAAGATCTCCAAAATGCCGAAAAAGAGTCAATCGAGTTTTTACTACAGCACAATTTGTATAAGTCTCACAAAACAGGGGAAATTATGAATAAGAAATTCGTAATGCTCTCTTATCCGTCCAGATGGAAATATGACATATTAAGAGCTCTTGATTATTTACAAAGCGCCGGGGTCCGTTATGATCCAAGAATGCAGGATGCACTAGACCTTCTCAAAAAAAAGAGACTCAAAGATGGCAGATGGCCGGTTCAATCAAAACATCCTGGCCAGACTCATTTTGACATGGAGAAAACAGGAGACGCAAGTCGCTGGAATACCTTACGAGCGCTGAGGGTGTTAAAGCACTTCGATGATTAAAAATGTGTCTACCAATGGTCTGTCTGCGTTGAAACAGCTACGACAAGCAGCCCAGTGGACATAGGTTGGCCTAACGCCTTAGAGAGGTGGTAAAGAATGGTACGAATATTTGGGATACTCACGCTATTGGCATCGCTGTCTTTTTCACAGAATGTCATAGATAAGGGGCTTTGGAAGATTGGTGGTGGTCTGGGGGTGGACACATACCAGCGAGACAATGATAAACATACCATATATCATATTTCTCCTGAGGTTGATTACTTTTTCAATCAGAATCTTGGGCTTGGAATGCAAGTAAGGTGGTATCGTTCAGCTCATGAGGATTGGAGCCATCAAGAATTATTAATATTGCCAAGCTTCATCTTTGTAACGGAAAAACCAAGCTGGCCTGTTTACCTATTAGCCGGACCTTCATATTATACGAATTCAGATGCTGAGGAAATTTCAGATTATTTACTGGGGTGGTATGCAGAGGGCGGTGTCTACCTCTTCCTCAATGAACAGGTCGCAATTATCCCCAGATTCTCTGTGATGAAGGATAGTGACAATTCTTATTCTAAAATTAGCCGCCTGTCTTTGTCTTTGGGGTACTTTTTCAAAGCCAGTAAAAAGTGATGCGTCGCAATCAGGTGAGTACCACTCTCTAACCAAGACCCGTTTTCTCCCGTCCCGGGAGCTTCGACAGGACTCAAAGTGGAAGTCCCCGGTGATTTAAATGGGTTTGGTGTGTTGTGCTGATGCGTGTAAAATATGGGACCTAAGGAGTGTTGTCATGAGAATCGCTATAATGTTGACCATAATATATGGTTGTCTACAAGCTCAAATCAATTACTCAGTAAGCACAGATAGAGGGGTGTATTCACTCTCGGACTCCATTTTTATCTCCATTTCTGCAATAAATGAAGGCGACACCCCCTGGGGATTAGAATTTCGCACTTCCTGTGAATCGGCATATTTCATCGGTGACTGGTCATCAATCGCTGATACCACAGATGATTGCGCCCAGGACATTCACATGATCACGCTTGAACCTGATTCCATATATACCTGGAGCTGGGTTCATGACCTTCAGGCAAACCCCCTCGATGAGGGGCTGCAGGCGCTTGCGGGAATGGTTCTTACAGAATGGGGTGCTACACCAACCGAACCTGTTTTCATCCAAATAGGAACCTTTAGTTCTCCTCTACCCATATCTGGATTTTTTCCAAATACAGACTCCCTAAAATTTCTATGCGGGTGTACACCACCTGAGTTAATCTTAACCGTAGACTCAACAGCCTCTCTGGGGCAACTCATTCAGTTTCTCCCCTTTTTTGAGGGGGAATTAAATATGCCCTCTCATGCCGGTCACTTGTTCCCCATATCATCTGGATACTATTACATCTATGACACAACAGCTCAATATTCATTCAGTGCCCGTCTGCTTGATATTTTTGGTAGTAATGACTTTGCCTTTGATAGCACTCAAATTGTTTGGGGTTCTGAAGGATCAATCATGCGTGTCTATATCCATGACGAATCAACCATCATTGATTCCATATCCAGATCATTTCAAGTTCACGTAAGCGGTGCAATTAAACCAACACGGCCAAAAGCTTTGTCATCATTAAATGTGTACCCAAACCCCTCAAATGATAGAGTCACCGTTGAGTACACACTTCTGGCGACTTCAGAGATTGATGTCAAGATATTTGATATCCTCGGTCGAGAAGTATTTCAAACCGAGAGTCAAAATCACATAGCTGGCACCTATGCTTTTAACTGGAATGGTTCCAATGCCAGGGGTGAGAATTTAGGTTCAGGTGTATACATTCTTCAAATCCGTGCTGCGGATTGGTTTACGAGACAGAAAATAATTATGCTTAAATGAGGGCTCAATACCTTTATACGAATGGATGATATGGTGGGTGCGCAATACTACATAGATCCTGAGAAGTATTCGTTGGACAAATTCCAGTTTAGTTTGGAATCACGAGAAATGATCCCCAGTCGCCAGATGTTGAAGGACCACATTAAACAATTTTTTCATACCCTAAGATCGTCTGGAATCGAAAATCTCTCTGACCTGTTAAAGACTTTAGGATCAAAGTCTAAAATTGCCGTCTTTGCTGAGAAGACCAGTCTCCCCATTGACTACCTGACCCTTCTCAGACGGGAAGCCAATAGCTATTTCCCGACGCCTGTAAAACTTTCCAGATTCATGGGTGTGGATAAAACACTTGTTTCGGGGCTGGAAGAACATGGGATTACATCATCAAAGAAACTGTTTGAGCTGGCTGCAAATGAAGATCAGCTCCCAGCTTTTCTTATGGCAAGTGGTCTCTCATCGTCTGATTTATCTGAACTGATAAGTTTGTCCGATTTAAGCCGGCTCTATGGCGTGGGACCTGCATTTGCCGGGATGCTGTATGAAACAGGTATCGACTCAGTTCGGACACTGATGAAATACACCGGAGAGCAAATCCGAGCCATGTATGAGGAAAAGACACAGAAGAAAGCGGATTTCACGGCTAGAGATATTGACTTCACCCTTGAGATTGCAAGAGAACTTGAGGCGGAGTCCTAATCCATTGTACAACAAAAGCCCGTATACATTCGTGCGAACGTAGGCTAAACACTGCCTTCTAACAAAGGTTTGGGTACCACCTGTAAAAGGAGTGCTCTGTTATGAACAAGATCTTATCCGCTATACTCATTCTAATTGTTACGCAACTCATGATGAGCTGCGAGGAATCGAAAATGGATGCTTTAGATCCACCAGAACCACAGGTTTCAATCGATTCTCCCCGGGATGGGGCTGCTGTGCACGAGCTTGTCCCAATTTTAGTTACAATACTTGATGCGGATACAATCAGTAGAGTAACTTATTTAATTGATGACTCTCTTCATTTTGTGGACACTGAATCACCATACAGCTATGAATGGGAAACTACTGGATATGCTGATAGCTCAGAGCACACTATAAGAGTAATGGCATATGATAATTCAGATACGGTTATCGGGTTGCAAACCATCACTCTAATTGTTGACAATAGTGCTTCCCATCCCTCACAGCTAGAAATGTTTCCAATCAGTTATCAAGATGGCTCATTTACTATCACCTGGTCATCAAGCCCTGATTCAGATTTTGCCTCCTATGAACTATATGAATCACCGGTCATGGATATGAACGGAAGCCATCTGATTTACACTTCGGAAAACAGAGGTGATACGATCAGAATTGTGCCGACAGTCAGTGAGTCGGAGAAAAGATTTTACCAGGTGCGGGTTAAAGATACCTGGGGGCTTTACTCAGAAAGCGGTGTTCAGGTTGCAAATTCTTATAGCATGTTTATGCGATTTTATGGCGGTGATGGACAAGATATTGGTTACGATGTGGAGCTTACAAGTGATGGTGGTTATATCCTTGCCGGATCAAGCAGATCCAATGACGCTGGAGGCGGAGATGGCTGGGCAATAAAAACTGATTCAAACGGTGATGTGTTGTGGAATCAACTCTTTGGCACAACGGATCCAGATTATTTTCGAAGTATTAAACAGACCACAGATGGAGGCTATGTTTTAACCGGATTTTCTGACCATTACGCATGGTTGGTGAAAATTGATTCCCGGGGCAATGAAGAATGGAACACAAGGCTTACCAATTTCTGGGGATCAGTGGGGTTTTCAGTAATTCAAACTACAGATGGTGGTTTCATTGTAGCAGGCTGCACCGATTGTTCGGGTAGTAATTCCGTGGATAGCGATGTCTTACTCGTTAAATCAGATAGTCAGGGTAATGAGGAGTGGGTAAAAACTTTTGGAGGGAACTCGGGACAAAAAGGCACTTCAGTACAACAAACAAACGACGGTGGCTACATAATAACCGGTAATTATGTACTCCATGCCTGGTTGATTAAAACAGATGGCGATGGAAATGAAGCGTGGAATGTCACCTTTGAAAATAATTTATATTCTGCCGGCCGTTCAGTTCAGGTGACAAGAGATGGTGGGTTCGCAATAGCTGGATATATTTCCTTTAGTGATTTTGAGGCCGATGTATTGCTGATAAAAACCACCAGTGATGGCACTGAAGAATGGGATGCCACTTTTGGAGACACCCCTGAATGGGGCTATATACCCGAAATCGCTTATTCTCTTCAACAAACTAGCGATGACGGCTTTATCATGACAGGCTGTTACGAGTGTAACAACACCTATGGTGACCTCTTTTTAGTTAAGGCAACTCCCCGGGGTACAGAGCAGTGGACGCGGAGGTATGATATCTCACAAAATTGGCATGAAGAGGGATATTCTGTAAAACAGACTGCAGATGGTGGCTTTATCATCGTTGGTGAGCGACAGGATAATCTTGGAGATACTAACGTATTGCTGCTAAAAACTGATCCAGATGGGGAGTTTCTTAACCTTGATGGCTAAATTTATGAGTGAATGCTAACAAACGTTTGCAACTGATCCACAAAGGGGGTTTAAACATGTCAAAACCAAAATTAATTGTTCCCGCTGTCAGTTTCCTTTCAGGTCTGATCCTGTGGGTGGTATTCCTTGTGTGGGGAAATCCTGAGACGCCGGGGCTGCAATGGGTTGGTTCTGTTTTTTGCCTGATCATTTCAGTGCTTATCTACTACTCCGCCGTCCAATGTCGCCTGGCCACCGGGGGCCGTAAAGGGAATACGGTCCGGGCTATCGCCTTACTCCTCATGGCCATCTTCACCTACTTCCAATCTGCGCTGTATGGATCCATCATCCTGGGAATTGCCGCTGTGATCATCGGGATCATGGCGTTTCAGGGTAGCGATTTCAAGGAAGACGGGGAAAACACAACGGCGACCACCGATCAGAAATAATCTGGGTGTGCCCCATGGTGCAGCGGAGCGGAAAGGATGGACACTAACATGAATATCTACCCGGTAAATTCACACACCGAACGCCTCGAGTTCATCGAGTTTCCCTATGAATTGTATCGCCATGATCCGGTGTGGATACCTCAATTGCGGAGTGAACAACGCAAGCAATTTGATGCCAGGACCAATCCTTTTCTTGAACACTGTGACATCAAGCTCTTCCTGTTAAAAGACCAGGGAAAAACAATAGGACGCATCGCAGCATTTGTTGACAACATCGCCGTTGATTTCTGGAAAGAACGTATTGGCCACTTCGGGTACTTCGAATGCATTTCAGACAAGACAGCAGCAGGACTGTTGCTGGAAGCTGCCTGGAATTGGTTGCAGGAACAGCGCTGCACCATGATGCGTGGGCCCTGGAGTTTTGTTTCACAGGAAATCGGTATGGTGGTGGAAGGCTTTGAACCATCGCCTGTGCTCATGGCCCCCTACAATCCACCTTATTATAATGAATTCCTGACTGATTTTGGACTGCACAAGGTCAAGGACCTTTTGTGCTGGTATATCTCTATGGCAGAGGGTTATCAAATCCCGCAACGTATCCTGACGCTGACTGATTTGGTGGCCAAGCGTTATGGGGTCACCATTCGACCCATGAATATGAAACAATACGATCGGGATGTTCAAATCTTTACTGAACTCTCCAATAGCAGCATCAACTCGAATTGGGGTTTCTCCCCTGTGACTGAGGCTGAGGCCAATGCCATCGCACAAGATATGAAGCAAATAATACAGCCCCAGGGGGTACTTTTTGCCGAGGATAAAAAGGGGCGCCCCATCGGGTTTGCCGTTGCACTTCCAGATATCAACTCCCTGTTCAAAGGATTAAACGGACGTTTGTTTCCCTTTGGTTTTATCAAGCTGCTCTGGGGTATCCCACGGTTGCGACGATATCGTATGTTCGCCCTGGGGGTCATTCCTGAATTCCATGGCAAGGCTGTGGACAGTCTGCTTTACCGGGCACTATATGAATCGCTCAATGCCGAGGATTTGTGGATCGAGATTAACTACGTGCTGGAAGATAACTGGCCCATGGTCAACGCCATCGAAAAGCTGGGCGCCAGGCCCTTGCGACGATATCGTGTGTATGAAATGGATATCAATTAGTTTGAAGTGATCATGATGCCGAAGACCCAAGGTTGACATAGACGGGCTCAGAGAGCAGTGCGTGTCACGGTGCGGCACAACGAACATGGAGAAGCAAATCTAATGAACATTAATGAATCAATTTTAATTGAGCAAGCCCCGCAAAAGATTTGGGACTTTTGGTTACTTGTAACGGAAGATATTCACTGGCGTGATGGTTTCACCAAAGCGGAGTGGACCAGCCCTCCCCCTTTTGGTACCGGTTCAACAGGTGTACACTATCACAAAGATCTTGGTGCAATGAAATGGGAAATTACCAGATATGAAGATGGCCGATTTTTTGAGTTCATTCACAGAGCAGGCAGATTAAAGGGCTCAACAGCGTACTTTGAGGTGGCACCAGAAGGACCTGGCAGTAGGGTTGCTGTTCGTGCAAAAATTAGTGGACCCCTGCCCATGCGTTTCATGATGCTATTTATGGGAGCAGTGATGAAAAAGGGCATGCAAGACGACCTGCAAAAACTTAAAGAACTAATGGAAAAGGAGGACTCAAAAGTCTAACACCTTATACCAGGTAAAAAAGATACAAAAATCTCAATGATTGGTAGAATAACTAGAATTTAGAGGGGATCATCATGACTAGATATTTAATCGTTAGTATATCAGGCGGAATCCTGTTCGGTATCCTTGACGCGCTTTTGAATGCCAACCCATTCGCTCAAAAGCTGTATGGTGTCTACGAACCAATTATGCGAACAAGTATTAATCCTACACTGGGAATAGTGATCGATCTGGCCTATGGATTTATCCTGGCTGGAATATTTTTATTGTTATTCCAAAGTTTCCCCGGTGAAACTGGTTTATTGAAGGGGCTCAGCTATGGCTTGTTAATCTGGTTCTTCCGGGTAGTGATGTATGGTTTGACACAATATGTAATGTTCAATATTAGCCCCTCACTCCTGGTCTATATTATAGCTTCAGGTCTTCTGGAGATGATGATTCTTGGGGCATTTTTTGGATTAACCTTAAAGCCCGTGACCTAAAAGGTATCATAGCGTAAAGAAATGAAGGATTAGATGAATCAATTAGGTTTTAAGCAAATATCGGTTCTGCTGGTGCTGGGTTTATTGGGATGGGCGCTTTGTGGAACCATCATGTTTGTGGGGATGGCGGTCGTTGATATGCGCACGACACTGATCATTCATCTCATTGGTGCTCCAATAATTTTTTCCCTGATTTCATGGTTCTACTTCACAAAATTCAATTACACATCTCCCCTACAAACGGCAGTCATCTTTTTGTCCATTATCATTTTGATTGATTTCTTTCTCGTCGCATTAGTGATAAATCGGAGTTTAGATATGTTCTTAAGTCCCGTTGGAACATGGATTCCATTCATATTTATTTTTCTTTCAACATATCGAACTGGGATGATGATCGGTCAAAAACAATAAGAATCTGGTGAATAGACTGAAGTTATTCTACCAAATAAATATCAACTCCACGCCAGAACAAGTATTCCAATGGCTTGATCAGCCAGAGAAAGCTCTGATGTGGATGAAAAGTGTCAGGAGCACAAAAATTCTTAATGACATGCCTGGAAGGGTGGGCACAACGTTTATTGAAATGGTTGAAGAAAACGGGAAAAGTACTGAGCTTCAAGGTGTTATTACTGCCTTTAAGCCGGGTCACATGATTTCGTTTAAATTGACAGGTATTTATAATGATACTGAAGTGCTTTACCAGGTCAACGGTTCAAAGGAAAAAACATTATTGACCATTGATGCATCAATCAGATTCAAATCGTTCACTAAAATTGTCATGTTCTTCATGGGTCCCATATTCAAAAAAAAGATCAAGACTCAATTCAAAAATGAGATTGAAATGCTAAAAAAACTTTGCGAGTAAGATGGATAACAGTTGGCATTTCCCGGTCCTGATCTTGGTCTCGCTCATAGCGTTTGTGGGGGTACTTCGTCTTGTACTAAGGGGACGAACTGAAGGTCCCCAGACATTGAGGGTGCTCTGGGTTGCCGCCATTGTCGTGGTTGGCGGGATGTCATTCGCCAAGCTGGGTGCCTCGACTGGTCTGCCGGTCTGGGCATACTATAAGAGCTGGAGAAATCATGAACAGAAAACTTAAAACAACAGTAATGATTATCGGCATCCTCCTACTGCTAAATGCACTTTTAAACATTATCGATGATTCACGGTTGCTCACCTTTGACATCACTTCCATCCTTGCTGGAATCGGATTTATCGTAATGAGTAGAGTGAAGTGATAAAAATCCTTCCGTCGTTCAGAAAACCTGGTTGTTGTCACACTGGTTGAATAGAATCATTTTGATGAAGAAGCATATCGGCTACTTGTCGATGTGTTTGTTCCAACCACCTCCCCATGGAACTGCAGAAACTCTTTATCGTATACCCCTTTGTTCTGTTAACTAATTGAAGAGGTGAAATTATGGTTGAAAGCATAGATAAAAGAAGTACCTGGTTCAGCAACAAACCAAGAATTGCTATCTGGGGATCGATAGTCCTTGTCCTATTAATACCCCTGGTGGCTATGCAATTTACTGATGAGGTAGACTGGGGCTTGATGGATTTCATTGTCGCAGGTGCACTCCTGTCCTTTGCTGCCCTGGCCTATGAGCTGGCATCAAGAAGGCTTGGTAATTCAAAGTATCGACTGGCTGTCGGGATTGCTATTCTGGCAGTGCTTCTCATCGTCTGGATAGAGCTCGCTGTTGGTATCTTTTGAGCAAGGAGCATGCTAAATAAGTTGCCGGGTTTACGAGCCTGGACATTGAGCTGTCATCCCGAGCACTTCGGCTTCGCTCAGTATAAACTCCATCGAGGGATAAAATATCCAGATTAGGCAGTATGACAAAAGGGGTAATCCCAACATGTCTTCGCGAGGAGGTTGAAAACCGACGAAGCGATCTCGGACTATTGGTAATCCAAGAAGTCGGAGATCGCTTCGTCGCTACACTTCTCGCAATGAATGGGTAGTTATGCTGGTAGACGTTTTAAAACAAAGGCGATGGAGTCATCCTTTTCCATTTCGGTAAAAATTTTAGTCTCCAGGATCTCGAACCGGCCATCAAGGAGGTCGGCAAAGCTCTCCTCTGTGTATTGTTGAAACCCCAGGTCTCCAAATTCTTCAAAATCAGTTCCATACCACAGGGTATGGAGGACTATCCCGCTTTCTTTGAGCACACCGTGTTGGGCTGCTAATGATTTTCTACAAACATCCATACTGAGGTGTTGGAGAACTTTATTGGAATATATCGCATCAAAGCGCCTGGGAGTATCCATGGTGACAGCATCCAACTGGAGCACATCAGCGTCAGGGTGCTGTTTGAGATAAAGATCGATGAAAAGCTGGGAAAAGTCTGAACCCGTCGCACGGAAAGTTTTAAGCAGGATATCCAGGTCTTTCCCGGGACCCATCCCCAATTCCAGCACACTGGAATTTTCAGGGAGATAACTGATTAACCATTCAATGAGGTCGGCACCATCATAACCCTCAGCCAGCTTGATGTAATCCTGGACCCCTTTTTCTGTTTCATAAAACCCCATGACGGTTTTTAACCCTCGGTTACCTCTGTTTCTATAGATTCAGAGGACGGTTCTACAACTGGTGCCACCATTTCCGCAACGGGATAACGAATGATGGTGAAGTATTTATCTGGATTTCCTGGCCCAAACATGCCAGGACCCTTCAGGTATTCTTCCTCATGAAGTCCTGAAATCTCATAACCGCTTTCTGTGATGAATTCATGCAATCGTTTTACTGTGGGACCCTCACTGGCATAAGAGCCCTTGTGAAGAATTTCGGCAACCAGACCATACTCCCAGGTTTCAAGCTTGAGAGCAGGGTGTTCGCTTAAAATGTCATCTGGTATTTCAGTTACCGTTTCTGCCACTGGAATGGCATAAATCCCCACCCATTGATCCTTGGGGGTGTCGACTGCTTTGGGCCAGCGAGCCCGGGGTGCCGTCATATCCATATCGTGGGATTTTTTCAGTTTGAAGAATGTCGAAATCAGAGCTCCAAAGGCCTCGCCAACCGTTTCATTTGGATTTCCAGCTGCTTCATAAACCAACATTTTCTGAGGTGCTTTTTCACTGATTTGAGGGTCTGATAAATATTCGTATTCCTCAAATTTTTTGCCGCATCCCATTAAAAAGATGATGGCCAGAAATAGAGCTAGTTTGGTTTTCATGACTTCCCCCTACGGTTTGTTTTTTTGGAATCTTTGTTCTTTACATAAATGAGCTTGAAACGTCCCGTGGGACTTTCACGACTCTCTATTTCAAATTTCTGAGTTGATTTTATGAGCGGGGTCAGCTTGAGAAACCCATAATTCCTGGAGTCAAAATTGGGTTGTTTTTTCTGGAGCAGATTTCCCACATCTCCCAAAAATGCCCATCCATCTTCATCGGCAAGATCAGAGACCGTGGTGGCGATTAATCGAATTACTCCCGGGGTAACCTTGTCAATATTTTCAGCGGCTGGTTGTTTGTCCTCAGTAGCTTCAGATTCATTCTCCTTGGCCAGATTCTTTAATATTTCGATATAGATAAATTTATCACAAGCCACAATAAAGGGGTGGGGCGTCTTCTTTTCACCGATTCCAAACACCTTCATCCCCGCTTCCCGGAGACGGGTCGCCAGTCGGGTAAAGTCGCTATCGCTGGAGACCAGGCAAAAACCATTTACTTTTTCTGAATACAGAATATCCATGGCATCAATAATCATGGCGGAGTCAGTGGCATTCTTGCCTGTGGTATAAGCATACTGCTGAATGGGCGTGATGGCATTTTCCAGGAGGATATTTTTCCATTTTGAAAGATTGGGTTTGGTCCAATCTCCATAAATTCGTTTGATTGTGGGATTGCCGTACTTGGCAATTTCTTCCATCATCTCCTTAACATGGGCAGATGGAATATTATCACCATCAATCAATACAGCGATGTTCAGATCCATTTGGTTCCTCCGGTCTGGTTTTTTACATGATTAAAACATGTGGAAACGTCAGATATTAACCAGACATTTGTGAAATGGAGACAACAATTCCACACAGAACTAGTGTCAAGTCAAGTCTGGTTCTTTTTGCGACTTATCACACACTACAGACTTGACTTAACACTAGGGTTGCATGGTGTATGCATCTTTTAAGGGAAAGATTTGGTCTGACCACACCCTGGAGAAGCGAGCTCGATTAACTGCTGGTTTTTTAATCATCATGGAGCAGAGTCTCATTTGAGTCCTCGTGGCACTACTCTTTGAGTACAGCTGCAGGGCATGCCTGGAAAAATCTCTTACCATAAAGTCAAAGATTTGATCTATGATATCATCTTCAACAGCATAGATCCTGGCGTTTTCCAGGACGAGTTGGCCATAAACCACCAGGGTAAACAGTTCGCCCAGGGCCATGAGGAAATCAATATCTTTGCTTTGGTCTTTGTCTGGCCGGGCAATCATTAACAGGGTTTTCAGGAGCCTGATCTGTTTTCTGAAGATCTTCACATTGGGCAGATCCACTGCCTTGTAGACTTTCTTGTAGTCATGAAAGCGTATCTTTCCCAACCCTCGGGTGGGACCCTGATTAAAGAGAAAGTCGTCGTTGCCGGCCTGAGATTGTTGCTCCACCACAGGATATTCTGTAGATCTAAAGAAATAGCTCGCCATAAACTTCAGGATAAGGGCAATATTCACATGAACCGTACCCTCCAGTTTGGGTAGGGCTCGAATATCTCGAGTGACCATATCAAAGAAGGTGTCCTTTTCAAAACCTTTGGCAGCAATCACGTCCCAGAGCAGATCTACCACCGCTTCTCCCTGTGTAGTAACTTTCATTTTCACCACGGGATTATATAACAGATATCTTTTGTCCTCACTGGAGGCAACCCGCATGTAGTCTGCAGCTCGCAAAGCCACCAGTTTCATGGCAACCAGTCGCGTATAACCATCTACAAACATTTGTTTGACATGGGAAAAGTCGGTGACATACATGTTGTAAAGCTTCCGCTGAGAGGCATGACTGAGGGCTTCGTAAAAGGCATGGGTAGACATGCCAATGGATGCCCAGCCCAGATTATATTTGCCAATATTTACTGTATTCAGGACAGCATTCCAGGCTTCTGGACCTTTGTGAAGGATGTCTTCCTCTGAAATGGGATAGTCATCAAGTGTGTACTCAGCCACATAACTCTGACTGTTCACCACATTTTTTACACAGTCATATTTTTTGTGCTCATAGTTGGCCACAAAGACAACATAGTCTCCCGTGTCAGACATTTTACCAAAAGTGGAGACCATTTTTGCCGTGTTGCCATTGCCGATATAATATTTGGATCCATTGGCCAGATAGTGGCCATTTTTCTGGGGGGTCAGTGACATCTCTGTGGAATAGATGTCAGCGCCATGGTCCTTTTCCGACAGACCAAAGGCAAAGACCTCACCTGCTTCGAGCAAACTTGCGGCGCGTTGTTTTAGCGCTTCATTGGTTGACATCCAGATGGGACCCAGACCAAGAATAGAAACCTGCCAGGTATACCAATATGCCAGACCATAAAAACCCAGGATTTCATTGAAATGGGCAATACGCCAGGTATCCCAGCGATAGCCCGTCTTGCCGTAGGCCGGAGGTGTCAGGAGCTTGGCGAATATTTTTTCTTTTTTTACAAATTCTAGAAAATCTGCATACCAGACGCGGTGTGTATCATCATCCCTGACCTTTTGAAGGCCTTTGGTCTCAAAAAATTGAATTGTTTTCAGGATGATGTCCTGGAATTCCTGGTCCTCATGTTGTAGCGAATACTTAGATGGATTGAGTAGCACGTTTTCCCCCTCTTAGAAATGATAATTGCTGTTGTCAGGGTCTTCCTGCTTCAACGACAATCGAGTCGGGCCAAGATAGATAATCCTTTTGGTTGGCGCTAACTATTTGGAAGGAAAGGGGGCGTGTTTAGCGCCCCCAGAATGCTATTGGGTCACGACGTGAAAGGTGATGTTGAAATCATCATAGATGGCTTTATCACCCAGGCCATCGAAAAAAGAGTTCGATTTATAACGGATGTTGTATTTGGTTCTATCAACAATGATTTGTCCAGAAGCAGAAGCTCCACTTTTTTTCAGATCCACGCGGGCATCAAATTCCAGTGCATGAGTAATACCCTTGAGGGTTAATTCTCCCTTGAAATGATAATTGGGTTGATCTGCTTTGGCACCCTTAAGGGGAGTGGCTTCATTAAACTCAAATATGGCTTTGGGGTAATAATTGACGCCAAAAAAGTCCTCAGCTTTGAGGTGTTTTTCTAACTTTTTGTTCCATTTCTCATCTTCGATATCCAACACGTTAATGCTGGTCATATCAAGGACAAAGCTACCGCTTTTTACCATACCCTTTTCAATGGTCACTTCACCCTTTTCAATTTCAAGACTTCCATTGTGTGAGCCGGTGACCTTATTGCCCACCCACTCCACTGTACTTTGCTTGACGTCAATGGGGGTGCTGGCGAAGCTGGCTTGAGCCAGGAGGAGAAGTGTTACTGTTGTGGGGAAGATCTTTTTCAATATCATCATATTTGCTTTCATTTTATTAGTGTCCCGATGTCATACTTCGACCAGCCTTCACTCAAGAGCTACGGCTTGGCAGGCGGGCTCAGCATTTCGCAAGGGGTTATCCCAATCCGTCTTCTATGAAAAAGAAAGTCAAGGAAAAAAGATTTCCATGCCATCATATTTATAGATGGTTCTTTGACGGTGCGTCCTACCCCGTCCCTGTGAGTATTCCTGGCCTTTGTTGAGAACGGTAAGGGCATGCTGATTGGCTTCTGGTCAACATTCCTTTTGTTTGTCTGTAT
>JACKQG010001983.1_pt1 | contig 27444 bp, 18 predicted proteins | sample 8237621 | NCBI WGS metagenome assembly JACKQG01 (sample SAMN15677084, study PRJNA649215) | marine metagenome | biome: marine; feature: Black Sea; material: saline water; isolation source: suspended particulate matter (SPM) from the Black Sea western gyre | collected 2013-06-09/2013-06-10 | depth... | reverse complement strand
GGCACAACCACCTTTTTCATTTGCCTGGCAATGGTCTGGACACCAAAGGCACAGGCCATAATCAACAGGACATCCGCCTGATCCATGCGGCTTCCATATTCGGCCAGGGCGTCCCTTGTCAAGTTGTCACAGGCCACCGCCAGGACCACATCTCCGGTGACCATTTTCCCTTTTTCTGAGAGCCTTTTTTTTATGGCGCTCACCTCGGGCACGCCGCCTGTCTGTGTCAGGGTCGCGCAGGTTCCGCAACCGATGATAAAGACCCTTCCCAGACCATCCAGGAGTTGATCCAACTCCTCTTCCGGTTTTTGCTGCGTAATGGATCTGATCATGTTTGACTCCTGTCCTTTTCCAAATCACATCGAAGACATCGCATGGCCTCGTATCGCGCCTCTGCTTCACTAAATCCCCCCTCCACTTCACGGAAATCCAGAACCCTTTCTTCAGGAGTTTCCAACCTCACTTTGGCCCTTGGCCGCTCTTCTTCCGTTTCTTGGTCAAGCGCAAGGCCGGTATCCATATGCATGGATGATTTTTCATCGATGATCTTTAAGCGCCCTGCTGCTCCCTGGAGGTATCTGTCTATTGCTAAAGCGGCCCTTCTTCCCGAGGCGATGGCTTTGATGACGGTACTTGCGCCTGTAGTAAAATCGCCGCCCGCAAAAATCCCGGGGATATTGGTAGACAAACTGCTGTCATCTACAACAAGACTCCCCCAGAGGGCGCGTTCAAGCTGGCTGTCCCTGGACAGAAACGAGGTGTCGGGGGCCTGACCGATGGAAATGATAACCGTGTCAGCGGCCACCACCTGGGTCGAGGTCTCGTCGATGCTCAGATATGAATGACCATCCTCATCAAAGACCGTCATGCTCCGTACAAACTCGATACCGGTGATTTTGCCGCTTTCCTGCATAATCTGCTTGGGTGCCCACAGGGGATTGATAACGATCCCCTCTTCGACGGCCTCATCAATATCCTTTTCCCATGCCGGCATTTCACCCCTGGTTCTTCGATAAAATATCTGGACGTCGCTTGCCCCCACCCTGAGGGAGGTTCTGGCTGTATCGATCGCCACATTACCTCCCCCCACGACCACGACTTTTCCACTAAGCTGTATCTTTTTCCCGGTTCTTATGTCTGTCAGGAATTGAAGACCATAATACAGGCCTGCAAGACCTTCTTCTTCGCCCGGTATCCCGACTCTCATGCTGGACTGGGCGCCCGCGGCAATAAACACAGCCTGGTATCCCTTCTCCAAAAGATCATTCACCGTATGCCGGGCATCAATCGGTGAGCTATAAAGGATTTCCACCCCACAGCTCTCAATATACGCTATCTCCTCTTGTATGACGTCTTTTGGCAGGCGAAATTCGGGTACGGCGATCCCCAACATGCCACCTCCGACGGGTTGTGCCTCAAAGACAGTCACCCCGTAACCCATTTTGGTTAAGAAATAGGCACAGGTCAGACCACCAGGTCCGGCACCCACAACGGCCACCTTTTGCTTCTTTGTTCTCGGGAAAGGTTCTCGTGTCCGATCTTTGTGGTTAAAATACCAGTCCGAGGCAAATCGCTTGAGGGACCGGATGGCCACGGGATCATCTAATTCACCACGGCGGCACTTAAACTCACAGGGATGGATACAAATCCTCCCACATACAGCGGGGAAAGGGTTCCTTTCTCTGATGATCTCAACGGCTAACTCGTACTCGCCGCTTGCAATGGCCGCCACGTAGTTTGGCACATCAATCCCTGCAGGGCAGGCGTGTTGACAGGCGGATATCACCATGGCGTCACATGTCGCGCCGGCACAGCGATGATCCAGGATATGCGCCTCATATTCCTTCAGGAAATATTCGAGTGTGGAAAGGGCGGGCTTTGGCGCCGTCTGGCCGAGCCCGCAGAGGGAGGCATCCATGATGGTTTCACCCAAGTCCTTGATCGTCTGGATATCCTCGATTCTGCCGTTCCCTTGGGTAATCCGGGTCAGAATCTCTAATAACTGGGTGGTCCCCAGTCGGCAGGGAGCGCATTTCCCGCAGGACTCCGACTGGGTAAAGCTCAAAAAGAAGCGAGCGATTTCCACCATGCAATTGTTTTCATCCATCACCACCATGCCACCCGATCCCATGATGGAGCCGATACGTTGTAACGTGTCGTAATCTATCGGGAGATTCAGGTATTGTGGAGGGACACAGCCGCCCGAAGGTCCGCCCATCTGAACGGCCTTGAATTGCCTTCCCTTGGGGATGCCGCCACCAATATCAAAAATTACATCTTTTATCGCCACACCTATGGGGACCTCCACCAGTCCTGTGTTGTTTACTTTTCCTGCCAAAGAGAAGATCTTGGTGCCCTTACTCTTCTCTGTCCCCACCTCGCCGTACCAGGCAGCGCCATTTTTGATAATCAGGGGAATATTGGCCCAGGTCTCAACGTTGTTGATGTTAGTGGGTTTCCCATCCAGACCGGACTGGGCCGGAAAAGGCGGTCGTGCCTTGGGCATCCCCCGCTTTCCCTCAATGGAAGCCATAAGCGCCGTCTCTTCACCACAGACAAAAGCCCCGGCGCCCATTTTCAGTGAAATATCAAAACAGAAACCGGTCCCCAAGATGTTTTCCCCAAGGAGGCCTAACGCCTTCATTTCCCCGATTGCGAGCCTCAGGTGCTCGACGGCAATAGGGTATTCTTCCCGTACATAGATATATCCCTGTTCGGCGCCTATGGCATACGCCCCGATAAGCATCCCTTCCAGCACTGTGTGGGGATCACCTTCCAAAACCGCCCGGTCCATAAAGGCCCCGGGATCACCTTCATCCGCGTTGCATATAACGTATTTGGGACGTCCTTCTGCCTGACGCGCGAATTGCCATTTCGCCCCCGTGGGGAATCCCGCTCCCCCTCTGCCCCTCAGCTTAGAACCCTTTATCTCTTCAATGACCTGGTCCGGTGTCATCTTTGAAAGGGCCTTGACGATGGCCTGATATCCCCCGGCGGCGATGTAGTGCTCTATTTTTGTCGGGTCAATCTGTCCACACTTCGCCAGGACCCTTTTCACCTGTTTCCTGTAAAAGGGGATCTGGTTCCGGTAATAGATGGGATGTCCCTCTTTAGGGTCCCTGTACGCGAGACGGTCGAGCAACCGGTTTTGTCTCAGTGTGAGGTTTACGATGTCTGCTGCATCCTCGGGGTTGACTTCCTGGTATTGAACGCCCAAAGGCTCAATCGATATGACCGGTGCCTTGGCGCAAAACCCGTGGCATCCGGTGGATCGCACTTCTATTTGATCTGAAAGGGAGTGGTTTTTGATCTCATCCTCAAGCGCGTTCCTTACCTCGGCGGCTCCGTAGGCGCGACACCCGGTCATGCAGACATTTATACGTCTTGCCTTCTCATCCTCTTTTGCCAGGAGCTTATTCCGGTACCACTCTAATTGCCCAATCGACATGAGCCTCTCTGTGCCTCTCAGCATGCTCCTCTCTCCTTCTGGTATTGGGCGATAATGGTGCTCATCTTAGCTGGAGAAAGTTTTCCAAAATAGGTTCTGTTCACCATCATGGCGGGGGCCAGGAAGCAGGCCCCAAGACAGGCGACGGTTTCGAGGGAAAATTGATAGTCGTCGGTCGTTTCTCCTTCTTTCAGCCCCAATTCTTTCTGCATCAACCTCACAATGCTTCTCCCCCCCTTCACGTGGCATGCTGTACCGCGGCAGACCCTTACCACATATTTCCCTTTGGGTTTGAGGCTGAATCCCGAGTAAAAGGTGACGACGCCCTGGACCTGCGCCGGAAAGATGTTAAGGGCCTCGCTTATTTTTTCAATCGATTCCGGCGGAATGTACCCGATGGCTTCCTGAACATTCTGCAGCAGGGGGATGAGGCCCCACTGCTCACCTTTATGCTTGTCTATAATAGATGAAAGCATAGCCCAATCGATCTCTTTTGGCTTCATTTGCCTAACTCCGACTTCTCCAAACTGACCTGGCACGTCTTAAATCCGTGCGATTTCGCATTCTGCAATTCAGTCAATCCCAGCAGGTTCATGGCATCATTTTCACAAAACGCAATTGGAATAAAGATGAGTCCTTGCCTCAGACCATTTTCAATTCGGATCTCCCTGCTGAGGGCCCCGTCCTTAGATTGGATATGGACGGTATCACCGCTTTTCAGATTCATCCGGTCGCCATCCTCGGGGGATATCTCCACTTCACCTTTCAACCCGAAATCGTGTATCCGTTTGGAATGACCTGTTCGAGTCCCGCCTCCCGAGTGAAACCGCTGCGAGCCAAGTATCGCCGTGAAAGGATAGCTGTCGTCAGTGGCTTCATCGCCCGATATCTTGAGGGCCGAGAAAGGGATCTTGGGCCCCTCTCGAGTTGGGCTGAAAAGGGCCTTCCGGCCGGTTGCGCTTATCCAGGTCCAATCTCCTTCGGCGTTGTCTTTCAGGTCGGCGTACATCGGAATGAGGCGGGCAATTTCGGCCCTTATCCTGTTCAAGGACCCATAACGCCTGGGGGAGCCTAACTTCATCGCAAGAAGATCAAGGATCTCCCAGTCGGGTTTGCCATTTCCCGGAGGCGGCACTACCGGTCTGAAATACCCGATACGCCCCTCCATGTTTGTAAAAGAACCTTCCTTTTCTGAGAAGGCAGCACCCGGGAGGACCACATCGGCAATCTGGGTGGTTTCGTTGTGAAGGATATCCTGGACCACCAAGAGATCTAAGCGGTTTAATGCCTCTGACACGCGACCGTGCTGGGGAAGACTGCGAAGCGGGTTTTCTCCCATAATATACATCGCCTTGAGGTTCCCCTTTTCAGCTTCTTCTATCATTCGGACGACATTGAGCCCGTGATCGGGAGATATCTTCACACCCCAGGCCCTTTCCCAGACTTTCCGCGCTGAACTGTCTCCCATGGGGAGACGTCCCGGGAGCGCATCGGGCACCGATCCCATATCCCAGGCCCCCACCTGGTTGCGCGCCTTTGAAGTGAGGTAGAGTCCGCCGGATTCACTCCCTAAGCTCCCCGTCATCAGAGATAGGTTTAAGACGGCTTCCATGGCCTGGGGGCCATTTTTTTGCTGGGTGATCCCATGCCCCACCACAAAGGCAATTTTCTTTCCCTTTAACAGCCCCGCAGCATATTCCAAGGATGCCATATCAGACCCGCTCGCCAGGCAGAGTCTTTCAGGATTGAAAGAAGAAAGGGCGTCGCTGTATTGACCAAACCCTTTTGTGAACCGTTCGATAAAATTAGAATCGTGGGCAAAATTCTTCCAGAGGAGTGCGGCAAGGCAATTGACCAGTTCCGGATCTTTGTCAGGGGATATGGATAGCCAGACAGAGGAAAAAGGGAGGAGATCCGTTTTTCGAGGATCAACCACGATCAGAGGGGCACCTCTTTTTGCAGCCCTTTTGAGATAATACCCCAATACAGGGGCCGATTGACCCGGATCTGCACCCAGCACAAGAATCGCCTCGGCCTTTTCAAGATTTGTGAGAGGGTTGATGCTACATCCGCTGCCGGTTCTTTCATCTATGACCCGGAGGGCCGGCCTGCCGGCCAGGTATCCGCCATTATCAACATTGTTGGTACCCAGAAGGACCCTGGCTATTTTCTGGAAGAGATAGTTTTCCTCATTGGTGCATTTCGAAGAGCCAAAAAAGCCGATACTCTGCGGGCCGTAGCGTTTCTTGATATCCGTCAGTCTGTGCGCGATTGTATCTAACGCCTCATCCCATGACACAACCGCCAACTCGTTGTCTTTTCGAATCATCGGTTGTTCCAGCCGCGCTTCGCTATTGAGAAAGTCATGGGCAAAATGCCCCCGGACGCAGAGAGTGGCCCGGTTAACAGATCCCGGGAGCCCTGCGGGGTTGATTTCTACAGGTCTGTTGTCAGCCACGCCCATGAGAAGTGAGCAGCCGACGCCACAAAAACCGCAGGTGGTCAATTCCTCCCGCTGGGGAGTCCCCACATAGATGGTGTTCCCCGGCATCAAGGCCCCGGTCGGACAGATGGATACACAGGTGCCGCAAAAGGTACAGATGGAGTGTTCCAATGGCAGATCGTGCACTGTGGCAGGACGAGATGTGAACCCCCTCAGGTTGTAATCAATGGCCCCGGCCAGAACCAATTCATGGTCTGCCCGGATGCATTTCCCGCACAGGATACATTTGCTTAAGTCTCTTACGATGAAGGGGTTTTGTGCCTCTAATCGTTTGAAGTTGGGCATGGGATAAAGCCCTGTTTCCCCTAAACCCATTTGGGCTGCGATCTCTCGCAATTGGCACCGGTTTCCTTTGCCGCAGACGATGCACGACTCGGGATGTTCCGCCATCATCAGACGAAGGATGTTTTTTCTGTGCCTGATCACACGGGGGGAGTCTGTGATGACCTCCATATCTCTGGAAACGGGTGTGACACACGAGGCCATGACACGGCCGCTTTTTTGATCTTCCACCAAACAGAGGCGACAGGCGCCGACCGGTTTAAGATCAGGATGATGGCAGAGTTTGGGGATCTTTATCCCAATTTGCTCTGCCGCATCTAAAATGCTGGTTCCAGGAAGGCAGTTGGCCGTCATCCCGTTGATTGACAGACGTATTCCTTCCAAGCGCTCTCCTCCTCTATCGAAGCCTTGCCGCGTTTAAATAGTGCCTCAGATTTTCTTCGCCCCCGATAGTGATGATATGTATCCCCTGGCAGAGATCCTTGAGGCCCTTAACAGTGTCGGAAAAGATCTCGATGCTTGCCTTCTGCCTGTCAGGGGACTTGACCAGTTTCTTGATAATCCAGTCAGGGATCAGACCCGACCTAAAATGACGGTTCAGGAACTGGGCCATGCCGGCGGTCCTCAATATCATCACCTCTGCAATGACCGGGATCCCAAAGGTCTGGACCTGTTTCATGAATTTCTCAAAGAGGGCCAGGTCGAAGACCGGTGTTGTCAGGAAATAACCGGTCCCGATCCTTGTCATCTCCTCCATCTCTTTTAACTCCAGATCGGGAACGTTTTTACCCCATCTCGATTCAACTCCTGAACCCATTACAAATTCGGCCTTTGACGGGAGGTCTTTTCCATCTACGGTGCTCCCTTCTCGCATATGCGCTAACACAGAGGCCAATTTCCCCGCATCCACGTGAAAAAACATCATTTCTTGCAGGCTGTCACCCGTGATCCGGTAATCCTCAGTAAAGACAAGCAGGTTTTCAACACCCGCTTCATGGGCAAGGAGGAGGTCTTTCTGCAATTGGGGACGACTCTTGTCACGGGTGGTTGTCTGGTATATGGACTCAAACCGGTTCTGCTTCAGAAGATGGCAGGCCTTGATGCTATCCCCGACAACCCCTTCAATCTCCAACTCCGGGACGGCGACGCCATCCACGCGCCCCCGTACTAATTCCAGGCGCTTAATGAGAGTTTCCGGTTCTTCATCAATGGGTGCCTGGATCTCAGAGGTGACAACAAATCGCTTCTTATCCAAGGATTCTTTTAGTTTCATCCTGTTCCTCCTAACAGCCGGGCCACCTCTTCCTTTAACTGTGGAAGGGGGAGGGGTTTGGAAAAGCAGAGGTCGGCACCATATTCTTTCATTTTTTTGAATTTCTCTTCGTCCAGGTAGGCCGACAAGACTATGATTTTGATATCCTTTGTTTCATCGTCACTCTTGATCTTCCGGCACACCTCGTATCCCTTAATGTCCGGCATCATGATATCCAGAATCAGGAGATGGGGCTTGAAGTGGTTGACCTGTAACCCGGCCTCAAACCCGTCAGAGGCGGAGATGACTTCGTAGTCGTGTTCATCCTCTTCAAGTGCCTGAACAATGGTTTCTACAATAATGGGATCATCGTCAACCACGAGGATCCTTATCCGCTTTTCAACAGGTTCAGCCTCGGGGATGGGGATCCCCTGTTTTCTCATAAAGGCCTCAAGATCTGTTTTCTTTATGCGGCGATGTCCCCCGACGGTTTTGTAGGCGCTGATATGACCGGACTCTATCCAGTTGATAATGGTTTTGGGGGATACATTGCAGTATTTACTGGTCTTAAAGACTGTCAATATGTCTTCCATGAATCTAACTCCTTTATGAATGCGGATCGTTTTGCTTTTACAGATATTATAATTATTATAGTTTGTCAAGAAAAAAATGAGATACGTGTCAAAAATGTTTGTTGATGGTAACCCGGAGACTAAAACAGAATAACTAAGCAGCAATCATAATAAGTTAGGCTTAAGACCGGTTTCGACGCGCCCCGGATACTTTTGACCTTTATCACGCCGTCCAGGATTAATTTTCGCGGATTTTAGAATCTATAATAACAATAAAAATGGAAATAACTATTAGAACGCCTTTCAAAAATACTCCCTTTCGCTCTCCGAGGTGTAGGTTCACCCCTCCGAGCCCTCCTGGGCATTGCAACATTAGTCTCAAAACGCTAAAGTGCTACGAAATTCGAAACTGGAAACTGAAGGATGGGATTTCGGAGACTCGACAGGGAGGAGTCATTCCTTGCGGGTGGGGAGAATAATAGTGAAGGTTGTTCCGGAATCTATCTGGCTCCTGACCTTGATATCGCCGCCATGATCCCTTATGAAGCCGTAACATACAGATAAACCAAGACCCACACCCTTAACACTTTCTTTGGTGGTAAAAAACGCGTCAAAGATCTTGTGGAGGTTTTCTTCTCTGATGCCGGTCCCGGTGTCGGAGATGTCTATATGAATCCTGTCGTCTATACGCCTTGTGGTGATCGTCAGGGTTCCCCCGTCCGGCATGGCATCCCTTGCATTGGAGATCATATTGAGAAAGACCTGTCTGAGCTGATTCTTAGAGGCGTTAATTTCGCCTAAGCCTTTGTCAAAAGAGGCCGCAATACGGATACTGTGTTCACGCAACTGTTTTTCATGGAGAAGGAGCATTTCGTCTAAGAGCATATTGACATCTGATGGCTGCCGCTTTTCCTCATCAGGTTTGGAAAAGGAGAGCATCTTGCGAAGCATTTCCGCAAGTCTTACGGTTTCTGAAAGGGCCATTTCTAAGATTTTTCTTCTCTTGCTCTGTGGAGAAACCTCTGTTTTAAGTAGCTCCAGGGTATTCATGATTCCATAAAGGGGATTATTCAGCTCATGGGCAATCTGTGAGGTCAGACGGCCCATGGCCGCCAACTTCTCGGACTGCAACAATTGCTCCTGGGTTTGGCGAAGTTTTCTCTCCATATTCAACCTCTCCTCCAAGTCCACGAAAATACCCACTGATGCCACTTCCGCGCCATCCGCATTGTAAATTATGGCTGAAGAGAGGTTCCCTTCAACGATTTCACCATCCTGCCTCACATAGATCATCGGGTAAGATCTCAGTTTTCCAACAGGACCATGTTCAGGGCTCCGCATCCTCTGCATCACCTTCTTGGCTGTGCCCTCCGGATAGATCTTATCAATATTCATTTTGCCGATCACATCCTCTGCCTTGTATCCAAGGGTCTCTTCCGCGGCCAGGTTCCAGATAATGATGTTCCCGCTCATGTCCGTTGCGATGATGGCGTTGGGTGAACTCTGAATAATGTTGTTCATAAAGTCATGGGCGTTTCGCAGTTCCGTCTCGTGTTGAATGAGCTGCCGTCGTAACCGGTTTTCTTCGGTCACATCTTTGCTGATACCCACCGTACCCAAGACGCGACCCTCGCTTTCCCGAAGTTCTGCCAGGGATAGACTGATTTCCACCTCGTGGCCATCTTTGGCAATGAGGGTGGCAAGGTAGTTACTTACAAACCCTTTGGCTTTTACTTCAGCCATTAGCCGGCGTCTTTCTTCGGGCCGTTTCCACAAGCCTTCGATGTCTGTCAACAGGACCTCTTCCCGTTCATACCCTAACATATGCTCAGCACCCGGATTGAACGTCACGATCTTCCCGCGAAGGTCTGTGGTGATAATCATGTCAGAGGAGTTGGCGATGATGTTCTCCAGGTATTCCTTGTGCCGGCGCACCTCTTCTTCTAAAGCGACCTTGCTCGTCACATTCCGGATTCCTTCGATTACCTGAATGATTTCGCCCTTGTCATTCAGGATGGGGGTGGCCGTGATCTCTTCAAAGATGATCTTTCCTTCCCTATCCTTATGTTCATGTATTGCCGAGCAGTAGGCTCCGGTTGCAAGCACCTCGTCAAAAGGACAGCCATGATCTTCCCCATTACACGGTTCCGAGATGCGGTGGGTGACTTCATAACACGGTTTTCCCAATACCGCATTTTCACTCAACCCGCTTGCTTTCACAAAGGTCCTGTTGACCCTGTATATGGTACGATCCCTGTTTAGAACTATTATCTTGTCCCCGAGGGAATCTATGAATCTCTGGGACCAGTCCCTTTCCCTCCTGATGGCCTTTTCCGATTCCTGTTGTAACTGCTGTTTTTCAGTCTCTATCTGGATCAGATCCCAAAAAAGGCGGGCGCCCCGGTGGTCAATGGAGCTGATGTGCAGCGGTTTTGTGCGGATCATTCGTGCTCTCACATCCATTGATCCTGTCAATTCAATGAGGAGATTTAAACCGGAGAGGGTATAGAGTTCAGTGAAATCAGATGTGGTGAAGATTCCCATCGACTTGGCACGGGAGATGCCGGGGGCTTCCGGATTAGGGTCGGCCACGGCCACTATTTTCATGTTCAGCCGGTTGAGTCGCTCATCACTCAAGAGGGCCAACAGATCATCGCAGGCCTTCCCCCCCCCGATGATCGCGGCCTCAAGCGCTATCCCCGATTGAGCGCCTCTCCTTATCACCTGCTCGGCTCCATCCATATTATTCACTCCCTTTAGAAACTCATATTATTGTCTTTGAATGCGTTTTCCGCTGATACAATTTGTCGCCCTGAGAGGTACTGTTTGGTCAGGACGACACAAAATGGGTGAATTTTTACTTGGAGGCATATACATATACGCCTCTACCGGTTTTTCTCCCTAAATGACCTGCCTTGACCAGTTTCACAAGCAGGGAGCAGGGCCGGTACTTGTCTCCTAACTCTCTATAAAATGTATTCATGCAGGCGAGTAGGATATCGAGGCCAAATGCATCCGCGGCCCTTAAGGGCCCTAAAGGGAAGCCTAAGCCCTTGGTGCAACTCCTGTCTATCTCCTCCGGGCTTGCAAGGCCGGTTTCAAGGGCAAAGAATGCCTCATTGACCATTGGGAGATAGAGGCGGTTGATGACAAAACCGGGCGAATCGGCAACGGTCACGGTCTCCTTACCGCACCTCTTGAGAAAATGTAGGACAGTCGCATGGGTGCTGTCAGAGGTCTCAGGGCCCCTCACAACCTCCACCAACGGGGTCAGGGCCGCCGGGATCAGGAAATGTGTGCCGATGCATCTTTCCGGGCGATGGGTGGCAGAGGCGATTTCAGCAATCCACAGGGTAGAGGTATTGCTTGCCAAAATGGTCCCCTTAGGACTGGCCTCATCCATGATCCCAAAGGTCTCTTTTTTGATCCCGATATCTTCATAAACTGCTTCGATGATCAGGTCTGCATCAGCTACCGCTTCCCCGATGTCTATCCCTGTGCTGATAAGAGAAAGCGCCTTGTCGATTGCCTCCCGGCCAATTTTTCCTTTGGACATCCGGCCGTCCAAAAACTCACGGATTCCTTTCAATCCCTTTTCTATCCGATCCTGCGAGGTATCCACCATAAATGTCTTGAAGCCGGCCCCGGAGCAGACGATCCCGATCTGGCTCCCCATGGTTCCCATGCCGATGACACATACCTTTCTGATCTCCATTTTTTCCTCCTTACCGGTCGGATAGGGGGATTGGCTGCCCCGGAGAAATATGCATTTCACGGGGTACATTCCACAGGGCAACCATTGAGTCTTGATAAAGCCGCAAAAAGGCGCAAAAGTCACAAGAAATCAAGTTGGCATATAATAAAATCAAAGGGTTATAAGCCAGAAAAATTTAATCTCAGACTTTTTACGAGACCATCAGTCTTAGGCGGATAAAAATTGAGCCTGATCCCGTACGCTCCAGAAGTGCTGCGGGGCAGGCTCACAAATCGGGCCTCGAAGGGCACGAGCGGGCGTTTTTCAATAATTCTAATATTCCCCGGGCATCTCCTTGAGTTTCGCCAATGAAAAGACAGGCCCGTCCTTGCACACGTACTGATCCCCGATATTGCACCGGCCACAGATCCCTATGCCGCACTTCATTCGCATCTCAAGCGAGAGGATGATTCTTTCAGGCGGGAACCCGAGCTTTTCCAGGACAGGCTGGGTAAACTTGATCATGATGGGCGGGCCGCACACAATAGCGATCGCGTTATCCGCGCTTGTGATCTTCTGTTCCGTTATGGTGGGCACAAACCCTTTGTTATATTTCCAGTCGGGGTCGTCCGTGCCGTCCACCGTGATGTGCATGTTGATGTCATCCCGCTGTTCCCATTCAGCCAGTTCGTCCTTGTAAAGGAGCATGCCCGGGGTCCTGGCGCCGTAAACCACGGTGATGTCTTTGAATTTAGAGCGGTTGGCAGGATCTATCATATAAATGATGCTGGATCTCAATGTGGTGAAGGCGAACCCTCCCCCGACGATCACCACATTCTTCCCTTGCATTTCATCCCACGGGTACCAGTTGCCTAAAGGTCCGCGAATCCCCATTATATTTCCCTCTTTCATGTTATGGAGATGGGTGGTAACGACGCCGACCTTGTTCACCGTAAACGTGACAAATCCCTTTTCAGTGGGCGAGGATGCGATACCGATCGGGATCTCTCCCTTTCCAGCCACGGACAGCTCCGCAAACTGCCCGGGCATGTAAGCAAATTTCGCCTCGTCTTCGGGATTCAGGAAGACAAACCTGAACGTCTTGAGGTTCCTGTCCTCGGTTTCGGTGATGATCTTGTCTATTCGAATGGGATAGGGTAAATACGGATTTTCCAATGGTGCAACCTCCTTAACTTTAGGCACTTCAAACTTTAGGCACTTCTCTCAGTAATTATTCATCAATTCACAGACTTCTCGTATATCAATGTTGACCGGGCAATACCTGACGCATCGGCCGCATCCGGAGCACTGAACACCATTCTCATATTTATCCACATAGTATTTCAGCTTGTGCATGAAGCGCTGGCGCACACGCTGGAATTTGTTGTCCCTCGGGTTGTGGCCAGACCCATGAAGGGAAAAAAGCGGGAACATGCAGGAGTCCCAGTTCCTCATCCGGTCCCCCTCTTTCCCCAATACTTCGTCTTGGATATCAAAACACCAGCATGTGGGGCAAAGGTAGGTGCACGTGCCGCAATTCAGGCAGGCAAAAGCAGTATTTTCCCAGAAGGGGGCATTGAACAGCTCGTTTGTCACCTTTTCCTTCAACCGGTCGGTAGGGATGGACGCGGTTATTTTCTTGGATGCGGAGGCGGCAAGCCCTTCGGCATTTTTCAATGCCGTATCATCAGGCGGTTTTCCTCCAGCGGCCTTTTCAACAAACGCTTCACCCTTGTCGGTGATGGCCTTCACGAGATAACTCTCCCCTATATCGAAGAGGAGGGCATCAAGACCTTCCTGATGAAACGGTCCTCCCCCCACCTGTGTGCAGAAGCATGTGGAGCAGGGGTCATTGCAGCCTAAGCCTACCAATGTGGTCGACTCAAAATGCTGTACCCACCAGGGATCGCGATACTCGGCGTTGTCAAAGTTGCGTTTTACCATCTGAAATGCATGGGCGTCACAGGGCCGTATCCCCACAACCGCCTTAGGCGAATAGTCCTTAGGGGACTCCTTTACGATGTTTGCCTCAGGATCCGTATGATCCAGTGTGTACTCGAACAATCGCTCCGATTGGGGATAGACCACGGATTTGGGAGACAGCCTGCTGTTCTGATAATCAAAGTCAGGTGTTTTCCCCTCACTTAGGGGCATGAAGGTGTGGAAATCTCCATCCCTGGCCGGGACAAATATGGTGTAGGCATCCTTAAGGCCTTCCATGGCCCCCATCCATTCCTTCTTGGTGAATATCTTGTCTGTCATGGTAGCTACCTTTTATTGGTTTACTGGTTTAATTGGTTCAACTGGTTGGATTGGTTTTATTCGTTCCTGTGTGTTTCTGTTAGGATCTTCATAACTAATGAAACCAATCAAACAAATAAATAAAACTAATCAAACAAATCATCTTATAAAATCGTTATAATCATCCGGTCTGTAAACATCCAAGGGCGGTCGTTGATCCAATGTGAGACCTGCCTCCCATGAGAAGAGGGCCTGGCTGTCCTTGTTGAGTTTCTTGGTAAACTGCCGCATGGAGATACTCATGGGACAGACCCGTTCACATGCGCCGCAGTCGGTGCACCGGCCCGCACAGTGGTACGCCCTCAGAAAGTGAAAGGTCATTGTATCTGTGGGGTCAATACTCTTCCCTACCCATTGGGGTTTTGACTCATCCACAAAACATGTGGGGCAGTAGCACAAGGGGCAGGCATTTCTACAGGAGTAACAGCGGATACAGCGGGATATCAGACGGGTGAAAAACCCCTGTTTTTTCTCAGGGTCCATCTCCTCTATCTTCTCCACGTCCTTATAAACGGCTACGCCTGTCTGTTCCTTGACAGGATCTCCCAACATCTCATCGTGTATAACGGGATTACGATGGGTGCAGGTGGCACAATTTCCCTGCAGGAATTTCTCTTTCTCAAACGTCTCTTCAAGGCCGGGGCCTTTTACCACGAATTGGGCGCCGTTTTCCTGAATATCCAATATCTCCTTGTCGTTAACCGCACGCATCACTGCCCGGTGGTCAATCATCCCCTCGCACGGGAGCCCTACGATATAGAGCTGGTCGCGCTTGATCTGGTTTTCAATGATGTGGGTCACGATGTTCCTGGAATTGCATCCGTTGGCCACAATCCCGATCCTGCCGGTCCGTTTGGTCAAATAATTGCACAGGTTCAGACCGCAAAAGCTGTCCCAGTAAAGCTGGCCTACCTTGTCCGGATCGGCAATCAGGACCGGCTTGTTCATCATGGGAACGCTGCCTTTCCTGTATCCGATAAATACGTCAACCGTCTTCTCTTTGAGAAGCCGTTTCGCGGTCTCTTTGATCTTTTCAGAGTACTTGAGCATCATGCCACCTCAGCTCTCTTTTTGATAAAATAACTGGCCGGGCCTAAGGCCTTCACTTCCTTTGCCACGGCATTGGCCACGTCGACAAACTTGGTTGCCTCGGCAGAAGATATCCATGAAAAATGGAGCCTTCCCGGTTCAAGGCCGATATGTTCCAAGAGGCCTTTTAACAGCGCAAATTTTCTCCTTGCATAGTAATTACCTTCCAGGTAATGGCAGTCACCCGGGTGTCACCCCGACACCCAGACGCCATCAGCCCCGTGACGGAAGGCAGCTAAGACAAACTTGGGACTTACCCGGGCTGAGCACGGGACTCGTATAATCCTGAAGTTCGGCGGATACTGGAATCGGCTCACCCCTGCTAAGTCAGCAGCGCCGTAGCTGCACCAGTTGCAAAGAAACGTTGTAATTCTTGATTCCCAGTCGTTCATTATCATCTCCTGGCTTGTTATTGGTTATTTGTTACTCGTTATTTGTAAATGGGCTATCCTATCCGCAGATTTCGCAGATTATCACAGATTATTTATCTCTTCAGTCATCCACCCATCCCCACCTTTTGCCCTCCGACCTCCGACCTCTGACCTCTGTTATTTCCTTCCATCCAGTCATCCATCCAGTATTCCCGCTAAAGACGGGATCTTCGACCAGCATCCAGTACCCAGTACCTCATTCCCATCATATCTGATTAATCATGGCCATGATCTGATCTTCCCCAAACCCTTTGAGGTTCAGGGCGCCGGATCTGCATGATGCGACGCATAGCCCGCATCCCTTGCATAAGACCGGGTTTATTTCAGCTCTGCCCTCAAAGGGACCTTCTTCAACAAATGATGGGGCCGAGTAAATGCATATTTCCACACAGACCCCGCAACTACTGCAAGATATGGGATTTACCTGGGCGGTGGTGCCGCTGACCTGGACTTTCTTCTTGGCTAACAATGTGACGGCCCGGGAGGCAGCAGCCTGGGCCTGGGCCACCGATTCATCGATCGGCTTTGGATAATGGGCCATCCCGCAGAGAAAGACACCATCCGTGGCAAACTCTGATGGACCTAACTTGACGTGGGCCTCGACAAAGAATCCATCTTCATTCAACGGGATCTTGAAAAATTGGGCAAGTTTTTCATCCCTGTAGGGGACGATGCCGGTGGCCAAAGAAACGAGATCGGCCTTTAACATAACCGGACGTCCAAGGATGTGATCTACGACTTCTATTTCAAGCTGATCCTGACCGTTCTTGATCTGGGGTTTCTGGTCTAATGAAAAACGGATGAAGATAATGCCGGCCTGGCGGGCCTTCCTGTAGAGGTATTCCCTTTCCCCGTACGTCCTGATGTCCCGATAGAGGACATATACATTCATTTCCGGGTTGATTTCCTTCAGGTGGAGGGCATTCTCTATGGAGTGGGTACAGCAGACCCTGGAGCAATATGGCCTTTCCGGTTCCCGGGAGCCGACGCACTGGATGAACACGGCGGTGTGAGTCTTTTTCAGCGAAGCGTCCTTGTTAATAAGCCTCCGATCCAGCTCCAGATGGGTCAGTACCCTGGGATCCTTTCCATAAAGGTATTCATCGGACTTGAACTCATCGCCCCCGGTTGCAACGACCGCGATCCCGTGCTCAACTTCTTGATCTTTTCCATCAGAGCGCAGGGTCGTCTTAAAGTTGCCTACAAAACCCTCCACGTTTTCCAAATGGGTGTTAAGACGTACATCGATTTTAGGGTCTGATTCAACAGATTTTATTAGTTTTGCCAGGTTATACTGAACGTCCTCGCCCTTCCAGGTCTTGAAAAGGTTGAGCGCCTGTCCGCCTAAAGAACCGGATTGCTCGACAAGGCAGACCTCATATCCTTGATTGGAGAGGCTCTTGGCGGCCGCCATTCCCGAGATGCCGCCACCGATGACGAGGGCCTTCTGGTCCACGTCCACTTCGGCCTCCTTGAGTGGCTCCATCAAGGCCACTTTGGCCACTGCCATCCGGACCAGATCTTTTGCCTTCTCTGTGGCCATTTCGGGGGTATCTTTGTGGACCCAGGAGTTCTGGTTCCGGATATTGGTCATCTCGAAAAGGTACTTGTTCAGGCCGGCATTTGTCAGCGTTTCCTGGAACAGCGGTTCATGCGTCTTTGGCGTACAGGCCGCAACCACAATCCGGTTGAGGTTGTTTCCGCTGATGACCTGGGTCATGGCTTCCTGGGTATCCTGGGAGCAGGAGTAGAGATTGTCTGTCACATATTCCACATAGGGCAGAGACGCAGCATAATCCCTCACGGCAGGAACATCCACCACACCGCCGATATTGATCCCGCACTGGCACACGAATACACCGATGCGCGGTCTCTCTCCGATGATGTTTCGTTCTTCAGGCACCTTTTTGGTCTTGGTCAGGGTATTCCTCGCCCCGCTCAGGAGTGCCCCGGCCTCTGAAGCCGCCGAACTGGCTTCAATGATAGACTGCGGGATATCTTTCGGCCCTGCCAGGGCCCCGCATACATAGATCCCTTTCCGTGAAGTCGCCACCGGATGAAACGAATCTGTCTGGCAGAAATCACCTTCAGTGAGAGCTATCTTCAACTTCCCAGCAAACTCGACCAGTTCAGGCGGCGTCTCCATACCCACGGAGAGGACAGCCATGTCAAAAGTTTCCTCTGCAAAATTTCCATTTTCGTCCGCATACTTAATGGTTACATCATCACTCCCGTCAACGGGATCAATGGTGTGAACCCTTGAACGGATAAATCGCACCCCATGCTTTTCCTTGGCATTTTCATAATACCGTTCAAAATCCTTTCCATGGGTTCGCATGTCCATAAAGAAGATGGCGCAGTCCAGGTCACTTCCAGCGTGCTCCTTTGAGATGACGGCCTCCTTGATGGCATACATGCAGCAGACCGAAGAGCAGAACCCGTGATCACACCGGTTGATGTCTCTGGAGCCCACGCACTGGAGCCAGGCAATCTTCTTGGGTTCCTTGTGGTCAGAGAGGCGAACAAGGTGCCCCATGGTTGGTCCCGAGGCAGACAGGATCCTTTCAAACTCCATGGAAGTAATAATATTCGGGTGCTTGGAGTAGTTGTATGTATCGAACTTGGAGGGATCAAAGGGCTTGAATCCCGGCGCCAGTATGATGGAGCCAACGTTTAATTCAATGGTCTCGTCTTCTTGTGAGTGGTCAATGGCGTTCACACCGCAAAATTCGGTGCAGACCTTGCACCCCCCGGTCTTAAAATGGACGCATCTTTCCCGGTCGATAGCCGGGGTGTTGGGAATAGCCTGGGGATAGGGGACGTAAATCGGTTTCCGACCCTTGAGACCCATATCATATTCTGAGGGTATGGATTTGATGATGTGTTTGGTAATATCTTCCAGTTTGATGTGCCCGGTAGGGCAAATAAACGCACAGGCGCCGCAGGCCCTGCAGACCTCTGTTTGTTCGTGGAATGGAGTGTCGACCTTGATGTCCACCCCCCGTCCGGTGAGGGAGATGGCGCTGTTGCCCATCCTCTCGCAGATACGTACGCAGAGCCCGCAGAGGATGCAATCATCATCTTTTTTCTTGAAGCGCGGTTCTTCGATTCCATATTTTGAGGCAAGGTCCTTGATGACAGGCACGTTGGGGCAGCGCGCAAAGAGCAACTCTACAATAAGCTTGCGGACCTGGTGAACCGCATCCGACTCGGTGTTTACCTCCATCCCTTCCCATACGGGGTAGTTGCACGCAGTGACAAAACGTGTCCTGCGACCATCGAAAAGCTCTACCGTACAAAGGCGGCACATTCCAGCAGGTTCCAATGCCTTGTGGTGGCACAAAGTTGGAATATGGATCCCGCTTTTGTTAGCAACCTGAAGCAAAAATTCCCCTTCTTCTGCCTGGACGTCTTTACCGTTAAGCGTAAAAGTAATCATAGGTGTCATCCTTCTTATGGACCTTTACTATTGAATGGCGATGGCGCCAAATTTACACACATCGTAACAGATACCGCACTTGATACATTTATCGTGGTCAAGAAGGTGCGGCTTCTTCTTTTCCCCGGCGATGGCCTCCTGCGGGCACTTTAGCGCGCAGAGGTGGCAACCATTACAGGCCTCTTCATCGACTTCGTAGTAGAAGAGGTTCTTACAAACCCCAGCCGCACACTTCTTTTCTCTTATGTGTGCTTCATACTCGTTGCGGAAATACAGGATTGTTGTCAGGACCGGATTGGCAGCAGAGGTTCCCAGACCGCAAAGGGATGCCTTCTGGATCATGGCGCCCAATTCCTCAAGGAGTTCAATATCCCCCTCCTTACCCTCCCCCTGGCAAATGTCGGTCAGGATTTCCAGCATCCGGTCTATACCCTCACGGCAGGGGTTGCACTGGCCGCACGATTCCTCTTTTAGAAAGTCAAGAAAATACCTGGCCAGGTCTACCATGCAGGTATCCTGGTCCATTACTATCATCCCGCCGGAGCCCATCATGGAACCAACTTTAGTAAGCTGATCGAAATCCACACCGAGATCCAAGAATTGCTCAGGAATACAACCGCCAGAGGGCCCACCGGTTTGGACAGCCTTGAACTTTTTCTTTTTTGGGATTCCACCCCCTATGTCATAAATGATGGTGCGCAAAGTCGTTCCCATGGGTACTTCCACGAGGCCGGTGTTGACCACCTTTCCTACCAGTGAAAATATCTTGGTTCCTTTACTTCGTTCAGTACCTATGGAGGCATACCACTCCGCACCGTTGTTGATAATGCACGGCACATTGGCCCATGTCTCGACATTGTTTAGATTTGAGGGGCCTTGCCGGAATCCCTTCTCGACCGTATGAATGTATTTTGCCCGAGGTCTCCCCGGGTTCCCTTCAAGCGATGCCATCAGGGCAGTGGATTCCCCGCATACGAAGGCGCCGCCGCCCCGGCTGACATGAACGTCGAAATCAAAGCCCGAGCCAAGAATGTTTTTGCCCAGCAGTCCCAATTGTCTTGCGCTATCCAGAGCCTTTCCAAGGTTAGTTACCGCCAGAGGATATTCGTGTCTCACATAGACATAACCCTCCTTGGGGGCGATGGCGATGGCCCCTATTATCATCCCTTCCAGGACACTGTGAGGGTTCCCCTCCAAAAGGCTGCGATCCATGTACGCTCCAGGGTCCCCCTCGTCCGCGTTACAGATAAGGTATCTTTCTCCTTTGTGACGCCGGCAGGTCTCCCATTTTATTCCTGTAGGAAAACCCCCGCCCCCTCGACCTCTCAAACCGGATTTTTTTACTTCATCGATAATTTCCTCCGGGGTCATGTCAAAAAGGGCTTTTTCCAGGGCGCCATAACCACCCACAGCAATGTAATCCTCGATGCTGGTCGGGTCGATCATGCCATTGTTGCCGAAAATCAGTCTCTGTTGGAGTTTGTAAAAGGGGATGTCTGACTCATGACTGATTTTCTTTTTCGTTGTAGGGTCTTTAAAGGCCAAAGAGCTTACTATTTCACCATTCTTGACGGTTTTCTCGACGATTTCAGGGATATGGTCCTCTTTCAGCTGAGGATAAAAGACACCATCCGGGTGAATAACCATTATGGGGCCTTTTTCGCAAAAGCCGTGACAACCGGTTAGTTTTACCCCGACCTCGTTTTCCATCTTTTGCTTGGCAAGTTCTACTAACAGGGCCTCATGCACCTTTGCCGTCCCGTAGGCGCCACATCCGGAACCCGCACAAAGAGAAATCAATTTCTTTTTACTGTCTCGATGTTTGGTTTGGAGTGAACTTCTAAGTTTTTCCAGTGCCTGCCTACCTTCTAATTTCGCCATATACTTTGACCCCCGTTACGCCGTTCCTCTAAGAGGCATTTTGTTCGTATTTCTCGATGACTTTCAACACACTGGAACGATCGAGCCCCCCATGAGTTTCCTTGTTCACCGTAATAACCGGTCCTGAGGCACAGCATCCTACGCAACGTACGGCCTCCAAGGAAAAAAGGAAATCATCTGTCGATTGACCTTCCTTGATATTGAGTTTCTCTTTTAGCGCATCCATTATCTTGTCCGCCCCCCGTACGTGGCATGCAGTACCGGTACAGACACTAACAATATGCTTCCCTCGAGGTTCCAGGCTTATGGTCTTGTAAAAGGTTGCCACGCTGTATATCAGGCTTTCCTTGACCCCCAACTTTTCTATCAAAATGGGAACTGCCTCAGGGGGCACATAGTTGTAAATATCACTGACATCCTGCATTATCATCAGCAGCGCTTCAGGGTTTGCGTTGTACCTTTGGATAATCCCGTTTATCTTCTCCCTGTCAATTTCCAATCTGTTCTCCATAATTCCATAACCTTTCAAAAGCAGGTTTGCAGCCAATCGAAAATGTCACGGTGTAGTAAGTTAGTTCCGATCGATCAGAAGTTATCGCAATAACCACAGATAAGTAATTATGACGAAACATGACGGTAACCCCGTGGGCTGTGTTTGTTTAGCCCTGAGCTTCGTTCATGACCGGGCAGTTCTCAACGCAAAGACCACACCCTGTGCAGAGATCCATATTAACACTCCGAGCCCGCTTCTTGATCTTCACCTTGAAATTTCCGGGAGACCCTTCCACGGATTCAAGATCGGAGTATGTGATGAGTTCGATGTTTAGATGCCGGCCGACCTCGACCAGTTTAGGCGAGATAATTCACATGGCACAGTCATTGGTGGGAAATGTCTTATCCAACTGGGACATGACCCCTCCGATGGAAGGACTTTTCTCCAGGAGGTAAACATAAAAACCGGAATCCGCCAGATCCAGCGCGGATTGCATCCCGGCGATTCCGCCTCCTACGACCAGTACTGATCCCCTTATTTCATCTGACATGGTTTGACTCCTCGATTTGCAATCGAATTAGAGTTAGTCCAAAGTACCTGGACTATTACCCGCGGATAAACTTGTTGTCAACATTTTTTTCCTGCCCCTTGGCTTTTTTGTCAGCGTAAAATCATGTGTGGTTTAAGGTACGGTCGCGCTGTTTCAGGGGGGTGTTTCTTATGACGAGGCGGTAAGAGGAGGAGATGAGAGGGTTTCTTTTGGGGGATCGGTGAGGTTTGATGGCCTCCCGGCCCCTTCTTGAGGCCGGGAGGTTTCGGTTGTTCTCTATCGTTTCGCTTAAGCTGCGAGCTGAAAGGCCTTTTCAGTGCTGTTGCGGATCTCGGCCGGTGTGAAAGGCTTGGCCAGATAATCGACAGCGCCCATTCTTGCCGTTTCCACGGCTGTCTCAATACTGGCGTAGCCGGTGATGATGATAACCATTGTTTCGGGTTGCCTGTCCCGAATGGCCTTGAGCAGTTCAAGCTCCTTGACGTTGGGGATTTTAAGGTCTAACAACATAAGTTTGTAGGCCCTTTTGTTAATTTTTTCAAGTGCTTCGTCTTTGGTAACGGCCTGATCCACATGGTAACCCTTCCTGGAGAGAATCTTCCTGATATTGTTATTCACTGCCACTTCGTCGTCAATGACCAAGATGTTCTTATGAGCAGGTTCCTTCATGAGTTCCATGGGAATGGGCTGACCTTCGGGCGCTTTTTCAAGCAGTGCGGCAACGCCCTTTTTCAGCTCTTCGTACGGAACAAAGGCCACACCCTCCCGGTGCAGGTGTTGCACATATTCGGGGCCGGCGACCGCTCTGACAGCATCATATTCGAAGGGTTGATCTATCCCTATCAGTTTCTCAGCATCAAATCCTTTTGCTTTCTTTCCGGCCCTTTTCTTTGCTGCCTTTTTCTGTGGGCACTCCGAGGTCTTGAGTCCCGCCTTACAGGTTTGGCCCATTTTCTTGAAAATGTCGCAGGACATCTCTCCCAAAAGGCAGTAGTTCGGGAGCGATTCGGGTGAGGGCGTCACTATTACCGGCATGTCCGAAGGTCCCAGCATGTCTGCATAGGCTTCCCCCGCGTATTTTACCACCTCATCCCTGTCAAACGGGATATCAATATCAATGAGGTCTATCGCCTTCCTTTCCTCTTCTGTGGTCGGCGCTTCCACCAGTTCTCCGGATAAGGCCTTCTCCACAGCAGATCGCAATTCATCCGGGGTAAAAGGCTTGGGCAAATAATCCAGGGCGCCCATTCGAATCGCCTTAACGGCCGTATCTGTGGACGCATAGGCAGTCATCATGACCACCTTGGTGAGGGGCCACTGTTCTTTGACTAATCTTAAAAGCTCAAGGCCGTTGGTCTCAGGCATTACAATGTCTGAAATGAGGAGCGAGAAGGCCTCTTTGGCCATTTTTTCCAGGGCCTGCTTCGCGCTCATGGCCTTGATCACCTCAATACCGCTCTTCGACAGGATTTTTTCTACGTTGTCGCAGATCTTCCTCTCATCGTCGATCACGAGAACTCTCACGTTTGGTTTCATTTCAAACCTCCTTTATATAATATTTGCGGATGATGCCATCTCAAATCTCGAAAACAAATTAAGCAGGATGTGTGCCAAAAACTCCGTACGTGGTAAGTATCAGAATTTACTATCTAATTTCATGCAGGATGGTTTTGGTGTGGTCCGGGTGTATAGAGAAAATATACATTGCTCATAAAGAGAGATGCCTGAATCCGGTGGGGGGCACAAGACAGAAAAACCGCAGGGGGTGGTTGCAATGCCTTGAAAGTACGTGGGAAAACTGGTCGTCCGAATGCTCGAGAAATGGCCGGTGGGGGTCAATGTTCCCGCCTTCCGGTCATCACTTATATGTATCAATTATGTATACACTGTATGAAATATAGCCTACTATCCACATCCCCCCGCCCCCTTTGCAAGGGGGGTATCAGTTTAGCGTATTGAAAACGGTCATGATTAGATTGCCGGACCATGAGGGTCTCTTTCCCAAAGGACGTAAATAAGTCCCTCATTTCATAGGAACGGCAGTGAGGCCTTGATATTTGTCACAGGACAGCCCCAGGAGAAAGTATCCATTTAAACGGACACATCCCCTGCCTGCCCGGAACCTGTATTCAACGTCAAGGGGGCGTTCTACCGCCTGTTGAGAATTTTTGTTACGTCCTTTGGGAAAGAGACCCTCATGGTCCAAAGCTTTCTTTCAAACCGCTAAAGTGTTACCAAGGGGGGAGTTTCCGTTCAGGCACCAATTGGTGAAGATTGGGGAGAAAGAGAGGCTCATGGCCTGGGGTTAGAAGGCCGATGGATGGCATGTTTCTTCATTAGATTTTGAAAATTGGTCCTCTGGAGCCCTGCCTTTTTGGCCGCTTGTGTGACATTCCAGTCGTTTTGGGCAAGTGCATGGAGAAGAAAATTTTTTTCCACACGATTCGATGCTTTTTCTCTGACCTCTTTTTTCAGTTTTTTTAGTTCCTCATTTGTTGATGGAATATATTCCATGTGGTCCTCAATATCGTCCATGAGCGGGAGTTCGTTGGCGCTGATTTGCTCGGCCTCACAAAGAATCACCGCCCGCTCCACAACATTCCTTAGTTGTCTGACGTTTCCGGGCCACGCGTATCCTGTCAATTGCTTAACCGTTTCTTTGTCAAATCCCTTTACGTCTTTCCCCATGCCCTTGTTGAATTGCCGAAGGAAGTGATAGGCGATTGGCAGGATATCTAACCTTCGCTCCCTCAGGGGTGGAAGGCCGATGGGATAAACATAGATTCGATAATAGAAATCTTCTCGGAAAGTCCCCTGCTGGACCATTTCCTTAAGGTCCCTGTTGGTTGCAAGGATCAAGCGGATGTCAACCTTCCGGATTTTCGTGTCACCGAGGGTCAGGAACTCTCGGGTTTCGATGAAGCGAAGTAGCTTACCCTGAACTTCCAGGCTCACGTTGCTGATCTCATCCAGAAAGACAGTTCCCTTATGGGCCATCTCAAAAATGCCCTGTTTATCTTTGTGGGCACCGGTGAAGGCCCCTCTGCTATGCCCGAATAACTCGCTTTCCAGCAGATTGCCTGACAGGGTCCCGCAATCAACCGCAAAAAATACCTGATCCTTTCTCCTGCTGTTTGCATGGATGGCCCTGGCGATGAGTTCCTTCCCGGTCCCGCTTTCACCGTAAACAAGGACCGTGGAATCGGTGGGCGCTACCTTCTGGACCATTTTGATGACCGTTTTTATCTTGGGGCTGGATCCGATAAGTTGGTGAGAAACAGATCTTGGGGGTCCCTGTCCATCCCTCAGGGCTCGGTTCTGGGTCTGGATCTTTTCTTCATTAAGGGCGTGGCTCACGACGCCACGCAGTTCATCCGGGGTAAACGGCTTTGGGAGATAATCGGAGGCCCCCATCTTCAGGACCTCCACAGCAGAAGAGACGGTGGCATACCCCGTGATTACAATGACCACCATCTCCGGATAGAGTGCCTTAACGCGACGAAGGACTTCCAGACCGCCCATGCTGCTCATTTTTAAATCGGTGATAATGACGTCAAACGGTTTCTCCTTGACCATCCGTAGCGCTTCATATCCGTCCAAAGCGTATTCAACGTGGTAGCCCGTTTTGGATAGTATCCTTACGCAGCGCTGGCAGATTTTTTGCTCGTCATCAACCACCAGGATCCGGGTAATATCAGTCGGCATTACGACCCTCTCTGTCTATGGGTAATCGAATGGTGAAAGTGCTTCCTTCGCCAAGAATGGCGAAAGAGCGTCCTTTGCCAAGTCTGTTTTCTACCTCGATGGTCCCTCCATGCTGTTCAATCAGACCGAAAGTGATTGCCAATCCCAGGCCGGTTCCTGTTTCTTTGGTTGTAAAAAAGGGCTCAAAAATAGTGTTTAGGTTCTCTTCCGGAATGCCCTCCCCTGTGTCGCTGACGAGGATTTCGATAGCGTCCCTCGGGGATGAGAGCCTGGTTGTAAAGATAATTTTCCCACCCTTTTTTATAGCCTCTATGGCGTTCAGGGATAGGTTGATGAGCGCCTGTTGAATCTGATCTTTATCGACACTGACCAACGGCAGGTCTTCTGAGAGATTGCTGATGATGGTGATGTCTTCAAAGGCGGCCTGCTTGCGGGTCAGAGTAATGCAGTCCGCGACGATCTTGTTTATCTGACAGGCTTTCTTTATCGGTTTGCTTTGGCGGGCGAAATCGAGGAGGCTGGTGACGATCTTACGGCATCGAAGGGTTTCGTCCGAGATGGTTTTCAATTCCAGGTAAGTTGGATCATCCTGATCAAGGTCTTCCTGTAGCAGCATGGCTGTGGTCAAGATCGTGGTCATGGGGTTGTTGATCTCGTGTGCCACCCCGGCCGCTAATCGGCCGATGGAGGCGAGTTTTTGCTGCTGCATCATGGTCTTCTGGAGTTTGATATCCTTTGTAATATCCTTTGATATCTCCGCTACTGCCACGAGTTTTTCCTTTTCGTATATGGGATAGGTGGAGATCGAATAGTAGATCTCTTTCCCCTCTTTGTCAAAGTGCACGTGTGTGGCCTGTGAGGGCTCTTTTGTGTGTAAGGTCTTACGCAGCGGGCAGGGATGGTGCTCCCCTCCGCACGGGAGATCTTGATTATGTGAAATTTCAAAACAGTGTCTGCCGATGATGTCCTCCCTTGTGAGACCCAGCTTTTTCAACAACGAATCATTGGCATCCAAAATTTCATAAGAGGGGCTGATGACCATCACCTCTTCATGAATGAGCTCGTTCATGATTACGCCGTAGGTGATTTTGGTTTTTTCGAGCTCTTTCTTTACATCTTTTTGCTTTTCGGCTATCCGGCTGACCTCCCAGAAAAGCTGCGCGGTGCGAGTGTCAAATGCCCGAACTTTCTTTTTTTTCTTGCGTAGGATATCATAGAATACCTCTTCGTTGCCCGTCATTTCGATGATGAGGTCAATGTCATCCCGAGCAAACAAATCGTTGTAGTCATCGCTGACAAATATCCCTTTCTTTTTTGCCCCCGGCATACAGGGAGCGTCCTCTCGCTCGTCCACCAGGGCCACAACCTTGGGGTTCAGCTCATGAAAATTGTATTCCTCCATAAACTCCAACAGGCGGGTGCAGCGATTTCCTCCGCCAACGATTGCAATATTCATGGTTTCCCCCTATTCATAGTTGGAGACCTTTGCAAAACGCCCCCTTTTGGCCAATCTCTGCGTCAGACTCAAATTTCAATCCTCGAAATATTCAATATATTCCTGTGGTTGAAATTTTCGCCTTCCTTGACCTTGACCAAAATTGAGCATTTTTCAAAGGTCTCAGTTGAGCAACATTGCTCAAGTTTCGCACCCTATCTGCCCCCTAACTGACGTCCCCGTCAAGCATATAGTTAAGCACGAATCGGATTGCCAGTCAATTCTCAAAAAATTCCTATAAAACTCTATCCTTAAATATCTTTAGATCGAAGCTTATGTGGTTGACAGTGAGCTCGATTTCCTATATCT
>JACKQG010001982.1_pt1 | contig 27447 bp, 35 predicted proteins | sample 8237621 | NCBI WGS metagenome assembly JACKQG01 (sample SAMN15677084, study PRJNA649215) | marine metagenome | biome: marine; feature: Black Sea; material: saline water; isolation source: suspended particulate matter (SPM) from the Black Sea western gyre | collected 2013-06-09/2013-06-10 | depth... | reverse complement strand
AAAGGCAATACCAAGCTGGGTAAGCGGGAAATAGATATACGGCATTCGAATCTTCTTCCCCGCCGTCATCGCCGCCATCAACTGAGGATTCCGGCTCCGTGCCTGCAACCTGTTTCTCGTCTTCGGCGATGACATCCTCTTCGCCATCACCCAAATCGTCATCCTCTTCCTCAAAGTCATATCCCTTGCCGGCCTTATAATCGCTGTCGGCGGCGGTGATGAGCTTGTCGATGATGCGGAAATTCTCGTCGTAATCGTCCAGCCCGTCGCGGAAACCGAACAGCGGACTGCTCGCCCATAAGGCCTTGAAGGCCTGACGCTTGAGAAAATCCGGAACGTTGGGTGCAAAGAAGGGTTGGAAATCCGACTTCTCGGTCAGGCTTTCGATCGGCGGCAGATCGCGCATCGCCTCTTCCTGCTCGGGCGTCAGTTCGGCTTTGTCGTCCACGCTATCCCATTCATCTTCCGGCCGGGGCGGAAACGCCTTCAATGCTGCGGCGTCGGCATCCAACAGGGCCCCGGTGTTTTGAGGAGCGTCTTCCGGCGCCGCCTCATAGACGGTATCGCCTTCTTCGGGGTCGGCCAGCGGCGCCATGGCTTTGACGAATCCGCGCTCGGTCAGCCCATCCGATTCCTTCAGCGCAACCGGCGCGGCACTGCCCTGGCGAACATAAGGCGCAGCCGGAGCAACGCCCCCATCCTCACTGGCGTCTTCCCTTGATTCTCCGCTGCCCCCTGAACGCTTGAGCCGGGACCAGCGCGACAGGCGTCCCCCGGTCGTTTCTCCCGTCCTCCTCATTGCTTGCCGCTCATTGCCGGGTTTCCTTTGTTTTCGGGCGGAAGCCGCCCTTGCGGGGATCATAGGCCTTCTTCTTGCGTTTCTTGAACTCTACATCGACATGGTTACGGTCGACGAAATCGAGAACCCAGGCCAGGACGTTGGGCGGCATGGCGACGCCTTCGACGATCTGGTCGGTGTCCTCGGTATAGCTTTCCGCCTCGTACGGGCAGGCGGTGGCCAGAAACGGCATGAACTCGGGCTCGTCGGCTTCCTCGCCGGGGGTCAGCACGATATAAATGGCGGGCTGGTTCTCTGAGATGTTCTTTTTGTAACCCTCGGTCTCGCCGGCAAACAGTTCCAGCGCCAGGGTGCCGGCGTGAAAATGCACCCAGTCCTCGCCGCGCCGAAGCTCGAGCCATTCGTCGGTAACGCTCATCGGCGGCGCGCCGACAATGACCGCGACCGGCGCATAGACATGGTCCTGCCACGGGTTGTCGATGTCCCGGCGCTCGATGACGATGCCGACATCAATGCTTTCGCGTGAGTCCGTTTTCTTTTCCGTCGCGATGGTGGTTTCGCTGCTCATGCGGCTCCTCTTTGTTCGGCGTCCAGCAGCCGTTCGGCTTCGGCCAAATGTTCCGGCGCGTTGACGTTGAAGAAAGGATCGAACGGATCGGTCGGAAAGTCCACCTCGATCAGATTATAGCGCGCCGTCCAGCGGTCGATCTTGCGCATCTCTTCCTCGACCATGGCGCGGCGCAGGTCGCCCGCCAGACGCACCGGCCACAGGCCGAAAACGGGGTGCGAGCGGCCGCCCGATTGGGCACAGCCAAGTTCCGCACCTTCCCCCTCCACCGCAGAGACCATCCGCTCGACCAGGATTTCCGGCACGAACGGCGCATCGGAGGCAAAGGTCACCACCCACTTGGATTCGGGCGCGTTGGCGGCGGCCCATTCGAGCCCCGTCAGCACGCCGGCCAGGGGCCCGGCGTATCCTTCTATGACGTCGGGCACGACAGCGAGGCCGTAGTCCGAAAAGCGCGCGCTGTCGCCGTTGGCGTTGATGATGAGTGTTGAGACCTGGGGCCGGACGCGCTCGATGATGCGGTCGAGCATCGGCCGGCCACCCAGCATGGACAGCCCCTTGTCGCCGCCGCCCATGCGTCGGGCCAACCCGCCGGCCAGCAGCACGCCGATAACGGGACAACCGGCCGCCGTCATTGCGCTGCCCCCTTGCGGTTGAGTTCTATGGGCTCATCGTCTTCGGACAAGTCTTGCGCATCATGAATAATGCGGTCTTCGCCGGACAGAACGATGAAACGTTTTCCCCGGGCGCGGCCGATCAGGGTCAGGCCGACGCTGCGTGCCAGTTCCACGCCCCAGGCGGTAAAGCCCGAGCGCGACGCCAGAATGGGAATGCCCATCTGCACCGCCTTGATGACCATTTCGCTGGTCAGCCGTCCGGTGGTGTAGAAGATTTTATCGGCCCCGCCGATGCCGTGCTTGAACATGTACCCAGCGACCTTGTCGATGGCGTTGTGGCGGCCGACGTCTTCCATATATAGAAGCACCCGGTCCTGTTCCGCCAGCACGCAGCCGTGAATGGCGCCGGCCTCCAGATAAAGGCTCGGATGGGTGTTGATTTTTTTCATCAGGGCGTACAGCCACGATGTTTTGATCACCGCGTCTTTTGGCAGGGCCGCGTCATCGAATTTTTCCATGACGTCGCCGAACACGGTGCCCTGGGCGCAGCCCGACGTCAGGGTTTTTTTCTTCAGTTTTTCCTCGAAGTTCGTCTTGCGCGCCGTGCGCACGACGATGGTGGAGATGTCTTCTTCGTAATCGACGCCGGTGATCTCGTCATCGGGCAGCAGCATGTTCTGGTTCACCAGATAGCCGATGGCCATGTATTCCGGGTAATCGCAGATCGACATCATGGTGACGATTTCCTGGCCGTTGAGGAACAGCGTCAGGGGGCGTTCCACGGTGACCGAGGTTTCCACCGGGTTGCCATCCTGATCGGACCCGGTGACCCGCTCGGTCAGGCGCGGATCCTTCGGGTCGGGCATGATGAGATGTTCGTCGGCGGCCATTTTGAATGCTCCCCAGGATAAGGGCGGTTTCCCCGCCTCGTTCCCGTCTTATGACTATGGATATGACGATAAGGAATTACAAGAGGCGAGCAAGGCCGAAGGCCTGGCCAGGATTTGGCCGCAAGGCCTGACCGAGGCCCCGTCCAATATTTCTAAAAATTTGCAAATTTACGTTTTTTTATGTTTAAAATACGAAAATTCGGAATAATATGTAAAAAAAAGCATGTCAACGGGGAGCAAACGAACCATTCCATGACCGATTTCACCGACGCCCTTGGTGCCGCCGCGGCCCTGGTTTTCGGACTGGACGCGTCCCTGACCGAGATCGTGATGCTGTCGTTGCGCGTCAGCCTGTCCGCCGTCGCCATCGCCGCCCTGATCGGCCTGCCGACCGGCGCGCTGCTGGCGCTTTACCGGTTTCGCGGGCGCTTTTTCCTGGTCGTATCTATGAATGCCCTGATGGGCCTGCCGCCGGTGGTGGTCGGGTTGATTGTTTATCTGCTGCTCAGCCGCGCCGGACCGTTCGGCGTGTTCGGACTGCTGTTCACGCCGGCGGCGATGATTATCGCCCAGGTGCTGCTGGTGACGCCGATCATCGCGGCGCTGACTCGCCAGGTGATCGAGGACTTGTGGATCGAATATGAGGAACAGATGCGCTCGCTCGGCGCCGGGCCGTCGCGCGCCATGCCGGCGTTGTTATGGGACGGGCGCTTTACCCTGATCACCGCCATCCTGGCCGGGTTCGGCCGGGCCAGCGCGGAAGTCGGTGCGGTGATGATCGTCGGCGGCAATATCGACCACGTCACCCGCGTGATGACGACGTCGATCGCGCTCGAAGTCTCCAAGGGCAACCTGGCGCTGGCGCTCGGACTCGGCATTATCCTGCTGGTGCTGTCGGCGGGAATCAACGGCGCGGCCTATATCATCCAGCACCGCACCAAACGGTGGCACGCATGAACGAGCCCTCTCCCGCCCCTTCGATCCTGCCGCTGGAACTGGACGGCGTCTGTTTCGAGGCCGGCGGCACCCGCCTGATCAAGGATATTTCCTGGCGTTTCGAGGCCGACCGCCGAACCGTCGTCATCGGCCCCAACGGCGCCGGTAAGAGTCTGTTCCTGCGGCTTTGCCACGGCTTGATCAAACCCAGCCGGGGATCCGTCCGCTGGCACGGGGTCGAGGCCGCAGCCCCGGACGAAAGCCCGGCCAATGCCGGAGCCTGGGCCGCCCGCCATCAGGCGATGGTATTCCAGCGTCCGGTGATGTTGCGGCGCTCGGTCACCGCCAACGTCGACTACGCCCTCAAACTGCACCACATTCCCCGCGCCAAACGAGCGGAAACCATCGAGCGGGTGCTGCACGAAACCGGGCTGAAACGCCTGGCGCACCTGCCGGCACGGGTGCTGTCCATCGGCGAACAGCAGAAACTGGCCCTGGCCCGGGCCTGGGCGCTGAAGCCTCAGGTTTTGTTCCTGGACGAGCCAACGGCGAGCCTCGATCCATCCGCCACCCACGGAGTCGAGGAGATCATCGAGGCCATTCACAACCAGGGCACCCGTATCATCATGACCACCCATGACCTGGGTCAGGCCCGGCGCATGGCCGACGAGGTGTTGTTCATCAATCGTGGGCGCATACTCGAATCGGCTCCGGCCAAACAGTTCTTCGAAGCGCCCCAAAACGATCTCGCCCAGGCCTTCGTTAGGGGCGAGCTGTTGTGGTGGAACAAGGGTCAGGACAATCGCAAGCACCAACCCGGCGACCCGACCGAAGGAAAACCCGAATGACCAGACGCTTCCTTATGACCGCGCTTCTCACCCTCGTCTTTTCAGGCCCGGCGGGCGCTGCGGAAAAATTCATCACTCTGGTCGGCACCACCTCGACCGATAATTCGGGACTCTATGAAAAGATCCTGCCGCTGTTCACCGCCAAATCCGGCATCCGTGTGCGCGTCGTTTCCGTCGGCACCGGGCGCGCCATCAACATCGCCCGAAACGGCGACGCCGACGTGCTGCTGGTGCACCACCGCCCGTCGGAAGACAAATTCGTCGCCGGGGGTTACGGCGTGAAGCGCCATGACGTCATGTACAACGACTTCATCATCGTCGGCCCTAAAAACGACCCGGCAAACATCCAGGGTCTGAAAAGCGTCTCCGACGGACTGGCGCAAATCGCGGCGACGAAAAGTGCCTTCGTGTCACGCGGCGACGACAGCGGCACCCATAAGAAGGAACTCTCCATCTGGCGCATGGCCGGCATTGATGCCGCCAAGTCCAGCGGCCAGTGGTACAGGGAAGCCGGCGCCGGCATGGGCGCGACGCTGAATACCGCGGCGGCCATGCCCGCCTACACCCTGGCCGACCGGGGCACCTGGCTGAAGTTCGAAAACCGGGGGGACTTAAGGCTCTTGGCCGAGAATGACCCGCTGCTGTTCAATCCCTACGGCGTCATCCTGATCGACCCGAAACGCCACCCGCACGTCAAAGCGAAAATGGGTCAGGCCTTCATCGACTGGATCACCGGACAGGAAGGCCAGACCGCCATCGCCGCCTACCGCATCAAAGGCCGCCAGGCGTTTTTCCCGAACGCGAAGAGGTAGGAGATTATAGCGGCCGCCCGACGCCGGCGGCGCGCAGCGTTTCTTCGTTGATGCCGCGGCCCGAGCAGCAGTCGGCGAGGGCGCCGTCGATGACGACGGCAGGTACCGACTGGATGTCGAGCGACTTCGCCCTCTCGGCGACGGCCGCGTCTTTCATGTCCAACACCGTCACTTCGCAGGACGGGCAAATCATGCCCCGGACCTTGTCGACGGCGTCCGTGCAGACGCCGCATCCGGCGCTGAAAATTTCGATTTGTCTTTTGTCGCTCATGGCGTTTTCTCCATTAAATTTCTGATTTCAGGTCAGACTTCGGCCTCGACACAGGCCGGGCAATCGGGGCCGGCGCCTTGCCTTGGGCGCGGCCAGGAATTCCAGACCGAGGCGGCGACCAGGACGGCGAGGCCGGTGTACATCACCGGGTCGTTGTCATAGCCGAACTTTCCGACCATCACCGTCATCGCAGACGCCAAACCCAGCGCGAACGGCCCATAGCCCCGGCGCAGGCGCGCCCGGAACGCCAGCGCGAACACGGAGATGACGAGGAAGAATCCGGTCAGCGGCATCAGGTAGGGCGTGTAGTCGACGAAGCTGACGCCCAGACTGCTCAACAATCCGGCATAGGCCGGCCAGCACGCCGGGCATGTCAATTTCGGCAGCAGCGCCGCGCCGACCGACGGCAGCAGGGCGGCGTTCAGGCGCACACGCTTTTTCCAGCCGCCCCCTCCTTGCACAGCCTCCGGTTCCGTTTCCATCACCACAGCGTCAGTCATGCTCATCCTCTTCGTCACCGGTGTTCAGGGCGTCGAGGATTGGGCATTCGGTCAACGGCCCGTCGCCGCTGCATTCCTCGATCCATTGCGAGAGCACGGATTTCATGCCTTCCAGCACGGCGATCTTGTCTTCCATGTCGCGGACTTTTTCCGACGCCTGGGCGCGCACGTCGCAGCACGACGCCGCCGGGTCCGTTTGCAGCGACAACAGGTCCTTGATCTCGCCCAGGGTAAAGCCGACCTGCTGGGCGCGTTTGATAAACCGGATATGGCGGACAGAGTCCGGCGCATAACGGCGATAGCCGTTGCCGTCGCGGTCCGGTGCATCGATCAGCCCTTCGCGCTCGTAATAGCGAAGCGCCTCGACCGTGACGCCGCTCTTCCTGGCCGTTTGCCCTATGTTCAGCATTATTCTCACATCTCTAAATTCGGAAGCATTCTAAACCCTAAAGTTAACTTCAGGGTCAAGAAAAAAGAACCAAAGAAAAAACCAGGACTCTTTTTAAACCCCCTCCACGACAAGCATGTTGCCGCGGGACGCCGACTGGCGCAGCGCCTTCGGGCCTTCGTACTCGGCCGATTCGTGCCATGCCTTCGCCTGTTCCATGGAGGGGAATTTCAGCACAACGCACCGGGGGTGTGGCCAGTCGCCTTCGAGAATTTCCTGCACGCCGCCGCGTACGATGTATTCCCCGCCATATTGTTCCAGTGTCGGGGGCACCTGGGCGCGGTAAACCTCGAACGTGTCCGGGTCGGTGACGTCGATCTGCACGATGATGTAAGCGGCCATATTTCTCTCCTGTAAATTCTCTATCTCTTGAATATTTCCTGGCCGGACGGAACGCCGGTCTTGTGCCGGGGGGCCGGGCCTCATATATGGTTGGCATCATCTTAAGGAATTCAAACAGGTAAGGAACCCGTTCATGAGCTATCATTTTTCCAAGACCCTCGACCTGCCGTTCGACGATGCGATCGAAAAAGTGACTGCCGCGCTGGGCGAAAAAGGCTTCGGAGTGCTGACCACTATCGACGTCAAGGCGACGCTGAAGAAAAAGCTGGATGTGGATTTCCGGCCCTACACCATCTTGGGCGCCTGCAACCCGACCTTCGCCCACAAGGCCCTGCAAAGCGAAGGCAAGATCGGCACCATGCTGCCGTGCAACGTTGTCGTACAGGACACCGGCGACGGCGCCGTCGAAATATCGGCGGTCGATCCCATGGCCTCCATGCAGGCCATCGACAACCCGGACCTGGGCGCCATCGCCACCGAGGTCCAGGGCCTGCTCAAGGGCGTCATCGAAGGGCTTTAGAAAAAGACAGAGTTCGCAAGAAAAACGGCGACCCCCGATATCACTGGGGAACCGCCGTTTTTTATTCAGAACAAAAGGCCCGAAAAAACCAGGATTTCAGGCGCCTTTTTTGATCAGGATTTCTTGATCATGAACGTGTAGACACCGTCGTTGTCGTTGGTATCAACCAGCTCATTGCCGGTGGTGCGGCAAAACGAATCGAAGTCCTTCACCGATCCGGGATCGGTGGCGATCACTTCGAGAACTTCCCCCGCGCCCAGGTCCTTCAACGCCTTCTTGGCTTTGAGAATCGGCAGCGGGCAGTTCATCCCCTTGGTATCAAGTGTGGTTGTCGCGCTCATTTCGGTTTCATTTCCATTAATTGTTGCGTTTACTTGTCTTCCCTGTGGACGGCTATTTTAGTCATCCGGACCGACCCTGGCAATCAACCTTCGACATATTTCAGGCACAAAACCCTGAGACACGACGCCAGATTCTTCTGGTCCGAAAACTGGCAGTGGTCATGGACCTTGGTAATCAACCCCGCCACTGTCGTCCCTTCCTTTTCCGCCAGATCTTCCATCACCGTCCAGTAGGCCTGCTCCAGGCGGATGGTCGTCGAATGCCCATGAATGCGGACCGACCGGCGCACCGGCGTGTAAAAAATCTTCGCCTGTTCCGGGCTACACGTGGTGAACAACTGGGATAAGGGCGATTCCCCTCTTACGCCTTCGTTCGCACCCTGCTCACCTTTCCCAGGCGCGCTATCGCTCAAGATAGCCGGCAATGTTTTCTCCCCCTCTTTCCGGCGTTCCCGTTGCGGGGGTCTTAGCGCCCCCATCCACGCGGTACGACCGCCGACGTTAACTTGGAACCGGCTCAGATGAACAGGTTGATATCCGACTTCAGCGCGTTTTCCATATAGGTGGCGGCGCCGCCGATCTCAATGCCGTCGATCAGATCTTCCTTGCCCCATTCGAACAGGTCCATGGTCATCTGGCAGCCGATGAATTCGATATCCGATTCGATGGCGGCTTCACGCAGTTCCGGAATGGAGGCGACGCCTTTTTTCTTGATCAGGTTCTTCATCATCGCCGAACAGGCGGCATCGACGCCGGGAATCGCAGACATCAGGTTCGGCATGGTCATGTGCATGCCCATCAACGGCATTTCCATACCCGGATTGCCGAGGGTGGAAATCTGCAAATGGTCGAGGTTCTTTTTCAGAAGCTGCAACCCGTAAAACGTAAAGAACATGGTGACCTTGACGTCCATGGCCGCCGCCGTGGTTCCCAGGATGAAGGGCGGATAAGCCCAGTCCAGCGTCCCCTTGGTGACGATAATGCTCATGGATTTGGTGTTGGACCCGTCCCCGCTCATATTCAACTCTCTCCACTAGGTTGGTCCCTTGGCCGGACCTTTGGTTGGAACCGCGAAACAAGGGCTTCCCCGTCCGCAAAATTGTCCGCAAAATCGGATTTCAACCACTCTAACGACGCCAGCCTCTAGGCCGGTAGTACATGTTGCTTACACACGAACTTGTGTAAAGTCTTATATCAGGGAAAACCCTTATATCGAACGTCATAGGTCAAACTCCTCAGGCTTACCGGCCCCTTGCCTCCCACTTGCCCACCATTTGCCACCTCCTTTTGTGGTGTATTTTTGCAACACTCGGATAAAAACTGTTGCGCCCGTATCATAGTACTACGCTGTCAGTGGTTTTTAAAATACTATTAGCCCCACTCGTTAACCACACATTGAACGGTTGGCGTTGTGGAAATGGGATGTCCGGGCAGTAAGGCCCTGGCGTCCTTAAGGAACCTCGGGAGAGGGTTCCGATCAACCGTTTAGGGGAAAGTTCGAAATGTCAGTTAAAAAATTACAAACAGCATTGTTGACTGCCGTCCTGGCCGGGGGCACCGCCATTCTGGCGCAGCCCGCCCAGGCCACCGAGGGTTACTTCCAACATGGCTATGGTACTGCCGCAAAAGGCATGGCGGGCGCTGGCGTTGCCGCACCGCAAGACACCCAAGCCGCAATCAACAACCCTGCGGGCATTCGTGGCCTTGGCGATCGCTTCGATGGCGCCTTGTCATTCTTTTCACCAATTCGTAAGTATGACGCTAAAGTGCCCGAGGTCTTCATCGCTGACGAACAGCATGAAAGTCGGAGAAACCTCTTTTTGGTTCCGTCCCTGGGCGCAAGCTGGGACATGGGTAATTATTCCCTTGGTCTGGCCCTGACGGCCAATGGCGGCATGAATACGGATTATGACTCTACGGTCTTTGCGAACGGCACCACCCGGCCGTACCGGCGTTGACCTTAGTCAGGCTTTTATTGGCTTCACCTATGCCCGTGATATAAACAGCACTCACACCTTTGGCATCACGCCGACCATAGCGATCCAGCGATTTAAGGCTCAGGGCTTACAGGGGTTTGCCGGCATTTCACTGGATGGAGGCAGCCTGACGGACAACGGTCACGATTACTCCTGGGGTGGCGGCTTGCGTGTTGGCTGGTTGACCAGAGTGAATGACCAGCTGACTTTGGGTCTTTCCGGGCAAACCAGAATGTGGATGACCAAGTTCCACGAATATAAGGGCTTGTTCGCTGAAGGTGGCAGTTTCGACATCCCTGCTTCTTTGACCGTTGGCGGTTCTTACAAATTCAATGACAAGCTGACCATCAACGCTGATTACAAACGTATTTTCTACAATGACATCGATTCCATTTCCAACGGCCTCCCGTACGTTGGGCCGTTTCACACGGGCGCGGGCGGTAACGAGACTTCACAGTCTCTCGGCGGCGACGATGGTGTTGGCTTTGGCTGGCAGGACGTGAATATCTTCAAAATTGGCGCTCAGTACGTCTACAGCGAAGCCTTGACGTTGCGTGCGGGGGTGGCTCACAACACCGACCCCTTCGAGGGTACAGAAACGCTCTTCAACATCCTGGCCCCGGCCGTTGTTAACACACACTTGAGTGTTGGTGCGAGCTATACCCCTTCTCCGGGCATGACCTTGAACTTAGCGTTCACCCACGCATTTTCAGCCGATATCACCGGTGCCAACACCAACCACACTGCTGGTGCTACTGCTTTGGGTGGTAGTGGTACGGCCCACCAAATCGAACTGGAAATGTATCAGAACGATTTTGAAATTGGCCTTACCGTCGATTTCTAATACCAAATAAGACCGGGCGGCCCAACGCCCGACAGAGTGAGATATGTCAAAAGATTGCGCGTGACCTCCCCGGGTCACGCGCATTTTTTTGCTCGCCCAGGATTAGGACATCGCAAACCCTACGGCGCGTTGTATACGACCCGGCCGAGTGCGGATACGTCATACCCCGGCATGTCTTTGGCCCGTTCCAGAAACGCAGGGCTGGCGGCGAAAGCCAGCAAATCCTGCACCGGCGGCTCGAAATACGCCCGCCGGTGGATCGCCAGGTCAAAGCGTTCCCGGTGCAGGGGCAGGAAGTCGAGCCGGTGCTGGGCGGCCACCGAGGCGACGCACAGGCCCGCATTTGCCTTGCCCTCCTGCACCGCCAGGCTTAAGTCGGTTTCGCTCATCGCCGGGTGCTCCAGAACATCCAAAGCCTCCATCTCCAGTCCGGCTTGCCCGATCAGGTGCGCAAACAGGATCCGCGCCCCCGCCTGCGGCTGGCGGACACAGACGCGGGCCTTTTTCGACTCGAGGTCGGCGATGGACGCAATACCCAAAGGGTTGCCCGGCGCCAGCGCCAGTCCCTGTTCGCGCCACGCCCATTCGACCAGGACCACATCCAGGCCGGGGCACGCGGCCTGGACTGCGGCCTGGTTGTAGGTATCGGAGTCCGCATCATAGACATGCAGGCCCGACAGCATGGCGTCCCCGGCGGCAAGGCGTTCCAGCCCGTCGAGGCTGCCGCCCGGCATCATCGCCAGTTCGCAGCCGGATTCGCGCAGGCTCCACTCCAGCAGGGGGTCGTGCGAGCCGGCGCAGACTGCGGGAGGCGGCTGCCCCCCGAGGGTCATAGCGCCGCCCGCCCCCGGCACACCATCAGGGAATTCCGTGCCCTCGGCGACCCACTGGTCGATCAGAGGCTTCGGGAACAGCCACTTGCCGGTCACCCGAGTGGCGGGGATGCGCTTTTCGCGCAGCAGGTCATAGACCTTGCGCTCCTTAATGCGAAGGTAATCCGCGACCTCGCGGGTGGTCATGAGCTGATTCAACCATTCCCCCTGTTTCTTTCTGCATTATACTGCGTTTTTTCCGGACACCTCTCGAACTTTTTATCGGAAGAGGGTCAAAAAAAGGCGGACAAACCGTGTCATGTCCCTTACATACTAGAGGGTGAAAACAAATAAATACGGCCCGGGGTGGCGTAACGCCCCCGGACCAACGGCCAGACGGATTAACCGCAGGCCGTAAGTGGAGGAACAGGCTTCTCATGAAGCTAAACAAACAAGAGGTTCTCGTATGTAATTGCGAGGGCACGATGACTATTGACGCCAAGGCTCTGGGCAAGGCCTGCGCCGGGGCCGTGGGCTTAGACGAGGGGGCGGAAGCCAGCGGCGAGATGTCGGTCGCCAGCCAGCTCTGCCGGGTCGGGATCGAGGAATTCCAGCGCCACGCCAAAACCGGCGATCCGCTGTTGGTCGCCTGCACCCAGGAAGCGCCATTGTTTCTGGAGGCGCTGGATGAAATGGGAGAACAAGAGGCGAGGGGCGGAGAGACCGCGAGCGGGACCAAACAAGCGACTTCACCCATCCGCTTTGCCAACATCCGCGAAAAAGCCGGCTGGTCCAAGGATGCCGGAAACGCAGCCGCGAAAATGGCCGCCCTGCTGGCCGAGGCATCGCTCGACATCGAAGACAGCAATTCCGTCACCATGACGTCGGAAGGCGCGTTGCTGATCCTCGGCAACAGTGCGGACGCGCTGGAAGCGGCGCAAAAACTTTCAAACCGACTCGACGTCACGGTGATCCTGGAGCCCGGCACGAACGCCCTTCCGCCCCGCGTGATGGACGTACCCGTGTTCACCGGACGCATCACGGCGGCCGAAGGTCATCTCGGCCAGTTTCAAGTTTCGCTGGAAGACTTCATTCCCGCCAGCCCGTCCTCGAAGGGAACCCTCGGCTTCGACGGTCGGCCGCAGAAAGGCGCGTCCGAAGCCGATTTGATATTGGACCTGCGTGGCGGCGCGGCGCTGTTCCCCGCACCCGAAAAGCGCGACGGTTATTTCAATCCCGACCCCGGCAATCCGGCCCTGGTGGCGGACGCCCTGCTGGACCTGACGGACATGGTGGGGACGTTCGAAAAGCCCCGCTATGTGGATTACGACGACGCCATCTGCGCCCATTCCCGTGCCAAAATTACCGGCTGCACCCGATGCGTGGACAACTGCCCGACCGGCGCCGTCCAGCCCGACGGCGACAGAGTCGCCTTCGATCCTTATATCTGTGCCGGCTGCGGCACCTGCGCCAGCGTCTGCCCGACCGGGGCGGCGCGCTATAGCCTGCCCGCAGGCGAAACCCTGTTCAAGCGTCTGCGCACCCTGCTCCGCAGCTATGCCGGCGCGGGTGGCAAGAGGCCCCAACTCCTGGTCCATGACACGGAACACGGCGAAGTCATGATCTCCCTCATGGCCCGGAATGGCGGCGGCCTGCCGGCCAATGTGCTGCCATTCGTGGTCAATCAAGTCACCCAGGCGGGGCTGGACCTGCTGTTGGCGGCTTCAGCCTACGGGGCAGAACGTGTCCTGGTATTGTTGCCGCCAAACAAGGACGACGAACGCCCGGCCCTGGAAGCGGAACTCGCTCTTGCCGATACGGTTCTGGACGGCCTCGGCTACGGCACTGGGCGCTTCGAAATACTCGACGACGCCGACCCCGAGGCCATTGAGCAACGGCTCTATAGCCTGAAGGCCCTGTCGCCGATGGCGCAGGCCGACTTCCTGCCGCTGGGCCGCAAACGGTCCATCATGTCGCTGGCTTTAAGCGAACTGCACAAGGCCGCGCCCACGCCCGTCGATGCCATCGACCTGCCCGAAGGCGCACCTTTCGGCACCGTTATCGTGGACACGGACGGCTGCACCGTCTGCCTCGCCTGTGCCGGCGCGTGCCCGACCCGGGCGCTTCGCGACAACGAGGACAAACCGCAGCTCAGCTTTACCGAGCAGGCCTGCGTGCAATGCGGGCTGTGCCGCAACACGTGCCCGGAAAAAGTCATCACCCTGATTCCGCGCCTGAGTTTCCTGCCCGAAGCCGGTGAAGCGATAATCGTCAAGGAGGATGCCCCCTTCGAGTGCATTCGCTGCTCCAGGCCCTTCGGCGCGAAATCGTCCGTCGAGGCGATGGTCAAAAAACTGGAAGACCACCCCATGTTCCAGGAAAAGGGCGGTACGGACCGGATCAAGATGTGCGACGACTGCCGCGTCTTTGCGCTCGCCGAAGAAGACCAGCACCCGATGGCGGCAGGCGCCCGCCCGGCGCCCCGCACCACCGCCGATTACCTGGCCGAGCGCGACGAATTGCGCAAGGCGGCGGAAAAGGACATGGCGGAAAAAGGCCTGCTCGAAAAGAACGCCGGGGCTGACACGGAAGGAAAAGCCTGATGATTGACCCCTTCGGACGCGAGGTCAGCTATCTCCGGGTTTCAGTGACCGACCGCTGCGATTTCCGCTGTGTCTATTGCATGTCTGAAAACATGTCGTTCCTGCCCAAGGTGGACGTGCTGAGCCTGGAGGAACTGGACCGTTTGTGTTCGGCCTTCGTGCGCCAGGGCGTCAAGAAGCTGCGCCTGACCGGTGGCGAACCGCTGGTCCGCCGCAATATCATGAGCCTGCTGAAAAACCTGTCGCGCCACCTTGAGACCGGCGACCTGAAAGAACTGACGCTGACCACCAACGGCAGCCAATTGCCCAAATACGCCTCCCAACTGGTGGATTACGGCATCAAGCGGATCAACATTTCCCTCGACACCCTGGACGCCGATAAATTCAAGCAACTGACCCGCTGGGGCGAACTGGATAAGGTTCTGGCCGGCATTCGCGCCGCCAAAGACGCTGGCCTCGCGATCAAGATCAACACCGTCGCCCTGAAGAACTTCAACGAAGGGGAAATCGGCGACTTGATCCGCTGGTGCGGCGATGAGGGCTACGACATGACCCTGATCGAAACCATGCCGCTGGGCGAAATCGGCGGCGACAGGGTCGAACAGTATCTGCCCCTGTCAGACGTCCGGGAGCGCCTGGAGGAAACCTTCACCCTGACCGACATCGATCACAAGACCGGCGGCCCGGCGCGTTTCGTGGACATCAAGGAAACGGGCCGCAAACTCGGCTTCATCACGCCGCTGACCCATAACTTCTGCGAGGGTTGCAACCGTGTCCGGCTGACCTGCACAGGCACGCTTTATATGTGTCTGGGCCAGGACGACGCCGCCGACCTGCGCACACCGTTGCGCGCGTCGGAAGGTGACGAATTGCTGGATACCGCCATCCTGGAAGCCATCGGCCGCAAGCCCAAGGGTCACGACTTCGCCATCGACCGGGCAGGCGAAAGCCCGGCGCTGACCCGCCACATGAGCGTCACGGGCGGCTAATATCCCCGGACACCTCCCGAGAAGGCTTGACCCGGCCTGTCTGCCCGACATCTATTAAGGGTATCTCTTAATCAAGTGGCGACCACAACGCCGGACGGGGAACCGTGGATATCCTGGATTTTCTGCAACGGTTGATGTGCTGGCTAGGGTTTCATGATTTCCGGGTCCTGGAGGTCACCTTCGGCTTCGGCGAAGCCGGTGACGTGGAAAAGGTCGAATGCAAAAATTGCGGCTATGTCACCACGCGCACGAAACGCCGGGACTAACCGCAGCCTCCCCTTACACGAACCTTCCTTTCGCAGCCAAGCCGACAGGATCGCCTTAGCCGTGAATATACATTTCCAGTTGCTCGATGGTCGTTTTCTGCTCGTCTATAACGCTCCTGACCAGATCGCCGATGGACACCAGCCCAATCAGTTCGCCATCGTCCAGCACCGGCAGGTGGCGGACACGGCGGCGTGTCATGACCGACATGCATTCATCAACGGTCTGTTCGGGTCGGGCGAAAATCACCGGTGACGCCATCACGTCACGGACCGTCGTTTCCGGAGACGCCTTGCCCTTCAGGAACACGTTGCGGGCGTAATCCCGCTCGGCGAACATTCCGATGGGCTTTTCGTCTTCCATCACCACCAGGGCACCGACATCCTTTGCCGCCATTTTCCTGATAGCATCCAGCACGGTTTCGTCCGGACCGATGGTCAGGACACTGCGGCCCTTCCATTCGAGCAACCGCCATAACATGGTCATCCGAAAACCTCCTTTTAAAAAAGAACAGGCGCGGATCGTCTGCGTAGCGTTTGCTTTTGATGGGCCAGTATAACAGATTCCCAGCCCGGAATGAAGGAAGGTGTAAAAAACGGGCGGAAGCGCTATCTCATCCGGGTTCCGGTCAGATAATCCATCGCCGCATCAACGCCGCCGCCTGCGTTGTCCAGGCCGAACAGCCGCAGTCCCATTTCCACACCGACCAGCGTGCCACCGAGCGTCAGGTCGTTGAAATCGCCAAGGTGGCCGATACGGAAAACCTTGCCAGCGACACGGCCCAGGCCCGAACCCAGCGACATGTCGAAATTGTCCAGCACCACCTTTCGGAAATCATCGGCGTCACGGCCATCCGGCATCAGCACCGCGGTCAGGGACGAGCTGTATTCCGCTTCATTGGCGCACCACAATTCCAGCCCCCAGGCCCTGACGGCGCGCCTTGTCGCCTCGCCGTGCCGCGCATGGCGGGCGAAGACATAGTCCAGCCCTTCCTCGTTCAACATGTCCAGCGCCTCTTTAAGCCCGTATAACAAATTCGTCGCCGGGGTATAGGGGAAGAAGCCCTTTTCATTGGCGCTAAGCATCTCAGCCCAGCGCCAGTAGGATTTCCGAAACCCGGACGCTTCCGCCGCCGCCAGGGATTTCGGATTGACCGCCGTAAAGGATAATCCCGGCGGCAGCATCAGGCCCTTTTGCGAGCCGCTGACGGTGACATCGACGCCCCATTCGTCGTGCCGGTAGTCCATGCAGGCCAGCGACGAAATGGTGTCGACCATCAAAAGCGCCGGGTGGGACGCCGCATCCATGGCAGCGCGCACGGCGGCGATATCGCTGGTAACGCCTGTAGAGGTTTCGTTGTGAACGGCGCAGACGGCCTTGATCGTGTGACCGGCATCGGCGGTCGGGCGGTCTTCCCCCGCCGCAGCATCGACGCCCGTGCGCCAGTCGCCGGGAACCAGATCAATCTCCAGGCCCAGGTTCTCGGCCAGGCTCTTCCACAGGGTCGCGAATTGCCCGGTTTCGAACATCAGCACCTTGTCGCCGGGCGACAGCGTGTTGACCAGGGCCGCCTCCCACGCGCCGGTGCCCGACGCCGGGAAAATAACCACCGGGTGTTCGGTTTTGAACACGCCCTTGATGCCGGCCAGAACCGACAGACCCAGTTCGGCAAAATCCGGGCCGCGATGGTCGATGGTCGGACGCGCCATGGCCAGAAGGACCCGCTCCGGCACATTGGTGGGGCCTGGTATTTGTAAAAAATGACGGCCGCTTTTATAGGTCATGACGTCTCTTCCCTGTATTCATTCAGAGATTGAGTATACAGGGAATCGATAAACCTGAAACCTCAGGGCCTCAACCCGTTGAGATAATCGTTCAGGCCCATCAGGCACTGGTGGAAAATCTTCATGTCCTGGGCGTTCTTGGCCTGGCTGAAGGCACCTTGAAGGGCGGCGATAATGAACGCCGCCGTGGTGTCGACCTCGATCGCCGTATCGACGCTTCCCGCGTGCTGGCCTTGCCTGAGCGCCTTGGCCAGCATACGCCGCCAATCGCGGTAGAGAATTTCGATGCGGCTGCGGAAGCCGTCGTCCACCGGGGCCATTTCCTGCGCCAGATTGTTGAGCGGGCAGCCCAAAGTCAGCATTTGCGGCAAGTCTTTCTTAAGCCGCGTCGAAATGACTAAAGCCAGCGCCTGCAGCGGGTCGTCCTTATCCTCCAGGGGCCTAAGCCACCAGTCGTTCAGATAGTCCCGCAAAGGGCCTTCGACGACGGCATAGCCGAGTTCCATCTTCGATGAAAAATGGTGATAAAGCGCGCCCTTGGTCAGGCCCGTTTCGGCGAGAATCGCATTCAGGCCGGCGGCTTGAAACCCGTCGCGGTGAATGGCGCGGAACGCCGCGTCCAGCAACAGACGCCGCGTAGAGAGGGATTTTTTCCGGGGCTTCGCCATACCGGTCAGTATGTTCCGGTCTATACCTGAAAACAAGGCCCCCATTTTGCTTTCTCCCTTGATTTTACAGGAAAAAAGTACGACACAGACGAGACTTAAGGAAAAAACCGATGAAATTCGACACCATCGCCATTGCCGCCGCCGAAGGACCGGAAGCGCAAAATGCACTCGCTAATCTGAGCGAACGCTACGAAACGGTGCCTGCCGAGGAGGCCGATATCGTTGTCGCCCTTGGCGGCGACGGCTTCATGCTGGAAAGCCTGCACCGCCATATGGAAAACCCGAAGCCCATCTATGGTATGAACCGGGGCTCCATCGGGTTTCTGATGAATGCGTTCGAAGAAGACGGCCTGCTGGAGCGCCTAAAAAAGGCCGAACCGGCCCAAGTGCATCCGCTGCGCATGACGGCAACGGACGCCGAGGGGGCCGAACATCAGGCGCTGGCCATCAACGAGGTTTCGCTGCTTCGCCAGACCCGGCTGGCAGCCAAACTGAGAATCGAAATCGACGGCGTCGAGCGCATGTCGGAACTGGTTTGCGACGGCGCCATGGTGGCGACGCCGGCCGGCTCGACGGCCTATAACGTCTCCGCGTACGGCCCCATCATCCCCATCGGCACGGGCGTTCTGGCATTGACGCCGATCAGCGCCTTCCGGCCCCGGCGCTGGCGCGGCGCGCTGTTGCCGGAAACCGCTACCGTGGTCTTCGAGGTCAGCGACCCCACCGTACGCAAGGTCAGCGCCACCGCTGATTTCACCGAGGTCCGCAACGTCGCCCGGGTGGATATCCGCCGCGCCACGGATTGCACGGTCACCTTTTTGTTCGACCCCGAACACGATCTTGAGGAACGCATCCTCAAAGAACAGTTCCTGCCGTGACAAGAAGCGGGGACGGGCCTCTTTGCGGGGGCATCCCCGAAGTCCCCGGGGCCCGGACAGGGACCAAATAATGACTCTACCCGCGTTCCTGAAATTCGATCCCCGGCTGGTCTTCGGCGCGTTCCTGACCCTGTTGCTGGGCGCCGTCGGCGGCGCCGTGTTCGATTGGCTGACCATGCCGCTGGCCTGGCTGATCGGGGCCATGATCATCATCACCATCGCGGCCTTGGCGGGCGCCCCTTTGAAACCGCCGGGGCGGCTCAGAAACCTGATGATCGGCGTGCTCGGCATCATGCTGGGCAGCGCCTTCACGCCGGACATCCTGGAAAGCGCCGTTTTGTGGTCAACCAGCATCCTGACCCTGATAGCCTTCGTCGTCGTACTGGCCGCGGGCGTCGCCGTGTTTCTCAACCGGGTCGCCGGGTTCGATCCGGTGACGTCCTATTTCGCCGCCGCGCCGGGCAGCTTCGCCTCGATGGTCATCATGGGCGTCGAGATGGGCGGCGACGAGCGTAACATATCGCTGATCCACGCCATCCGCATCATGCTGACGGTACTGGTGATCCCGTTCTGGTTCCGGTTTTACTACGGCTATGTGCCCGGCGGCGCCGGAGGGCTTCCGGGGCTGGGGTCGATCATGGATTTCCCGCTCGATGACTTCGCCATCCTGGCCGCCTGCGCGTTGGGCTACCCACTGGCCAAGCTGGTGCGGATGCCCGCCGGCGCCTTGTTGGGGCCGATGTTCCTCAGCGCCGTGGTTCATTTGACCGGATTGACGTCGGCCAAGCCGCCGTCCGAGATCGTCAACCTGTCGCAGTTGGTCATCGGCACAGGACTGGGCTGCCGCTTCGTCGGGCTGCATGTGAAGCGCGTGATCGGCACCATGATGCTCAGCGTCGGCGTCACCTTGTTTATGCTGTTGCTGGCGGCATCCTTCGCGTTCGGCCTGGAATACTTCACCGGCCTGCCCTTCGCCGCCCTGTGGCTCGCCTTTGCGCCGGGGGGGCTGGCGGAAATGACGCTGATCAGCCTGGCCATGGGCATCGACACGGCGTTCGTGTCGACCCATCATCTGGTGCGGATGATCTTCCTGGTGTTTGTGACGCCGCTGGTGTTTTCGCAGATCCGGGACCGGCTGGGCGCTAAACCCAGGAAGTAGCTATTCCCGGTGATCGGCGCCGACGGCGTCCGAAACATGGGCGAAGCCGTCCCGTTCCATCAGGCGGACAAGATCGCGGTTGATGCGCCCGACCAATCCCGGCCCTTCGTAGACCAGCGCCGTATAGAGTTGCACCAGCGAGGCGCCTGCGCGGATCTTGGCGTAGGCATCGGCGCCCGAAGAAATCCCGCCGACGCCGATCAGCGGAATTTTCCCCTCCGTCAGCCTGTACAGGTCGGCCAGCACACGGGTCGAAGACTCGAACAAAGGCTTGCCGCTCAGCCCCCCCGCCTCATCCCGGTGGCGGTCCCGCAATCCTTCAGGCCGCTCGATCGTGGTGTTTGTCGCGATCAGGCCATCCAACCTCTTGTCCAGAGCCACGGCGGCGATGTCGCGCTTGTCGTCTTCGGTCAGGTCGGGCGCGACTTTTAGCAACACCGGGGGCGGAGCGTCCGGAGCGGCCTCCATCCGGGCGGCAAAAACCGCATCGAGCAATTCGCCCAGTTCGCCCCGCCCCTGCAAGGCCCGAAGCCCCGGCGTGTTGGGCGAAGACACGTTGACCACCAAATAGTCGGCGACTCCCGCGAAGGCGCGCACACCGGCGGCGTAATCGGCCGCCGCATCCTCACTGGTCTTGTTCTTGCCGAGATTGACGCCGACCGGCCCGGAACGCCGGGCGTGCGGCGGCAAGTTGCCCAGAACCGCGTCCATGCCGTCCCCATTAAAGCCCATGCGGTTGATGACGGCGCGTTCTGCCTCAAGCCGGAACAGGCGCGGCTTCGGATTGCCCGGCTGCGGTTTCGGCGTGACGGTGCCGACTTCGACGAAGCCGAAGCCTTGGCCCAGCATGGCTTCGGAGACTTCGGCGTTTTTGTCGAACCCCGCGGCTAGGCCCACCGGATTGGCGAAGTCCATGCCCCACAGGGATTGCGCCAGCCGGGGGGTATCGACAGGTCGGCAGGCAGGCACCAGTCCCCGTTTCAGGGCGGCGACGGCAAGGCCATGCGCGGTTTCGGGATCAAGCCGGCGGACGAAGGGCCAGAGCAGGGAATACAGACCGCTCATACGGCTACCGCATCTAAATCTATATCGGCGGGAAAAACATGGCGTCCGTCCGGCGCCAACGAAAGATCATCGGCGCGGGCCACGGCGTCCACCGGCAGCGGCCCGTAGAGGTGTGGAAACAACGCGCCGCCCCGCGATTCTTCCCACTTCAGGGCCTCGCCCAGAGCCCCGGCATCGACGCTCAATAACACCAGCCCGTCCTGCCCGGCACGGTGTTTGGCGGCGCTGGCAACGACCTGATCGGCGGCGGAGAAATGAATGAAACCGTCGGCGGCATCCTGGGACGAGCCTTCATAAACGCCCGCAACTTGAGCCGCCTGCCATTCGGCCCGTGTGCACATGTGATAGATGATCGGGGCGTCTACCATTGCAGCTTCTCGCCGCCTTCGATGGTCAGGCCGCCGTCGCCGCCGATGGAAATGGCCTGTTCGTCCTGTTCTTCAACAGGTGCGAGTGCGGGTTCCGGTGTGGGTTCAGGGATGGGTGCAGGCTCCGGTTCCGTTTCGGTGTCCGCTTCCGGAACGTCCCCGGAGCTTTCACCGACAAGCCCTCCCAGCATATTGTCGATAGCGTCCACTTCGGATTCTGCGCCCGGCACGTCCAGGGTGGCCAGGCTTTCCGGCCCATAGTCCGCAACTGGAATGGCGGAAAAATCGAGGCCGGAGTCCATTTCCTCGGGACTGTCCCCGCTCATCACGCCGTCGACCCCAACCTGACACAGGTCATGGGCCTCTGCGGCGGTCAGCGGACGGGCATACAACGCGATATCGTCCATCTCGCCGTGGAAGAACTGCCCGGCCTCGCCCTCCATCGTTTCGACGGCGCCGAAACACCAGGGCGCGGTGTTGACGTCCAGCCCGCCGGCGCATTCCCCGGAGCCGATGGCCTCGCCGTTGAGATAGGCCTTTACGCTGTCCGTCCCTCCACTCGGCCCGCCGCCGGAAGTCCAGGTCACCGTTGCTTGATTCCAATCGTTGGCGCCGAAAGTCCCGGCATCAACGACAAAATCCTCGCCTCCGGCCGAGCGCGTCACGAGTTGCAGTCTTCCATCCCGGATCCGCAGGGCGAAATAACCGGGCGCCTCAGGACCGCCCCTGGAGGCGATGGTTCCGGACCCGATGGCAAAGGCGCAGAACCAGAGCGTCAGGGTTCCCCGGGCAAGCTCCATAGCGGGGTCCGGCGGGATGCGGATATAGTCGTCGATGCCATCGAACACCGCGATGGCGTGAAAAGCCCCGCCTTCATCCTCGTGATTGCCGAAAACCTGGCCGTGGTGCATTCCCGTTTGGTCGACGGTGGCGGCCCCCGTCGACTCATCCAGCTTCCAGTAGGCAACGGGACTGGGCCTGGCTTCCGGCGTTGCATCTTCAAGGTCATCGACAAAAACCGGCGCTTGCAGAGGCGGAGACGCGGGCACGGGCTCTGGAATGAATTCAGGCTCGGGAACCGGTTCGCGATGGGAGATTTCGCCGATTTCAACCATCAGGCTGCCCGAAGAGATCAGCCCCTCCCCGCCGGTGACGGCGATGCCGATAATGAAATCCCCGGTGGCGTCGGCCGGTGGCGAAACCTGCAAATCCTCCAGTTCCTCCACCGTCAGGGTCCAGGTGCTGTCACCGTTGTTGTGTCCCGCCGACAAGGCCGCGCCACGGGGAACGCCGCTGATGATGGCAGTCAAGCCCGGCGTGGCCGTGTCGGCAAAACCGGTGTCGATGGCCAGGGCGATCGCCCTATCGGCATCAAACGGGGCCGCTTCGGCGGGGATGGCCGGAACGTCCTCCCCCGGTGGGGAAAGAGGCTCCGATTCCGTTTCCAGGATGGGTTCGGGCGCCGGCCCGGGGACTGGCCCGGGGACTGGTTCGGGGATTGGTTCGGGCTCAGGTTCGTGAAAACCGGGAGTCGCCGGCAGGGCCACACCGAAAGCAACGGTTTCCGGCGGCCCGCCCCCATCATCGACCTGGACCCGCAGGCTGACAGTCAGGATGGTTTCGCCGGACCCGGACGCGGGCAGGGAAAGGCTCAAGCCCTCCAGGTCGCCGCTTTCCAGCGACCAGACGCCGTCTTCGCCAAGCACTCCCGCCGACACCAACGCACCGGGCGGAACGTTGGCGATGGTGCCCCCCAGAACGCGCGCGCCCTGAAAATCCAGCGGGACCTCGATCGGGAAAGCGCCATCCCAAACACCGGTTTCCTGTTCGTCCGTCATGGTTCTTTCTACTACAGCGGGTTTACGTTTGTGTGTGTCATATCATATTGCCGTTTTTTTCCTTGGCATCCAAACCCATTCCGGGCTGAGACATACCCCTTTCAGAATAGGCCGCAAGGACCATAGCCATTGCGCGCCATATGACGGTACACTCATTTTTTAAACCAACGAGCCGAGCCATGCCCGATCACGCCGCCGTTCTTTTCGCCAACGACGCTTTTTACGTGGCCTTCGCCAACCAGGACTTTCAGGCTATGGAATTCGTCTGGTCCGAACGGGACGCCGTGACCTGCATTCACCCCGGCTGGGACGTGCTGACGGATCGCGACGAGGTCATGGAAAGCTGGGAGCAAATTCTCTCCAACCCCACACCGACCAACATTTCCTGCAAAAGCCCGACGGTCCATGTCTTCGCCGAGACCGCCTATGTGGTCTGCCACGAGATGCTGGACCAAGGCTATCTGGTGGCGACCAACCTCTTCATCAAAGAAGACGGACAGTGGAAAATGATCCATCATCAGGCCGGCGCGGCCCCGCTCCCGGACGACCTGGAAGATGAACCCGAAGACACCCTGCAGTGAGGCGCCATTGAGAAAAATATTAATGACCATCGGCGATGTCGTGATCACCGCCGAATTGTTCGACACCCCAACGGCGGACGCCATTTATCAGGCCCTGCCGTTCTCCTCCGCCGCCAACACCTGGGGCGAGGAAGTCTATTTTGAAACCCCTGTGCGGGCCGAGCACGAGGCGGACGCCCGCGACGTGGTCGAGGCCGGCGAACTTGCCTTTTGGCGCGCGGGCAGCGCCATCGCTATCGGCTTCGGGCCGACGCCGGTCTCTCAAGGCGATGAAATCCGCCTGGCCTCCCCCTGCAATATCTGGGGCCGGGCAGTGGAAGACGTGCGCTCGCTGTTAAATGTTCGAGACGGCGCGCCCATCACCGTCGATATTCTCTGATCGAATTTCCGGAGACCCTCTTCATGTCCAACCGCACCATCGCCCTTGATGACGCCTTGTACGATTACCTGACGTCCGTTTCGCTCCGCGAGCCTGATATACTCAAGCGCCTGCGCGAGGAAACCGCCGCCATGCCCCAGCACAGCATGCAAATTTCCCCGGAACAGGGGCAGTTCATGGGGCTTCTGGTAGAACTGACGGGGGCAAAAAAATGCCTCGAGATCGGCACCTTCACCGGCTATTCGGCTCTGTCGGTCTGCCGGAAACTGCCCGACGACGGAACCCTTGTCGCCTGCGATATCTCGGAAGACTTCACCAACCGCGCCAAACCCTACTGGCAGGAAGCCGGCGTCGCGGACAAGATCGACCTTCGCATCGGCCCGGCGCTCGATACCCTGGACGCATTAATTGCCGGCGGCGAAAAAGGCACCTTCGATTTCGCCTTCATCGACGCCGACAAGGTCAACTACCTGGGCTATTTCCAGCGTGCGCTCGACCTCTGCCGCCAGGGCGGGCTGATCTGTGTCGACAATGTGCTATGGAGCGGCGCCGTCGCAGACCCGACGCGCAACGACGATGACACGCAAGCCATCCGCACCTTCAATCAGGCGATGTCCAGGGACGCCCGCATCAGCCTTAGCATGCTGCCCATCGGCGACGGGTTGACCCTAGCCCGCAAGCGTTAGAATTTTTTTCGCAAATGCGTCGTCGCGGATGATTTCATCCGCTTGGGATTTGCTCTAGCGGTTCTTCCACTCAGCCTTTCGCTTGTTGGCGAAGGCGTCCATGCCTTCCTTCTGGTCTTCGGTGGCGAAAGCGGAATGGAACATTCGGCGTTCAAACCGCACCCCTTCGGCCAGGGTTGTCTCGTAAGCCCGGTTGACCGATTCCTTGACCAGCATGGCCGCCGGACGCGACAGGCCGGCGATCTTGGCCGCCGTCTTCATGGCATCCGCAAGCAGCTCGTCGGCGGCAACCACCCGGCTGACCAGCCCTGAGCGTTCGGCCTCATCGGCATCCATCATGCGCCCGGTCAGACACATCTCCATGGCCTTGGACTTGCCGACAAAGCGGGTCAGGCGCTGGCTGCCGCCGGCGCCGGGCAGCACGCCCAAGGTAATTTCCGGCTGGCCGAATTTGGCGTTGTCGGCGGCGATGATGAAATCGCACATCATCGCCAGCTCGCAGCCGCCGCCGAGGGCATACCCCGCGACCGCAGCGATGACCGGCTTGCGGACCGTCGTCACGCGCTCCCAGTTGCGCGTGATGAAATCCTCCTGATAGGCGTCCATGTAGCTCTTGGACTGCATTTCCTTAATGTCTGCGCCCGCCGCAAAGGCCTTTTCAGAGCCGGTGATGACGATGCAGCCGATGGTCGGATCGGCCTCGAAGCCGTCCAGCACCGAAGACATTTCCTCCATCAGGCCTTCCGACAGGGCGTTCATGGCGTCGGGGCGGTTGAGGGTGATAACGCCGACGGCTTCGTTTTTTTCAACGATGATATTTTTATAGGTCATGGGATTTTCTTTCGGTTTCAGTAGGGGGTCAGAATAGCAACGCAAGGGCGACGGAGGCGACAAGAAGGACGGCAAATATCATATTGATGGCGCGATTGATAGCCGGATCCCGAGCGATCTGGGTGAGAGATGCTCCGACAAAGAGCCATACCACATTGCTGGAAGAGAAAATCGTCAACACGATGGCAATCTTGAGCGCGACGTCCAGCTTAAGGGCCCCTTCCACCAGCACAAATCCGGAGAAAAGCGCCGTAACAGCCGCGTATGCCTTCGGATTGACGAGCGATAAAAATACGCCGCCAAAGAAGGAAGGCTGGCGATGTTGATCAGTCGATTCCGTCAATAGCGGTGCCGTGGCAATGCGATAGGCGAGGTAAACAATGTAGGCCGCCGCCAGTGTCGTCAAAACGGGGGCGGCACCTGGCATTGCCAGCAAAACGCCCATAACGCCGGTTGCGATGATGCCCATCACGATGATCATGCCGATTGCGATCCCAGCCATATAGCCGAGGCCACGCCGCGCACCGAAAGCGGCACCGATGGCGGCAAGACTCAAATTCGCAGGACCGGGGCTACTGAGTAGCGCAACCCCGGCTAAAATGAAGCCGAACAGGCCTTCCATTCATTTCCTCTTAACCAGCAACGCCAAGAATCAGAGAGCGTCGGTGCCTGTTTCTCCGGTGCGGATGCGCATGGCTTCGGCGACTTCAAGAACGAAAATCTTGCCGTCGCCGATCTTGTCCGTGTTGGCGGCGCCGCGGATGGTTTCCATCACCCGGTCCACGTCTGCGTCATCGATGACAATATCGATCCGTACCTTGGGCACGAATTCGATCTCGTATTCGGCGCCACGGTAGATTTCCGTCTGCCCTTTCTGGCGTCCGAAGCCCTTGGCCTCCGACACTGTCAGGCCCTGCACTCCCAGTTCGGTAAGGGCCTCGCGCACGGCGTCCAGTTTGAACGGTTTGATGATGGCTATAACAAGTTTCATGTTTTCTTATCCTTTCCACACAGACTGTAGCCGCATTACAGGCTGTAGCCGCTTTCGCCATGGGCCGAAACGTCGAGTCCCTGGGTAATTTCGTCGTCGCTGACCCGAAGGCCGGTAAGGACCGCGGTCACCTTGATAATAATGAACGACAGTACCACCGACCAGACAACGGTGGCGACGACGCCGATAGCCTGCACGCCAAGCTGTGAGCCGACCGTGGAGCCTTCAGCCAATCCGCCGCCGCCAAGGGCCGCGATGCCGAATACGGCGGCCAACATGGTACCGGTAATTCCGCCAACGCCGTGAACGGCGAACACATCGAGCGAATCATCAATACCCCAACGCATTTTGACCAGCGACACCGCCCAAAAGCAGACCAGGCCGCCGGCCAGCCCCAGCGCAACACCGCCCAGCGGCCCGACGAAGCCGGACGCAGGCGTGATCGTCGCCAAACCCGCGACCATGCCGGTAATAATGCCGATCAGGCTGGGCTTGCCGAATTTCACCCATTCAATGACCATCCACACCAGCGATCCTGTCGCCGCCGCGATGTGCGTGACCAGCATCGCCATGCCGGCATTGCCGTCCGCGGCCACCGCGCTGCCGGCGTTAAAGCCGAACCAGCCAACCCACAACATGGCGGCGCCGATCATCGACAGCCCCGGATTGTGCGGCGGGCGAAGCCCCATGGGAAAGCCCTTGCGCGGCCCCAGCATAAACGCCAGCAGCAGCGCCGAGCTTCCGGCGGTGGCGTGCACCCCCAACCCGCCGGCGAAGTCCATCACGCCCATGTCGGCGAGCCAACCCTATGGCCTCTCGAGCTATGTGAGAGGAGCACG
>JACKQG010001389.1_pt2 | contig 27456 bp, 30 predicted proteins | sample 8237621 | NCBI WGS metagenome assembly JACKQG01 (sample SAMN15677084, study PRJNA649215) | marine metagenome | biome: marine; feature: Black Sea; material: saline water; isolation source: suspended particulate matter (SPM) from the Black Sea western gyre | collected 2013-06-09/2013-06-10 | depth... | reverse complement strand
GACCGACATCGGTCGGGCTCTGGATGAGTCCGCAGGAATAAGTTCAACGTCTTTCGACCCAATCACCCGGGAGTTTACAGTGACATACGATGAGGCTGCCGCAACGGCAGAACAAATTCATACAGTCGTTGAAAGAACGGATAATTACCGGTTAACAGATTGGCTGGAACAGGACAGTAGGTAAAAGTCGGTTGTAGAATGGAGCCCTACGGGTAAACCCGTGGTACCTTAAATTTACGTCCTTCAAGACGACATCCCGATCCTGGGATGAATTTTGTAATTCATCCCCGCCTAAAGCCTGTACTGAACAAAGTGAATGTGCATGCACTGAACAGCCTGTCCCGATAGCGGAATAGCCTGCCCCGATAGCGGAACGTAGTGGAGTGTATCGGGGTAGTGGAGTGTATCGGGGAAGTGAATGAGACGTGGTTTTCTGCTTGTCGGGATAAATTTGAGATATACAATTTGCGGTTTGGTGAAAATAAACGTTTTTCACTCTAAATAGTTACTGATTTCGGAGTGATTTCCTTTCAAGCTTCACTGAACTTGATGTTGACTATAAATCTAGGTCGGACGGCTATTGCGGTAATTATTTATGGCATATGTGGGCAACCGGTTTTATTTGTATGACTTTATCGTTTCAATTATTCCTGTCTCATACATAGTTGTTTCAAAACCAAACTCCTTTTCAAACCTGCTGCTATCAAATAAATATTCTGAGTCAAGCTGATACAGCATTTCAATATTTTCTTTAATTAATGGATTAAAAAACCCAGCCATTTTTATCATCCATTTTTTAAGGACTGTGATTTCAGGTTTTACCCCAAATCCTTGGGCAATTAATTTAGTAATTTCGTTGCCCGTCAATGTATTTTTATCGGTTGGCAAATGCCAAACTTGATTGAAAGCAGATTCTGTATTACCTAAGAGAGCAGTAGCTTTTCCAGCATCCGGAGTATAAGTTAGTGAGTGTTTCAATTTGTCATTTATCATCCACTGTGCCTTTTTACCTTTCGAATAATTATCAAAAATCATTATATTTATAAAACTTAAAGCAGCATTTGGTCCATAAAAATCTGCTGATCTCGCTATTAATGCTTTCAAATTGCCTTGTTTGATTTCATCCATTAATGTTTCTGCAATAGTGGCTCTAATTTCCCCTTTTTTACTTGCGGGATTAACTGGAGTTTTTTCATCCATCCATCCATTAACTTTTCCATAAAGATAAACGTTGTCAAAAAATACTAATTTTGAGTTATGCTTTTTGCAAGCATTAATAACATTCTTCATTATTAATGGCCACTTATCTTCCCAAATCTTGGCGCTATAAGGTAGTCCTACTGTTAAATAAACTATTTTCGAATCTTTAACTGCATTATCTGTTTGTTCAGCATTAGTTAAGTCGGCCGAAAATATTTCATTCGTTTGGTTTACTTTTATTGGATTACGACTTACCAATCTTATCTGCTTGGTATATTTCGTTAAAGCCTTTGCAATTTCATTTCCAATTACTCCATTTGCCCCCAAAATTGTTTGCATAATTTTTTCCTCTTTTAATCAACTTGTCACCAATGATAAATTATTTGAGTAATAGTGATTTCCGGATTCCTGACTTTTCAGTTTACCATAAATTTTTCACGGAAAACTAATGTTGATTTCAGTACTTTAATCAATCAGGTTTTTATATACCTTCTGTAGCTCTGTTTCCGTATCGCTGATAAGCTCCTGGATGATTTCAGCGATGGTCTGAATTTTATTAACCAATCCCACCGATTGCCCGGCCATGAGCGAACCATAATCCACTTCACCATCAACCACCGCCCGCCGCAGAGCGCCGATCCAGAATTCCTCCACCTTTAACTGAGCATCAATCCGGTTGATTTCGCCAGCATCCATTTTTTTAAGTAATTCAATCTGCAGACGACTGAAATCATCATGACCTTTATTACGCAGGGCGCGGACGGCTACCACCGGTAATCGGCTATCAATTTGCGGAGTTGCAATTGCATCGCGGGCATTGGCATTGATAAAACGTTCCTTAAATTTGCTATGGGTATTAGCTTCTTCGGCCACAGCAAAGCGGGTACCCATCTGAATGCCTGCGGCCCCCATCAGCAGCAGGTGGGCACACATTTTACCAGAACCGATTCCACCCGCTACAAAAACCGGAACAGCACTTACTTCGAATAAAACCTGCTGTAATAAAATCGTCAGGGTTACATGTCCCACATGACCACCGGCCTCCATCCCTTCTAGAATCAAGGCGTCTGCTCCGTAGCGGATCATACGGTCGGCAATCGATTTGGTTGAAGCAAAGCACATTACCTTGGCGCCGGTTTTTTTCACCAGTTCCACTTCTCTGCCCCGGGGAAAGCTACCAGCGAAAATGACAAAGTCCGGTCTGGTTTCTTCCACCAGTTCGATATGATCCCGATACATGGGTGCTATTGTGATCAGGTTGACACCAAAAGGTTTAGCAGTTAGATTGCGAGTTTCAGCAATTTGATTGCGCAAAATATCGACTGGTGTATTGCCAGCAGCAAGTGATGCAAACCCGCCGGCATTACTGATCGTGGCTACTAATTTAGGATCACTTACCCAAGTCATGGCGCCGCAGATAATGGGGTATCGTACTCCCAAAAAATCGGCTCCACGGGCGAAATATTTTTCATATAGGTTCTTCTTACTCATTGGTATCCTTTCTGCCCTAAAAATGTGCTATAAATTCGGATCATTTGCGATGATGATGCAACCTATTACTAACTATTTCTCAATAATAGAAATAGGGGAATTTCTGTAAATATAAGAGGATATGACGATCCGATTATATATTAATATTTGAACGAATATTCAAATTAATCCTTGAAATCTTGCCACTGTCAAACTATATTTAACTGTCTTTATTACTAAGGGGGTTAATCATTAAGGAGCTTATTGATTAAATCAATTCTTAATAAAGTAGCTGATAATATCCTGCTTTTATCGCAAATAATTCAGGAAAATACTGAACCTGACTTATTAAGGAGCATCAGCCCTGAGCATATTTCTCGAACCCAACTTTCGATTCTCAAAATCCTCTATATTAGTGGACCTCAGTCGGTCAGGTCGCTGGCCGAAATATTCAATCTCAGCAGTGCCGCCATAAGCCAAAATGTCGATCGATTGGCCAAACTCAAATTTATTAACCGCCAACAACAGCCCGAGGACCGGCGAGCTGTTACTATTTCAATTAAAAAAGAAGGCGTCAACCTGCTGAATAAATATGATGAATTGCGCTACCAGTTGCATATTGATGTATTAGCAGATTATTCGGAAGAGGAACATATTGAGTTTGATAAATTGTTAGAAAAGTATATTGGAAATCTAATTAGGCACAGTAAGGTTTTGGATCTGGTTTGTTTACAGTGTGACGGGTCATTTACTGATAGTTGCCAGATTAAGAGTCATAACAAACACTGCTATTACTTGCCAAAGTAAACAAATTTGAAAGTTAGAGAAAATAAAAGGAAGGAAGGCAATATGAAAAAGCATGAGACATACTCTGATGTCCTTAATGCCAGGGGGATCGAACGGCGTGATTTCATAAAATACTGCAGCCTAATCGGAACTTACCTTGGTCTTTCCGCATCGATGGTACCGAAGATTATTCATGCCATGGAAACCAAACCCAGAATCCCGGTTATCTGGCTCCATGGATTAGAATGTACTTGTTGCAGCGAATCATTTATTCGTTCGGCACACCCCATAACTGCTGATATTGTTCTGAATATGATTTCTCTGGATTATGATGATACCCTTAGCGCCGCTGCCGGGCACCAACTTGAAGCGGTGCGCAAGCAGATAATGAAGGAATATAAAGGTAAATATATCTTGGCCGTGGAAGGTAATGCACCAACCAAAGACAATGGAGTGTATTGCATGGTTGCAGGCGATTCTTTCACTAATGTTTTGAAGGAAACCGCAGCAGACGCCATGGCAGTCATCGCGTGGGGTTCATGTGCTTCATTTGGTTGTGTGCAAAATGCTCGACCAAATCCGACTGGAGCTCAACCGGTGCATAAAATAATCACTAATAAACCGATTGTGAATGTACCGGGCTGCCCACCGATAGCTGAAGTAATGACTGGTGTAATTACCCATTTGCTTACATTCGGTAAACTGCCCGAGTTAGATCGGTTGAAACGTCCCAAAGCATTTTATGGTACCCGGATTCACGATAAATGTCCCCGGAGAGCCTTTTTTGATGCCGGTATGTTTGTCGAAAGCTTTGCAGACGATGGCGCACAAAAAGGCTGGTGCCTGTATAAAATGGGCTGCAAGGGACCAACCACTTTCAATTCTTGTGCCGGAATTGGCTGGAATGAGGGCGTTAGTTTCCCAATTGGATCAGGTCATCCATGTATCGGATGTTCGGAACCTAATTTCTGGGATAATGGGCCGTTTTACACCCGCCTGGCTGAAGTACCTTTCGTTGGCACAAACAGTAATGCCGATAAAATCGGAATGGTTGCTGTAGGAGCCGCCGCAGCCGGAATGGCTGCCCATGCGGTCGGAACTGCCATAAAAACCAAGCGATCGCAAGCTGAAACTATCGAGCAGGAGGATTAAGTTATGGCTAGAAAAATTGTCGTCGACCCGATATCCCGAATTGAAGGCCATCTCCGTATTGAAGCAGTTCTGGGAAATGATAATGTCATTAATGAAGCTTACAGTAGCGGTACCATGTGGCGTGGACTGGAGATTATCTTAAAAGGGCGCGATCCCAGAGATGCCTGGGCTTTTACCCAGCGCATCTGCGGTGTTTGTACCACCGTGCATGCCTTGGCATCAGTACGCTGTGTTGAAGATGCAATTGGTGCGGCAATCCCACCGAATGCTCGCATAATCAGGAATTTGATGAATGCCACCCAGCAAACCCAGGACCATCTGGTTCACTTTTACCATTTGCATGCCCTGGACTGGGTCGATGTGGTCAGCGCCCTCAGCGCCGATCCTAAACAGACCTCAACTATTGCTCAGAGCATTTCATCCTGGCCAAAATCCTCGCCCGGTTATTTCAGTGATCTGCAAAAACGTCTCACGGCTTTCGTGGAAAGTGGCCAGTTAGGGATCTTTTCCAATGCCTACTGGGGACACAGTGGATATTTACTGCCACCGGAAGTAAACCTGCTGGCCGTCGCCCATTACCTGGAAGCACTGGACTTCCAAAAGGAAATCATAAAAATCCATACCGTATTCGGTGGGAAGAATCCACACCCGAATTATACGATTGGAGGCGTCGCAACAGCAATAGATCCGGATGGTGATAATGTCATCAATATTGAGCAGTTGAATATGATTAAAAAGATCATCGATGATACTAACACTTTCATCGATCAGGTTTACATTCCTGATTTGATCGCGATTGCCGGGTTCTATAAAGGCTGGTTATACGGCGGTGGACTTGGGAATTATCTTTCCTACGGTGATTTCCCTGAAACAGATGTTAATGACCCAGCCTCCTTCCTCTGGCCCCGTGGTGCAATCTTGAACAAGGATCTGAGCACCGTTTATGATGATATCGATCCAAAGGACCCCAAGCATATTACCGAAGAGATTGCCCATTCCTGGTATGAATATGACGGTGGCATGAAAAAGCTGCATCCTTTTAATGGTCAAACCAAACCGAAATATTCCGGTCCCGAATTGCCTTATGAATACCTCGACACTGATAAAAAATACAGTTGGCTGAAAACACCGCGCTGGAAAGACAATCCCATGGAAGTAGGACCACTAGCCCGCGTCTTGATTGCCTATGCCAAAGGTAACGATGAAATTGTGGGATTGGTGGATTATGTACTGGACCAGTTGAAAGCACCCAAAGCAGCCCTGTTCTCGACCCTGGGACGAACTGCTGCACGTGGCATCGAGTGTAAGCAAACAGCCGGCTTCATGCGTCATTACTATGATCAGTTAATTGCCAATATTAAAGCTGGCGATACCCGTGTTTTCGATGATGCTCTCTGGAATCCGGAGCGCTGGCCGGATGATTGCAAAGGATTTGGATCCACTGAAGCACCGCGTGGTGCGTTAGGACACTGGATTCACATTAAAGACCGGAAAATTGCCGATTATCAAATCGTGGTTCCGTCCACTTGGAATGCTTCGCCACGAGATGATAAAGGCCGTTCGGGTGCCTATGAAGCAGCGCTGAAAGGAACGCCAATGGTTGATCCGGAACAACCATTGGAAATTTTGCGAACTATCCACTCCTTTGATCCGTGTCTAGCCTGCGCATCACACATAATGGATATGAATGGTAACGAAATAACAACGGTAAAAATCGTATAAGGAGGCTTCAATGGCAAGATTATACGAAGAACAATATGTCTGGCGTCTGCCGGTACGGATTTATCACTGGATAAATGCCATTTGCATAACCATTCTCTTTCCGACCGGATTGTATATCGCCACTCCGATATTCAGTCCAGCAGTTGGCGAGGCGGTATGGTATCATCAAATGGCCTGGATCAGGTACATTCATTTCGGCACTGCCTTCATATTTTTAGCCAATTTTCTGTTCAGATTATACTGGGCGCTGTTCGGAAAAGATCGTTATGCTCGCTTCGCCGGTTTCCAGCCCTGGAAACCAATCTGGTGGGGACAACCTTTCAAAGATCAGCTCGCCAGCTATCTGTTTATTAAAAAGGATGAACCCAATTATTGCGGGCATAATCCGGTTGCCGCATTGACACATTTTCTGTTTGTGTTCTGTGGATCGATATTCATGATCCTAACAGGTCTGGCCATGTACGGCGAAAATAATGTCGGCGGATTCACCGATACCATGTTCGGCTGGGTAGTACTGGTGTTTGGAAGCAGTCATCAAATGCACACAATACATCATCTGGTTGCCTGGTTATTTCCCGTATACCTGATAATGCATCTTTACGCTGTGGTACGTCATGATATTGTTGACCGATCAAGTACCACCTCCTCTATCATCACCGGTTATAAGCACCGTGTGGAGGAATGTCCCGAGTAGGGCGTCTGACGAAACAAGTCGACACAACTGATAATAAGGTAGGATCTTAAGCAGGTGAGGTAGCACTCTCCTGCTTAATATTCTGATAGAATTGCAAAATAATAGAGAAATAACAGTTCTTGGGCTCGGGAATATAGTATTCAGCGATGAGGGATTTGGCGTCGAGGCAGTTCAATTAATGCGGAAGACCAATGAATTTCCCCCTGCTGTTGAAATAGTGGATGGTGGAACCCAAGGTATCTACTTATTACATTATATCGAATATTCCAATCGGCTGTTGATATTTGATGCCTTGATTCCTACTGACTATGAATTAAAAGTCTATACTTATCAGGATTCTGAACTGCCGGCTTTTATTCATCGTAAATTGTCCTCGCACCAAATCGGATTAAGTGATCTCCTATCACTATCCAGGCTCCACGACCGGATGCCGGAAAAGATCGTATTGATCGGGGTTCCTCCCCAGAAACTAAATATGAATATCAGTCTTAGCCCTGAGATACAGGCGTTATTACCACAGGCAGTTGAAGCTGGTGTTCAATTCATCAACCAGTGGGTGAAAGAGATTTGAGTACGCTTGGAATTATTGTCCTGGTTATAATTTCCATATTGTTGGGATTTTTCATTAATTCAATAATTTATCACGCCCGTCACGGTATGAAATTAGGTGGTCCGGCTCCTGGTTTTTTTGTCGAAACACTGGAAGGAGAAAAAATAGGGCACGCGGACTGGGATCGTCCACCTCATCCCGTATTACTGATCTTTATTTCCCCCAACTGCAATGCCTGTCGTCGGATGGTACCTGATCTGGAATCCATTGCGGAAAAACATAAGAACGCACTTCTGGATATTATTCTATTGGGCATTAATGGCAGTAAAGAGGAATTTATCAGTTGGAGGCAGAAATTAAATGTTACCTTACCAATTGCTATTGATTCGAGCGATACAGTACGACATAATTATTCGGTCTATTCCCTGCCCACAATTTTCTATATCTCAGCGGGAGGATTGGTCAGACATAAGCATACCGGTTATAAACAGGATGATGACAAGCTACTAGAAAAAATGTTCAAGGATCGTTTAAAACGGTTGGAAGAGTATCAAAATAGCAATAAAAATTCGGTACCTGGTACACGGTGATTCGGATTAATTGAAGAGTAAAGGAAAAACCTGATACAAGCAAATCGCAAAAACCAGCAAATTAACTAGATGAGCGCCCAGACACGGTCGACATGCCACACGCATGATATACAATCCCCAAGCCAGATAGATGCTGTAGGCAAACGCCAATAGACTAATAATAAAAATGATTTCAAATGGTGGGAGATTGAATGACCTATCACCAATTATTATCAACATGAAAATGAAGTAGTACCAGGTACCCCAATAGGCATTGGACCTTCCGAATGATCGGCCGAATTCCGATTCTACGATTTCATCACAACGGCAATTCGTCATTCGCAGGAAACTGGGCATCCACCATACATTCTCAGCAATTCTGTGTTTGTGAACCAGAAAAAAATATAATGAAATAAACCAACCAAAAGCTGTCAGTATAATCAGGGTGAAGAAAGTAATCATCAGGTAAGATTCAGTTTCATAGTACCAGAACTATTAAGTATTGGCAAAATCCTATAACCATAATCAGTACGTTTAATTATATTGCTGTCATTTTACATAAGTTATAATCTTTTTACAACAATAAGAAAATTCGTGGTTGAAGCTTGATTTCTGATCAGATCCAAGATACTGAATTGAATTATGAACTTCTTATCAATAATAATAATGATTACTATTATTGACTAATACCAAAAAAGATGCTAAGTTCCGCCATGCCAAAAGGAAATCATATGCGCTACAGTAAACAACGCGAAGCCATTTTACAAATCGTACAAATGAACCCAGTCCACCCCACGGCTGACTGGATCTATGAACAAGTCAAAAAGACCATACCAAATATTAGTTTGGGAACTGTCTATCGCAACCTCAACCAAATGGTAGAAACAAAGACTATCACGGCAATCAGATGTGACAATACCATTCATTATGACGGAAATACCAATGATCATTCTCATTTTATCTGTGACATCTGCAATCGGATTTACGATTTAGAGCAACCTATTGGCGGACTGATTTCCACCATCTACAAAAATTATCAGCACAATATTACCGGGCTACAGATTCAGTTATCCGGTATTTGTGAAAATTGTAAAGTAGTTAACTAAACTGGAGAAAACATGTTAGTAACCAAATCAGCACCAGATTTTAAAGCAACCGCAATAATGGGTGACAATTCTTTCAAAGAAATTAAATTATCCGATTATAAAGGAAAAAAAGTAGTCCTGTTCTTTTACCCCCTGGATTTCACTTTTGTCTGCCCAACCGAGATAATCGCTTTCGATCATCGTTTGACCGATTTTGAGAAACGCGGAGTACAGGTCCTGGGCTGTTCCGTGGATTCAAAATATAGTCACTGGGCCTGGAAAAACACTGATGTGAACAAGGGTGGAATCGGTAATATAAAATACCCGATCATTGCTGATATTGATAAAAGTATCACCCGAGCTTATGACGTACTGACTGTGGCTGAAGAAGCATTTGTGGCCACCGATGAAAAAGAATACAATACCACCGTTGGCGGTGAAAAGGCTTTACGCGCCTCATTCCTGATCGATGAAGAAGGTGTGGTCCGGCATGCGGTAATCAATGATCTGCCCCTGGGTAGAAATATTGATGAAATGCTGCGAATGGTTGATGCCCTTTCCTTTAACCAGAAGCACGGTGAAGTTTGTCCCGCAGGCTGGCAGGAAGGTGAAGATGGCATGGCTGAAACCGCTGATGGTGTAGCCGGCTATCTTAGCAATCACGCCCAGGAACTCTAATTAACAACCGTTTAAAGCGGGTCAGGGTCTAACTTTGACCCGCGTAATTTATCTTCAATACCGGTTTTACCAATCAAAGGATATTAGTCATGCAACATAAACTACCTGAATTACCCTGGGCTCCAGAAGCCCTGGAACCGCATATTTCTAAGGAGACCATAAGTTACCATTACGGTAAGCACCATAACGCCTATGTTACCAATTTAAATAAATTGATCGACGGCACTGAATATGCCGACCTTTCATTGGAAGCGATCATTAAAAAGGCTCCGGCCGGTGGCGTTTTCAACAATGCCGCCCAGGTCTGGAACCATTCCTTTTACTGGCATTGCCTGAGTCCCAATGGCGGCGGCGAACCGACCGGCGCCCTGGCCGCTGCCATCAAGGATACATTTGGATCATTTGCCGAATTCAAAGAAAAGTTCTCAACCTCAGCAGTTACCAATTTTGGTTCCGGTTGGACCTGGCTGGTAAAAAATAAGGCTGGTAAACTGGAAATTGTCAATACATCCAACGCCGGCTGCCCCCTGATCGATGGATATAGAGATAAACCACTACTCGCATGTGATGTCTGGGAGCACGCCTATTACGTGGACTACCGGAATGCCCGCCCGGAATATGTAAAAGCCTTCTGGAATCTGGTTAACTGGGAATTTGTGTCTAATAACCTAGTATAGCCTGACTTTCAAGATCATTTAAAAAGTAGGTCTGAAAGAATAGCTTTTTACAGGGATGCCATCCATCAATGGGCGGCATCCTTTTTATTTTGTAATTATTTAATCCATCCACTTGATTAATTTTACCGCTAGCAAAAATATCAGTTTAAACATCTGCGAATACAACCTATAAAAATTGTCTTGTACTGAGTTAAAAGCAATGTTTCACCTCACAATTTTTAAATTATACTAACAGACAGCCTTAATTTTCTTTGCATAATGCACATATGTGCATTATATTTTAACCTGAATTTCAGGAATAGAATCTATGCCACGTTCTAAAAAACAAAAAATGGTGCATTGTCCACCCTTGTTTATAGCCTACAAACCAATGGGTATTATGAGAAGCGCCCTGCAGCGTCTACCACTCGCTATTGATGAGTACGAAGCTATCAGACTGGCTGATTACCTTGGTATGGACCATGCCGAGGCAGCACAGGAAATGGAAATATCCCGGTCTACCTTTTCCCGCCTGATTGAGAAATCACGCAATAAAATGGCTCAATTTCTGATTGATGGTAAGGAGTTGTTCATTACTGGCGGAAATATTCATTTTCGGGGTAATGTAATCCGTTGCCAAGATTGTGGGCATATGTTCAAAACAAGAATTGAAACATCCTTTTTTGAATGTCCGGAATGTAATTCGAAAAAACTTATAAACCTGGCCGGTGGATTCGGTCATGGCAGATGCTGTATAAATACAAATCAACAAAACAGGAGATAATTATGCCCGGAAATGACAGAACCGAACCGAATGGATTAGGTAAAGGCGGGAGACGTGGCCGTAATAGAGGTGGCGGTTTTGGAGTCGGGGGTTTCTGTATATGCGCCAAATGCGGTGAAAAAATCCCTCACCAGCAAGGTATTAAATGTACTACCCTAAAATGCCCCAAGTGCGGAAAGACTTTGGTAAGAGAAGAACTGTTAAATAAATAAAGGAATAGCATTATGAAAAAATTGTTTGCGGTACCAACAGAAAATGGAAAATTATGTGCGCATTTCGGACATTGTGAAAAATTCACTATTGTTGAAACGGAGAATCAAAAAATTGTGAAAGAAGAATTGCTCGAACCACCGGTGCATCAGCCTGGAGTGTATCCTCAATTTCTGGCGCAGCAGGGTGTCAGTGTAATCATATCCGGTGGCATGGGACAGAAAGCACAACAACTTTTCATACAAAACAATATCGAAGTCTGTATGGGCGTAAGTGCTGATTCACCAATAAAGCTTGTTGAACAATATTTAAACAATCAGCTACAAACCGGCCAGAATCTTTGTGATCATTAAACAGAATATTAATGAAAATTGCGTTAACCGCCAATGGCCCAAAATGGGATTCACAAATTGATCTTCGTTTTGGAAGAACCGAGTATATATTCGTGTATGACGCTAATAAAGAGGAAATCAGTCATTTTAATAACGGAGCAATAGAAAATTCCACCCATGGTGCAGGAGAGATGACGATAAAAGGGGCTTTAAAGGAGTTCTAAAACAAATTTTTTACAAAAACCTAAAATAAGTGGTAAACGTTGATATCTGAAATTTTTCCTGTTTTCAGGCACGCATTAATGATAACCGGCTTCGTTTTTGTAATGATGCTGGTTATCGAATATATCAATGTTCAAACCAATGGTATATGGCAGCAATTGATTTCAGAAAGTAACTGGAAACAATACATATTTGCGGCAATATTAGGGGCAATACCCGGTTGCCTCGGAGCCTTTACAGCGGTAGCATTATTTTCCCATCGCCTGATATCATTTGGAGCAATTGTAACAGCAATGATTGCCACAAGCGGCGATGAAGCTTTCGTTATGTTTGCAATGATTCCAGAAAAGGCGCTATTATTGACAGTAATGATTTTTGTTACCGGCATTATCGCAGGTTATCTGACAGACAGATTTTATAAACCAAAAAAATTATTTGATAAATTTGCGGATAATGCCCTGTCTCTTCACGAAGATGAAAAATGTGACTGCTTTCCAAGGGACAAATTTTTTCAGTTTTTAACAAAACCCTCTCCGCCCAGGCTGTCAATGATGGTAATTATTCTAGCGCTTATACTGGGAATTCTAACCGGCACGCTTGTTGATAATTCTGAGTTGTGGAAAAAAGTAACCATCCTAATTGCATTTATATTTTCGCTATTTATTGTAATCAGCGTCCCGGATCATTTTCTTAAAGAACATCTTTGGAATCACATTGTAAAGGTACATATCCCGCGCATTTTTTTATGGACTTTCGGAACGCTGTTGCTGATTCACATGCTAATGGATTTTATCGATGTTCAATCGTGGATAACTGATAATATGCTGGTTATTTTAATTATTGCGGTGTTAGTAGGAATTATTCCCGAATCCGGTCCCCATTTGGTTTTTATCACCTTATTTGCCCAGGGTACCATACCATTCAGCATACTTTTAGCAAGTTCGATTTCCCAGGATGGGCATGGCATGCTTCCGCTGTTGGCAGAGTCAAAAAGGGGATTTCTGGCTGTAAAGGCAGTTAATCTGTTTTTTGCTCTGATCATTGGGTTGATAGGTTATTTAACAGGTTTTTAGTGGTACCAAAGAAATTTCAGACAATAAATGTCATTACCATATCAGCGGATCATTTATTCGACGATAGATACGTGACTTTTTGGACGGAAATGCTGTCGAGGGTACTGCAACAGCCCGGTATAGAGGTTTTTATCGGTACAGATAAGATGACAGTCTCGACGATCTCTGGAAAAGCTTGCCGGTCGTTGATAAATAAAAGGGTACCAATATGGCACCCTTTTATTTACGGTTATCTACAGCGACAATTTTGCTTTGAGAATGATGCTTATTCTTTTGTCAATCCCAGAGCGAAAAATAGTGCTGTGAGAAATAGCAGTGGGGCCAGGATCATCAAAACGAAATCCTGGGAAAAGAAAAGTAACTGCTTCCCAGCCGTTAGAAAGGCCAACGCAATTCCACCTAACCCAATCAATGTTCCGCCAATGGTAACATTGATAAATGATCCGGGGGTAGTACCATTCTTTACTGTTAATATGGGTATGAAGAAAATTGTAAGACCGGCAGTAGCATGGAAAAGCGGATACACAATTTTACTAAGCGTGCCCATATCTCCGTAGCGGGTAACCGCAATCAATACTAGTCCAATAATCATCAACCAGAGATATCCTTTACCAAACTGTGGATAATATCTCACTACCAACCCGGTTGCCAGACTGAATGGTATCAACCCAGCTACAACTGCTACAAAGTTGTTTGAAAGAGCACCCCAGCCAAAGAAAATCAGCAGTAACCCGGCAACTAATAATACAGCAAACGAAACCAGGTAGTACAGATTCCAAGTACCGGCTTTATCAGCATCCTTTTGCTTCCCGATTAGATGCCAGATCATGTAGATCGCTATCAAACCGGTCAACAGAAGAACTATACGATCAAAGATAGTCATATCGATTCCTTCCTTTTATTATTCTCAAATCAGAATGGGCAGATTTGGGTCTAACCTCATCCTCTTACAAAAATTTTTGAATGATCATATCACCAATATCAGCATAGCTACCGCCATGTATAATGATGCAAACTTGAACATTGTGAAATTCATTTTCAGTGACGGGTGGCGAATGATTCGATAGGACAATACTAACAAGATCAAATTTCCAATAACCATCAATGCAATACCTGAAATTGAAATTGACAACTGGATAAAAATTGCTACTATTATCACTGCCGCTGTCAGATTTGATCCGGCAATAAAATAACGAGCTTTTTCGAATCCAAAAACATTGGGAAATGTAGGGACGCCAGCTAATGAATAATCTTTAGAGTGATTCATTGCCAGGGTTAAAATATGGGTCGGGATCCATAACAGTATGGCAGTTGCCATTAAAAAACTAAGAAAATCAATCTGTCCCGTTGCTAATGCACGGCCAGCCATAATTGGCATTCCACCGGCAAGGCCCCCAAATATTATTGACCATGGTGATCGCCGCTTCAGCCAAATCGTATAGATAATAAAATCAAATCCAACCCCCGCCAGCACAATATTAGCGTAAAGCATCGATACCTGATAATTGATGATCATACCGGCGACAATCAAGGTGCTGCCAAAAATTAAAGCAGCTCGCGGAGTTATAGTTCTTGTCGGAATTGGTCGCTGTTTGGTACGCTCCATTACCGCATCGATATCACGATCAAAGACCATGTTCAAAGCTGTAGTACCGCTAATAGCCAGTAATATACCAGTAAAAGCCAGAACCCCTTGCAGCAAGGTCAGGTTTCCTTCGCCACTCTGATAACCTGCCAGGGCTGTGAAAATTAACAGCGCTGTCTGAGGAGTCTTAATCAATGCCAGGTAAAACCGGAGCAGGTTAATCAGTTTCATCGGCCTGGTTCAATTTTTACTATCTACGGATCTGACACAACGAAAGCCTACCTGAAAGCTGGCATATTGCGGCAGGCCACTGTTTTCAGTAAAAGAACGGAGATTATAGGCGTAATCCATCATGCTGCCACCATAGAACAAGCGCAGATGGCTTCCTTGGTGCAATTCGCCCAGCCATTCCGCTACGTTACCGCCCAGATCATAACAACCATATGGACTGGGACTGTCGACTGTTTGGAATTCTCCATGTACACGACCGTTGTAAAATCCTACCGGTGTAGTACCGTTCGATGCATCAAACGGATCTTTACTATGGTGGTAATTGGCTTTTTGCGGTGAGGGTTTTCCCTCAAATGGGTAGGGTTGTCCGTCCGAACCCCGGGCCGCTTTTTCCCATTCCTGTGAATTTGGTAAACGATATTCATGGAAATCAGCATAAGCTTTAGCGCCCATCCAGGTTACATAAGCCACCGGAAACAGCTCATAGCCCGAATCAACTGAGAATACACCATCAAAGTAGTTCAGGCGGGTTTTTTGGCCGTTTAAATTGTAATGCTGATAATCCCCCGCCTCTATTAGAAATTCGTGACGGCCGCCATGAAATATATCACCGGGATAGAAACCCCAGACAAATCCGTTTTTAATGGTGATTTTCCCGGCCTGTTTGGCAGCGTTTAGGTAACTGGCAAACTGTTTATAAGTTACCTCTGTTACCATAATCTCAAAATCATAATCAATTTCGATTTCATGCTCATTCAGGCCATACAAGAATTTACCGGCCGGGACCTGTACCCATTGTGAAGGATCGACAGTTAAATCGGTTTTAACACTGGAAGGATTAACGTCTGGCACCGGATCACCACAAGAGACAACTAAGAGTACCAGTGCTAACAGCCCGGTAAAACCAGCGATTTTTCTTTGCAATAGTCGGACTAATAAATAAATCATTATGATACCTAATATAACTTCTGCTGTACCAAGTCCAATCTCCAGTAATAGCATGTAAAACTTTGCTATGGGCTCCTGGTTTTCTTCTGAAACCCACAGGCGCTTCAAGGAAAACAATGTAGCCATGGCAAAAGCAAGATCGGAACCAATGATAATGCCCCAGCCGATCCAATTTCGCAGTTTTCCTTTGATCCGGAAAACTTCGCTTAAAATATAGAACAGGATGATTGTACCGATTAAAGCCGCCAGGATATGCCAGTGACCGGTAAGTGTTATCCGTTCCTCACGGAATGGAATTGCGCGAAATATCTCTTCCAGATTAACCGCCATGAATATACCGACACCGCTTACGGTAAAATTCATGAATACCATCTGCCAGAGTGATCCAAAACGTAAAGGATCGCTCAACAAAGCTTTTAGTCTTTTTAACAGGGTTGGTTTAGCCTCTACGGACACACCTTTTCGTATCATTTTACCCCAGCCGTAGATCACCAGCATCAAGGCTCCGGACATGGCAAATACAGCGCCGACATAAATTATGATATGGGCATATATCTGATAAGGAACTACCAGCCAGACACCGCCTGTAAGAACGATAATACCAATTATGAACAGTGGGATGCCAATTTTATGTAGAATGCCCTTCCAGTCAAACCAGCGGCCGATTATCAGCGTCGTCGCGACACCAATCAGGGTCAGCATAATGTGCAGATGCCCGATTACTGCCAGTTCCAGAGGGGTGTGGTGGACATGTCTAACACCATCTTCCGCCAGGAAAGTCTCAAAGCCGTGGCTCCAATAAGCTCCCGCAACTGCGCCAAATACCACCGAACCAAGGGTCGCCACCGCCATGATGAAAAAAGCCAGACGCTCCAGATTGAGTCCGTTTCTGGTATGGGCATAATCCTTATCAGTTACATAATATTCCTTATTCCAGGGCCATAGTGCGAAAGTCAGCAGAATACCCGCATAAAACATCAGGGTCATACCGGCGATGAACAGACCATGAAAAGCCCAGTTATGTCCCCAGTAGGCAAAACCAAGTCCGAAGAATACCACCAGCAGATAGCCTACAGTAGTTACAATTCTGATATTCTTTATCTGTTGAGCTTTGAATTTCACAACATCAGTAATCAGGTAGACCAGCAAAGCCACAAATGTGATAGCGATGCTGTGATAGAGCATTATAATTCTACCTTCACGATCCTGTGGTTGGAGGTCCATGTGGAAGAACCGCTCCATGAAAGCTCCAATACCCCATTCTTTCATTGGACCGGATAAGGTACCATAAAATGCCACAATCAGTGAAATTATGCCAATATTCAACAGCACCAGACCCTGGGTGGTTTTAAATACGTAGTTTGTAATATCTTTAATTTTACTCACATGTACCTCAATTATAGACCTTGATAATTCGCTCTATCTCTGTTTACCTGAACAGATTCTTGTAAAATTCTGATGTAATCCAATTTTGGTCTCAGTTGCGAACCAATTTTAGCAACGCTGTTTTTTTTGAGAATTGATATAATCATGCTCCGCACCTGTCCCCAATCCTCATGCAGAGGGCAGGGATGACTGTCGTCACAGCCGGGGAATCCCAACAGGCAATACTCAAAAATGTCCACACCGTCAATTATCTGAATAATTCGGTAAAGCGAGATTTTATCCGGGTCGCAAATCAGAGAGAATCCCCCATCAATTCCTTTTTGTGACTTAACTATTCCGTGTTTGTTAAGTGTCTGTAATATTTTCCCCAGAAATTGGTTAGGAATTCCCAGTGCTGAGGAGATATCTTTTTGCAGAATGGAATTATTGGTAGATGCGGAAGCAAGATATACAACTGCCTGGATGGCATAGTCACATGATTTGCTGAATAACATTTTTTCCCAACCTTAAGCAGAGTATCAGACCTGAATATCCGATATTAGAAACAAAACTAAAAATATTCAAGCTTTTGAAAAATGTTATTAACGACCTGACCTCTGAAAAGATCAAGTCCTGAATTTTCTGCCTCATAGAGATCCCAGTGGGATAAAATGCTTAAGCGGTCACGATCTCCGGTTGCTTTGGTTTATTTGTTTTTGCTGATGTTCCCTGGCACAATCCCTCTACGTCCTCTGAACTACGAGGGACAGGCTCGAACGCGCGACCAATGGCTTACCTATCTACCGAAGTTCAAATTTTTGAACGCAGGTGGAAAAGGACATTGCGTTCTCGACGACCTATGTAAAAGCTTGCCAGTCGTATTTTTAGCGTAGACTGGTATACACTAAATGCCTGCCAAACGTAATTGCGATTTATCAGTACGCAGTTTGTGCCTGCCAACCGAAGTTCCTTTTCATCAGGATGCAGGTTGGTGCTGTTTTTTTGTCTAGTTCCCACTACGCTAAAGCTGCGAGGGACAGGTCTTTCTATTAATGTAATATGAATTTTAATTAGGGGGTTGGACACCAAACACGGCACTAAGATCAATTATAAATTAATAGTCGTCCGTTCAGGTCTGGTTTATACCAGTTTTCTTAGGGTATGTGTTGAATTTTCCCACACTGTGGTATTTCACAACAGTACCCATAACAACTTAAATTTAGCTACTTTAATCCAGCGGTAACTAAAAAGTGTTGCGGATATCAACACTTTTTTCAAAAAATAATGATTTTATCTCTGCTATGTAAACTATTATTAATATGAGATTTATAGCCCGTACTGTTGAATGGCATGCGGATTGCAAATTATATATCAGTAAAAAAAGGAAGTATGTCATGAGTATTATCATACTGGTATTATTCGTCTTAGCCTGTTTCGGCATCGAATATTACCACAACCAACATAAAAAACGGGTGATTGAACAGAATCCAATCGTCCGTCAAGAATCGTATCAGCTTAAACAAAACAAAGTGTTTGTACCCCAGGGGATTTATTTAGGCAAATCACATGCTTGGGCTTATCTAATGGAGACTGGCATGGTCCGGGTTGGTCTGGATGATTTCCTGAAACATATCATCGGCAAGGTCACCCGAATTACCGCCATAGGGAACAAGGATGCATTAAAACAGAATGAAGTATTATTTGAAGTTGAGCAGGATAATAAAAAACTGACAATCGCTTCTCCAATAACCGGAAAATTACGGCAGACCAATCCGGAGGTCTTAAATAGTCCTCAAAAAGCGCTGGGCCTGCCATATAAAGATCGATGGATTTATGAATTGGATCCAACCAATTGGGAAGCCGACACAAGAAATCTATTCTTAGGCAGCTCGGCATCCAAATGGATGGAAAAGGAATTTACCCGTTTAAAGGAGTTTTTCGCGTTTTTAATGAGCGACGACGGGTCATCGGGCAGCTATGCAACAATATTACAGGATGGTGGTGAGATTGCAGAAAAAGTTCTGGAATATTCCGATGCAGAAACCTGGCAAAAATTCCAATCTGATTTTTTAGACCAGTCGCGCTAACCATTGAAGTACAACCCAATCGTTCATATGAATGAACCCCAGCCGGCTGTTCGCCAGTGTTGGCATATTAAATAAAGCTGGGACAACAGGAGATAACTGATGAGTATCAATAGAAGGAATTTTATCAAAACGCTAGGTACTACCGGTACCAGCTTACTTGGTGTCAAGTCACTCAGCGCAAAAACTGTTAAACCAGCTGTAGAGATGAAGGGTCTCTTGATTGACACCACCCTGTGTATAGGTTGCCAGTCGTGTGAATACGCCTGTGCCGACGAAAATAATCTATCAGAACCGGAAGATTATCCCGAAGCTGGTATTAACCGTGCCCTGACAACCGAGCAGTTGACCGTTGTTAATTGCTATGATACTACTCAAGGTGAAATCTTTGTGAAAAAACAATGCTTTCACTGTAATCAACCGGCCTGTGCTGCGGCTTGTTTGACTAAGGCGATGAATAAAACGGACGAAGGACCCGTTGTCTGGAGGGAAGACAAATGTATGGGCTGCCGCTACTGTATGTTATCTTGTCCCTTCGAAATTCCCAAATTTGAATACGACAGTCCAGTTCCCCGCATTCAAAAATGCACCATGTGCTGGTCACGTCAGCAGGAAGGTGAACTTCCCGCCTGTGTGGAAAACTGTCCCAACGAAGCAATCCTGTTTGGAACCCGGCGGGAACTCCTGGCGGAAGCACGGCGTCGTATCAGCACCGCACCTGACCAGTACTATGACCACATCTATGGAGAGAAAGAAGCCGGTGGAACCGGGGTCCTGTACCTGTCGGCGGTACCATTCGATGAACTGGGTTTCAAAACCGACATTCAAAAAGAATCCTACCCTGAGTTAACAAAGGGATTTTTATATAGTGTGCCTTCCATTTTTGTATTGTGGCCAATGATGCTGCTGGGATTGTACAAATCGACTAATAATGACGAATCCGAAGACCATAAGGAAATATCATGAACCAAGCCGATACTGCCATCACCGCCAATGTAGCTCCAGCCCGCCGCCTGGGCAGCTTTCTGTTGAGCGAGTTAAAACCCAAAGGCAAACTGCTTACTCCTTTCAACCTGATTTCAATTCCCGTGATAATTCTTGGACTGATCATCATCTTTGTCCGTTTCTGGAAAGGTCTGGGGTCAGTGACCAATTTGTCCCAAACCGTTCCCTGGGGCTTGTGGATCGGTTTTGATGTAGTCACCGGTGTAGCCTTTGCAGGAGGTGCCTATGTTTTGACCTTTATGGTCTATATTATGAATATAAAAAAATATCAACCGATTGTGCGGGTTACGGTCCTGAACGGATTTCTGGCTTACCTGTTCTATGCCGGTGCCTTGCTGCTTGACCTGGGTCGTCCCTGGAATGTGATCAATCCGATCATCGGTAATTCATTCGGTACCAGCAGTGTACTATTCCTGGTAGCCTGGCATTTCATGCTATACATGTTTGCCACTTTAATTGAGTTCTCCCCGGCCATCGCCGAATGGCTGGGTATGGAACGGGTCAGGCGGATCTTGAAAAGCCTAACCGTCGGGGCTGTAATTTTCGGCATCACCCTGTCAACCCTGCACCAATCCGGACTGGGAGCCCTCTACCTGATGGCCAAGGATAAGATCCATCCCCTGTGGTACACCGAATTCATTCCGGTGTTATTCTTTATATCCAGCATCTTTGCCGGCCTGTCAATGGTAATCTTTGAGGGTTCCATCACCTATCGGGTGTTCTCCTATAAAGTATCCGAAGACGATCACAAAAAACATGACGACCTGTTATTCGGGCTGGCCAAAGTCTGTGCCGGAGCGATGTTTACCTATCTGTTTCTTAAAATTCTGATTTTAGTTCATGAACATCATTGGGCCTTGTTATCGACAAGCTTTGGGCATTGGTATCTACTGGAGGTAGTAGGTTTCGTTGTACTGCCCATGATCCTGTTCATCCGCAGTATTAAGCAGCAAAATCTGGCCCTGGTTAAACTGGCCTCCGTGATGACCCTGATCGGTATCATCCTGAATCGTCTGAACGTGACGGTAATCGGATTCCATTGGGATGCGGCAGTGCGCTATGTGCCCACTTGGATGGAGATAGTCGTGACCTTGACGATTATCTTCATTGAAATATGGGTTTTTCGCTGGATTATCAACCGCATGCCGGTTTTGAACAAAGTTGTCCCCGGCAACAATATTATCAAATCAAAAAATGATTGAGAGGTAAAAAATGGAAGATTTTATTCACACCGATATATTTGCCACCAAGGGAGTTGAATACTTAATCGTAATTGGTTTCCTGCTGCTTATCATACCTTTCTGGAGATATTTGAATGCACCGGTCAACCTGGCACCGGTTATCGGTTTTTCTACGATCCAGTCAGCGATAAATCGGATCGCCGGCAGTATCCCCAAAGGCATTTTTCTGGATCCAACCCACTCCTGGGCTTTTCTGGAACCTTCTGGCGCCGCACGGGTTGGGGTCGATAATTTTCTGCTGTCGACTACCGGTCCGGTTAATTACCACGAGTTTCGTCAACCAGGTGAAGCCATCAATCGTGGTGAAGTGATGAGTGTCCTGGAACAGGATGGGAAACACCTCAAAGTATATTCTCCCATCTCCGGTGTAATCAAACAACACAATCGTAAACCGGTCAAACCGGGCGATTCCGGGGAGAATCTTTATGATCAGGGCTGGCTTTATATGATCGAGCCGGAAAACTGGACGCGGGATATACAGAAGCTGTTGTTCGCACAAAAGGCAGAGGATTGGATTCGAAAAGAATTTGACCGCCTGAAAGATTTCTTTGCCTTTTCCACACAAAAATACGGTTACAACCCCGAATTGGTAATCCTCCAGGATGGTGGCGCATTGATGGAACAGGCTCTCCAGCAAATGCCAGGGGATATCTGGGACGAGTTTCAGGCCGAATTCATCGACGCTAATAAATTTGAGTGACTGACACAAACTTTTCATCAGGCAAATTATGAGTGAAAAAAATGTCAAGTGCATCTGGATGGAGGCGGGTGTTGTGGAGTATCAATTATGTCAGTTGAATTACGACTGCGATGCCTGCGATATCCATACCAGGATCACCAAGCCCGATCATAAATCCAAAAATGATTGCCCCCCATCAGCCAAGACAGTAGCGATCAACATAAATTCACCCAAGGCTGATTCATTTCGGGCCAGCATACAGTATTATCCGAATCATATCTGGATCAAGCATATTGGCCGGCAGCTGGTCATAATGGGTCTGGATGACATGTTCTTCACCCTTTGGGATGATATCAGCCAGATTATCACCAAGGACGTTAACAGTGTGGTAGAAACCAACGGCAGCTTTGCCTGGCTGATTATACCGGGTGGGCTGGTGAACCTGCAGATTCCCTTTGCCGGAAAAGTGGTGGAGATAAACCCGCTCCTGACGGTCGCTGCGCAATTCAATCTGGGAGAATTTCAGGAACTGTCCTTGGACCAGCGCTGGATACTGAAAATGGAACCAGTAAAAGGAGAATTGAATCGAAGCGTATGGTTGACCAAACAACAGTATATTAAACAACTGATAGATGACACCAGGCTGATTCATTCATCGATCACCAGTGAATATGCAGACCGTTCAATCCCGTTCCCGACCTTGGCTGAAACCTTGAAGCCATACCACCGAAAAACCTATAAATTGCCGGACATCACGCTTAAGCGCCTGGTTAACACCCTGTCACGCGGAACCCATCAATTCCACTGACAATTGGAAAATTGCTATGATCAGTATATATGTTTCTCCACGAAAAAGATATGCGTAAGTTTGAAGGTGGATGATCGATAATTGCCAATGAAACCAACACGAATTAGTATACGGTCTTCAATATATCGACGAATAATTTTTTCCTTATTATCCATTTCTCTGGTTTTCTTTACCCTACAAGCCTATATCATTTTCAGCGTTAATCGCAACCAGACTGAAAAAATAATTCAGCAGTGCGGTAATCGTATATCATATATAATCAATCGGGCTTTGCAGAAATCAATGTTGATCAACGATAATACCGAACTAAGGGAGATTATTGTCGATTTGTCCAAAATGTCTTCACTGCTACAAATTGATATTTATAACCAGGCGGGTGTACTAAGGCATGCTTCAGGTCAATTATCCTTACCTGAACCTGAGCAAACCATCACTGAAATAATTGATAGAATCCATCGTCAGGCTGAATCAGACTCTTATGGAACTGAAGAATTTTACGAAATAACCCGGGATGAAAAATCCGGCCGAATTCTCAGTGTTTCCACTCCGATTCTGAATGAGGCAAATTGCACCAATACTTCCTGCCATGTTCACAGTCGCGATGATCCCGTACTGGGGCTGCTACAGGTTAAGCTCTCACTTTCGGAGATCGATAAATCAAGGACTACTTCTGAGATTAATTATTTCGCTCTGGTCAGCGTTTTCATTCTGGGCAGTATGATAATATTGGTAACATTCACCCGCCGGACTATCCACCGTCCCATGGCCCACATTGTCCGGGCCAGTAATGAAGTGGCCCAGGGGAATCTGGATATCCGCATTCCGGTTGAAGAGTTCCGGGACGCCGACATGTCGCATGTAGGCAATGCCTTTAACAACATGCTGGATGAACTGGGCAGCGCCAATAAAAAACTGCGCCGCTGGTCCAAGGATCTGGAAGAAACTGTCAGGATAAAAACCGAAGAAATTAAACGAACCCAGAACGAATTAATCCATATCGAGCGCATGGCATCGCTGGGGAAACTATCTTCTTCGGTTGCCCATGAGATAAACAATCCCCTGTCAGGGGTACTGACCTATTCCAAGCTTGTGTCTCGACTGTTAAAGAATAAACCTGTCAATCCCGATGACCTGCAGAATATTTTCGGCTATTTGGATATGATCGAATCGGAAACCAAACGCTGCGGCAATATTGTTAAGGGCTTGCTGGACTTTTCGCGCCACGAACCCTCCCGACAGCAAATCGGGCAACTAAATAGTCTCCTGACTGAGACCAAAACATTAATGGAACATTCCTTCAAGGTGGCCCAGGTTGAGCTGGTTACTGACTTCACCGCCACCCTGGATACGATTCAATGCAATCCAAACCAGATCAAACAGATCTGTATAGCCGTCCTGGTAAACGCCATTGAGGCTATCACCAAAGAGGGTAAAGTAACATTTGCATCACATAATAATAATGAATTGACTGAAATTAATATTGAGATTACCGACAACGGATCAGGAATCCGCCAGGAAGACATAGACCGGATCTTCGACCCATTTTTCACCCGTAAAAAAGATGGCGCCGGCTCGGGGCTGGGCCTGGCGGTAACCTATGGTATCATTCAACAGCACAAGGGTAGAATTGCCGTTGAGTCAGAATTAACTAAAGGCACTAATTTTATAATAACATTGCCCTTATATACACAATTTGAGGATAATTTCAATGCAGAGTAAGCTTTCCATCCTAATTGTCGATGATGAACTATCGGTCCGCGATTCATTGAGTAATTGGTTTACCGCGGATGGATATGATGTAAGCAGCGCAGAAAATGCCGTTGCGGCATTGAAGGAGCTGGAACGTAAGGAATTCCAAATCATTCTGATCGATATTAAGATGCCCGGAATGGATGGACTGGAATTGCATCGCCGCATCAAGGCGACTAATAATAATGCGATTGTTATCATTATGACCGCCTTTGCCTCGGTTGACTCAGCCGTGGAAGCCCTGAAAGACGGTGCCTATGATTATATCTGCAAACCGTTTGACCCTGATCAGCTCTCCCAGATAATTCACAAGGCTTCCCAAATAGCGGAAACGGAGGCCGGGACCGAGCTAGAAGAAGAACAGCCGCGGGAGCTCGAAAACGTTGAGAATATTATCGGTAACAGCCCACCTATGATCGAAGTCTTTGAACAGGTAAAGGTCATTTCCGGAACCGACTCGACTGTTATTATAACCGGCCAGAGCGGCACCGGTAAAGAACTGATTGCCCATGCTATCCATATCAATTCCCATCGCCGCTATTTTCCCATGATCATCGTTCACTGCGGCGCCCTAGCTGAAACCTTACTTGAGAGTGAATTATTCGGCCATGAGCGCGGTGCCTTTACCGGTGCCAGCTACCATCGCAAAGGTAAATTTGAAATGGCCAATGGCGGAACCCTGTTCCTGGATGAAATCGCCACCATCTCAACTAAGATGCAGATCGAGCTGCTGCGCGTCCTGGAATCAAAAACCTTTACCCGGGTTGGTGGCAGTAAGGAAAAAAAATCCGATTTCCGCGTAATTGCCGCCACCAATCGTGATTTAAAAAGCATGGTCAAGGAAGGCAAATTCCGGGAAGACCTCTTCTATCGTCTGAATGTATTCAATATCCATGTTCCTTCTTTAAAGGAGCGCCAGGCGGATATCCCCGATCTGGTTGATCATTTCATAAAAAAATATAATCAGCTTATGAATCGGTCCGTCAGGAAAATCGACCAGTCGGCCCTGGATGTGCTTGCCCGGTATGATTTCCCGGGTAATGTGCGTGAACTGGAAAATATTATTGAACGGGCCATTGTACTATGTAAGGGTGGCACCATCAAATTGAAGGATATTCCAATCAGTGAAGAACCGACGATTACCGGCGCGGAGAGCATTGCTGAAATTGAGAAGGATCATATCGAGCGAATTCTGGACAAGTACACTTGGAATATCTCCAAAACTGCCAAATCGCTGGGGATTGATCGTGCCACGCTGTATAACAAGATCAGTAAATACGGTATCAACAAAGCCTGAATAGAGATACAACCAAAAAACGGTTGCCGGAAATTAATTTGTTAACCACCAAAATCAATATTGGGCCGGGTTTCAATTTACCCCACTATTGATCTGTTCATAATGACATCCCCCACCGGTACAATCCACTTGGTCCCTATATCAATCGATGCTGATAATATTTTTCAACAATTGCAGGATGCTATCCGGTATCAATTCAATTATATTACCAGAATTAAAGAACAGTATTTCGATCTGAGCCAGTATTTTAATCCCGAACGCGTCCAATATTCCGCCAACGATATATTATCTCAACTCCTTGATAAGGTACCGGATAATCAGGATAAGATCATTTGTTTAACCGGAGTTGATATTTATATTCCTGTACTGACCTTTATATTTGGCCAGGCTTACTTGGGCGGCCAGGCTGGTGTGGTGTCGGACTACCGCCTGAAAAATGAATTCTATGGCATGCCAGGCAATGATGAATTGTACCACCAACGACTCCTGAAATGCGTGATTCACGAACTGGGGCATATGTTTGGACTGCGGCATTGTAGCGGCCTGGAATGTGTTATGCGCTCAGCAACATATGTGGAAGATATCGATCAGAAATCGATCCATTTATGCAGAAAATGTTCTCTGCAACTGCGATAACATTTATACTGCCACATTAAATAATCATCTAATTCCGTAATGCCTACGTGGACCGTAAGTTGCAAACACAAGGAGGCGCCTCCATACTTATCCAGTACCCGGAAGTATATAGATATCCGTACTGATAATTACTGCCCGATACTAATTGCATATGGGAGTCATCATCGATAAAACCCGGTGGTCACCTTCTGTTGTGAGAATTCGACTGTGCTCCGATGTAGAGATACGTTCAAGAGGTTTTTCAGTGGCTTTACAGATATAACATTCTTCGGCATTTTTATCAACAAAATGATTCATCTCCTCTTTATTGGTAGAGAACATGATATGCCCACTCTTGTTGAAAATACGAACCACTTCGATCTGTATTTCTAACTGATAGGGCCTGATGGAAACGCTAATAAATTCTGGTTCTTACCTTTATGCAGTCTGCACTCAGGAATGATCAGTGTACTTTAACTTATGTCGCACGACGTATTCTTGAGCCTGGAAGGATGCATCCTCTAATGGCAGACTGCCATTTTTTACAGTTTCAACCTCATCCATAATGCGATCATAATCGGATGGATGCTTATGCTTGTATTCCGCAATCGTCATCCGGCCATGAATCCAAGTCATGCTCATCGGATATTCCTTGGGATGCAGCAT
>JACKQG010001981.1_pt1 | contig 27467 bp, 22 predicted proteins | sample 8237621 | NCBI WGS metagenome assembly JACKQG01 (sample SAMN15677084, study PRJNA649215) | marine metagenome | biome: marine; feature: Black Sea; material: saline water; isolation source: suspended particulate matter (SPM) from the Black Sea western gyre | collected 2013-06-09/2013-06-10 | depth... | reverse complement strand
CTATTTTTTCATACAACTGCCCCATGTCATCCTCGATGACGCATTTTCCTTTTTTTGCGCAGCCACCGCAGCCGATACATGGCGATATAGACATATCACAGAGCCGGACAGTGTCCATTTTCCCTCCAGCCTTCTCAACACCGCGAGCAACTGCAGCAAGCAAAGTTTCAGTATTCCCTTTTTTACGAGGTGACCCGTTTAATGCCAGAACATCCATAATTACCTTCTTCCTCTTCCGTAAAATTGAATTTCCCGTCGTAAATATTCTGCCACATCATTCCTGATAAATTCACGGGCACACCGCCATATCCAGTTACTGGAATTTGTACTCGGAGTATTCATCCGACAGTCACTACCAAAACCCAGAACATCCTGCATGGGAATTATGGCAAGTTTTGCAACCGACGAATATGCCAGCCGGATACAATCTTTATGGATTGCCGTACCATCACAATTAGCGTATCTCCTCATCCGGTCCTTGCTTTCCTGGGCGACATTCTCATCAAGATACCAGCCGACGGTGGTGTCATTATCATGGGTTCCGGTATATACAATACAGTTTGATGTTTCAAAATTATGAGGCAGATATAAGTTTTTAGCGTCAGAATCAAAAGCAAACTGGAGAATTTTCATTCCGGGATATCCAAGGCTGTCACGCAATGCTAAAACTTCAAGAGTTATTGTCCCCAGGTCTTCGGCTATAATTTCCAGATTACTTATTGCATCGCCAACCTTTTCAAAAAAATGAATTCCGGGTCCAGCCACCCATTTGCCATTTACAGCTGTCTTTTCAGTGGCCGGGATCTGCCAGTATGACTCAAAACCTCGAAAATGATCAATGCGAACCACATCGACAAGCTGGGCAAGAACAGCAAATCGCTGCTTCCACCAGCCATAAAGCTGTTTACCTGTATCCCCACCTTTATCCCAGAGGTAGAGGGGATTCCCCCAGCGCTGACCGGTCTTGCTGAAATAGTCAGGCGGAACCCCGGCCACATGAAGAGGCCGCAGCGTTTTAGAATCCAGATCAAAGCATTTTTGATTAGCCCAGACATCAGCGCTGTCAAGCCCGACATAAATTGGGATATCACCAATCAGCTTAATACCAGATTCGGCTGCGAGATGGCGAAACGCAGACCATTGCCTGAAAAAAACAAATTGCACAAATTTATGGTATTTGACTGCATCAGAAAGATCACCTGCGGCATCAGACAACGCATCCGGATCTCGCCTTGCAATCTTTTTAGGCCAGCGGAACCAGGGCATCTGATCATGTTTTTCTCTTAAACTCATATAGAGGCTATAATCATCAAGCCAGGATTGGGAGGCACAGAAATCCTTAAAGGAATCCTGAAGATCGTCCCTATTTAAAAAATTTCGATATGCGGACCGCAGCACTGCTTCCTTAAACTGAGACACCTTTGAAAAATCAACAGTATACTCAGAAAAAGTTGGAACTCCTGACAGCTCCTGGTTGTCAATCAGGCTATCATCAACAAGTTGTTGCGGGCTGATAAGAAGAGGATTTCCTGCCATGGCGGAAAGGGTCATATAAGGAGACTGACCAAAAACATCAGCCCCTGGACCGGTGGGCAAAAACTGCCAGCAGCTTTGTCCCGCCTTTTTGAGGAAATTGAGAAAATTAACGGCAGATTCAAGATCACCGATACCAAATGATCCAGGCAGAGAGGTAAGATGTATTAAAATTCCGCCTGCTCGTGTCGTCTTCATAATATTAGGAATCCCTCTTTCGGATGAATAAACAGAATTCGACCAGGACATGGGACATATTCTGCTTGCTTAATCAATGAGTCGAGTGTATATTTAGCAGTTTTCGTGCATAGCACACTCCAATCGCTTGACACAGTTGGGTCGTCCGCAAAAACGACTACAAAATAGCTGTTTTGGCGAGTGGTCACAATGATTTTTTCTCTAACCTGACAACTTTGACTCCAGGAGAGACTAACCAGTGCCTTCCAAACTAAAGACTAAGCTGCTAAAATTCAGTAAAAAAACTGGTTTTATCAGCACTGATATCCTTAACGATCTCATTCCTGATGACAAAGACGCAACATATATTGACGAAGTTCTTGAATTCCTCGATGACAACCAGATCGAGCTTGCAAGCGCGGCCGACATAAACAAAAAAAGCCCTGATTCCTCAAAATCAGAGCCGAATGACGGCCAGGAAGATCAGTCGGGCCACCTGACCAAAAAAAGCAGCTCCGAAAAAGATTTACCCCAGGAGGTAGAGGAAACCACGACCACCTACCTGCGCGAAATGGGACGGTTTGACCTCCTGACTCCTGCTGAAGAAGAAAAATACAGTAAAACCATCAGGGAAGGTTTTGACGCCATAATCCGGACCATACGCACTGAAGAGACTGACGCAGCGGAACTGCAGGCCCTTGTTGAACGCATTGCCCTCTGGGAAAAGCGCGACCCGACCCTCAAGCCAAAAAAACAGCACCTCAATTATATGGTTCGCGGTCTCCAGAAGATAACCGATGACCATGCTGACAACGATTCACTTCAGCAGTCCATGTATCGTGTAGACCTCTATACACGGTCCATCGAATCCGCCAAAGACGCCATGATCAAGGCGAATCTCAGGCTGGTGGTCAGCATTGCCAAACGTTACATGCACCAGGGCTTAAGCCTGGCCGACCTCATCCAGGAAGGGAATCTTGGGCTGATGAGGGCCGTTTTTCGTTTTGACTACAAGAAAGGCAACAAGTTCAGCACATACGCCAGCTGGTGGATCAGACAGGCCATCACCAGGGCTATCCTTGACAAAACACGTACTATTCGCCTGCCTGTTCATTTCCTCGAACTCCGCAGTCAGTTTTTCAAGGCCTTCTATTCTCTCCTCAAAGAACTGGGCAGAGAACCCACCCCTGTTGAGATCTCTGAGAAAACCGGTTTGCCGATGGACAAGATTCTGGCAATCCTTGAGGCATCACGGGAACCGATTTCTCTTGAAACACCTGTTGGAGACGACGACAGCACCCTCGGAGATTTTCTTGAAAACCAGGAGTCGATATCTCCCTATGAAGCTGTAAAAAACCATGAGCTCTCTGATCGGGTAACAACCATTCTTGCCACACTAAGCCCCCGTGAAGAAAAAATTATCCGTTTGCGTTTTGGCATAGGTGAAGATGCTGAATACACCCTTGAAGAGATCGGCAAACGCTTTAACGTCTCAAGAGAGCGAATTCGCCAGATAGAGAAAAAGGCTCTCAATCGTCTGCGCCACTCCAGCAGGCGTGACAAACTCAAATATTTTCTGGACTAACGCCCCAGCCTTTCATAACGGCACAACAGCAGAAAAAGAAATTTCCAATGAATCCATTCCCCTCGCCAACGGGAATAATTCCAATATCTATTTCATTTGCGGCAGGGATAGCTCTTTCTGAATTTCTGGCTCTCCCTGCTTTTACTTTTCTTGTCACGGGATTTATTTTTGCCGTTTTCATATTATTGCTCTGGAAGAAGGACAACAGGACCTCATACCTGCTCCTTCTTCCTTTCTTCCTCTCAATCGGCACCTACCACGGGACAGCAACCAGTATTCCCCCTGAAGGTCCTCACCAATTACACAATCTGCCAGAACAACACACAGAAGCAACCCTCAGGGGAATACTTTTAACAAGTCCGTCTATTCAAAATAACAAAACCAGCCTTCTTTTCAAAATTGACGCCATTCTTTTTCCTATTACTTCCATAGACGGAAAGGAAGAAGAAGAAAATAACATCGGACAAGACGAACTTACCCCACCTGCGTTTATAAAATTATCGGGCCGCATCCAGCTTTCAATGAAAGGATTGCCGCCTGAAAATATATTTCCGGGAGACCATCTCCTCATCAGGGTTTCTCTCTCCAAACCTTCACGTTTCGGCACGCCAGGGTCTTTCGATTATCCCCGGTTTCTTGCCCGGAAATCCATATCAGCAACCGGATGGATCAGGTCTCCGCTCCACATAGCTCAGATTACCCACACCAACAAGTCACCTTTTATTCACTCACTCCAATATTGGCCGGAAAAAATTCGCTACAGGATCAACCAGTTCATCAGAGAAAGACTGCCGCAGAGAACCGGCAGTCTTTACAGTGCCATCCTCACAGGAGACAAGTCTGCGGTTCCGGCCGATATACTTGAAAACTTCAAAGCAACCGGCACTATGCATTTGCTGGCGATTTCAGGTCTCCACATGGGTCTTCTCGCCCTCTGTGTTACTTTTACCTGCAGCTGGATCACCAGAAGATCACAATGGCTTCTGCTCAACACCCAGGCTTGGAAACTTGCAGCCCTACTCTCCATGCCAATTCTTATTTTCTACGCCCTTATTGCCGGCTTCCAGGTTCCTGTTGTTCGATCCCTTATAATGACCTGCGTCTTTCTGCTGGCTGTCATTTACGACAGGCAATGGAATATTCCCACAAATATTGCCATTGCCGCATTTATTATTCTCGCAATCCATCCATTATCCCTTTTCACGGCATCATTTCAACTATCATTTGCCGCCGTTCTGGGCCTTGCCGTTATCATGCCGAGGATACAAGACATTATCCTGCCACATTCCGGCACTCGGCCTAAGGAAACAATACCATCCCGGATACGGAGATGGATTTTTGCCGGCCTTCTTGTATCTACAGTTGCCACCATAGCCACTTTACCCCTGGCCCTTTTTTATTTTCACAGATTTTCGCCAATCAGTCCCCTGTCCACTCTTCTCATCGAGCCATTATTGTGCCTCTGGTCTTTACTTATTGGCCTCATAAGCTGTCCTTTTATCTTCTTTGCCCCTGATACAGCAGGCATTTTACTTCACATTGGCTCAGCAGGCCTCTATGGCGCAGCGTATCTCACCAGCATTCTGGCCAAACTACCATTCAGTTTTTTCTGGTTTTCCACCCCTTCAATAATAGAAGTTGTCTTGTATTACGTTTTTCTTGGCTCGATCCTGTTTCTCAACAGGCACTCTCTTTTTAAAGTTATCGCATTTTCGTGCATTACTGCGCTAATCGCCGTTCCGGCATATGCAAGATATCGTGTTTCCAATAAAAATTTCGACACCGTCACTTTTCTTGATGTTGGCCACGGCAACTCCACTATTGTTGAATTTTCAAATGGAGACATTGCAGTTATTGATGGCGGCGGACCTGGATCAGAAAAATTCAATGTCGGCGAAATGATTATTGCGCCTTATCTCTGGCAAAAACGAATCAAAAAAATACACACCATAATAGTCAGCCACAGTGATGCTGATCACTATAACGGGATCCCTTTCCTATTGAAAAATTTCAAACCTGAAATTTTATGGATCAATGATACACATGGAAAAGAGAGGGGCCTGGGAGATCTTTTGAAACTTGCCGGGGATAATGGAGTAGAAATACGAGTACCGCAGCGAGGTGAGGTTCTGCTTGAAAACAATGATAAACGTATAATAAATCTTGCAGACCTCCACCTTTCAGAGGGTCCGGGTAAAGACAACGACAAGAGCCTTGTCATACAAATAACATCCGATACCGCACATTTTCTTTTAACCGGGGACATAGAAAAAACTGCTGAAGAGTATCTCACAAAAGACAAAAACACACTCGCTACAGATGTCCTCCTAGCACCACATCACGGCAGTGCCACATCAAGCAGTCTTAATTTCATACAAGCAGCTACGCCAAAACATACGATTATCTCGGCAGGAAAATTTAAGCCAAAAACCTTCCCGGCCCCTGAAGTACTTGAACGCTACGAACAGTTTGGAAGCAACATTTTCAACACAGCCAGGGACGGAACGGTGACCTTCATAATGAAGGACGGTGGGTTGGAGGTGTCGACGTTTAACTCAATGAAAGAATAAAGAGGGTTTTGATTTCGGATTTCGGATTTGGGATTTCGGATTTCGGAATTTGACTTCGATGAATTCCTCTCACAGAGCTCGCAGAGACGCAGAGAAAAAAACTCTGTACCTCTGTGAGATATATGGTTCAAGGGTTCCTTGTTGCTTTTCCGAAATCCGAAATCCAAAAATAATTATACGTCTGTAAAATCCGTCGGAGGCTTGGTCAGGAACTGAACAAATTTACCTTTTTCTATACAGTTGGTGTAGGCATCATCCGGTGAAATCCAGCCCTGCTGGAGGAAGTCCATAATAGCATCGTCCAGGGTCTGCATGCCATACCGCTTACCAGTCTGCATGACCGATGGAATCTGGTATGTCTTCCCTTCCCTGATAAGATTTCGGGTGGCCGGAGTACAGATCAGGATCTCCAGGGCAGCACACCTTCCCTTCACATCAACCCTCTTGAAAAGTGTCTGCGAAACGACCGCCTTCAATGCATCCGCAAGAGTTGAACGTACCTGAGCCTGCTGGGAAGAAGGAAAAATCTCTATGATCCTGTCCACCGTCTTGGCCGCGTTCAGGGTGTGGAGTGTTCCAAAAACAAGATGACCTGTCATCGCCGCTTCCATGGCAAGAGCAATGGTTTCAAGGTCACGCATCTCACCAACAAGAATAACATCTGGATCCTCACGCAGTGCCCCACGCAACGCATTGGTAAAACTCTGGGTATGGAGACCAACCTCCCTGTGATTTACGACACATTTCTGGCTTTTATGGACAAACTCGATGGGATCCTCAATCGTCAGGATATGATCGCTGCGTGTCCTGTTGACCTCATCTACAATGGCCGCAAGTGTAGTTGACTTACCACTACCGGTGGGACCTGTCACAAGGACCATTCCTTTTGGCAGTCTGGCCAGCTTTTTTATGACCGGGGGGAGATTAAGCTGTTCGCATGTCAGAATATCACTTGGAATTTCGCGGAATACCGCGCCAATACCATATTTCTGCTGAAAAAGATTCCCACGATACCGAGCCAGACCTGGAATTTCATAACCGAAATCCACATCTCCGGTCTCTTCAAACTTTTTCACCTTGTCTTCACTGACAATCTCATAAAGCATTGCCTTCAATTCATCATTACCCAACACCTTATATTTAACCCGCTCTATATCACCGCGAATACGAAGCAAAGGCTGCTGGCCTGAAACCAGGTGTAAATCCGAAGCGCCCTGATCATTCATTAATTTAAAAAACGCATCAATCTGAGCCATGCATCTATCTCCTTAAAACCTGTGTTAATATATAATTATCGCTCATTTGCCAGACAGGAAATACTAAAAAATTATCCAACAAAAAAAATAAAAAGTCAAACCGGATCATATTTCTCTATGGATTTCGATGCAAGAAATGCCATAATACATAAAGAGGTTATTTTTACATGAATTATATCGATCTGCATCTTCACTCAACATATTCCGACGGTACGCTGACGCCCCTGTTGCTCGTCAAGGAAGCTAAAAAACATGGACTGCAGGCCATCAGCCTCACCGACCATGATACCATGGAAGGTGTTTCAGAAATTATAGCGCATGGAATAACATACGGTGTAGAAATACTTCCTGGTGTTGAATTAAGTGCCCATATTGACTCTGCATCCATACATATCCTGGGATATGGCCTCAGGCATAATGACCCATTGCTTCTCTCACGGCTTGAATCAATCCAGCATGCCCGGAATCTTCGCAATGAGAAAATCATCACACGCCTGAATGATCTTGGCATAGATATAACAAAAGAAGATGTGGACACCTTGTCGCAAACGGGCCAGACAGGTCGACCCCATTTTGCCCAGATTCTCATATCTAAAGGTGTCATTCACTCTTTTGATGAAGCTTTTGACAAGTATCTCGGGCAGAATGGCATAGCCTACGTTCCGCGAAAGATACTTCCGGCTGCTGATGCGATCCGGTATATTAAAGAGGCTGGCGGCATTGCTGTTCTGGCCCACCCGCTCACTATTGATCAGTCAATAACATGTATCCCGGAACTGGTGGAAACACTCAAGGGTTTCGGCCTTGGCGGCATTGAAGTTTACTACCCCTCCCATTCGAAGGCCGCCCGTAAGACATTATTTGAGCTGAGCCGGGTATTTGACCTTGTTGCCACAGGTGGAAGTGATTATCACGGCCATAGCCAGACGGGGAACGGAATGGGGAAAACGGGGAAAAACCAGCGCCTGCCATATGAGATTTTCGAGAAGTTGAAGAGCAGGCTTCAGACAACTTAAAGCAACCTTTTAAACATCATAATAAAAACTGAACTGAATATGCACACTCTTCTGGTCGTCGATGACGAACCCAACTACCTTATAATTCTTTCCGAACTTCTCATCGAAGAGGGGTTCGAAGTATTTACCGCTGATAATGGTGCCAAGGCTTTACAGATTGCCCAGAATACCGATCTTGACCTCATTCTCACAGACATGCAAATGCCGCACATGAACGGTATTGAACTCCTGCAGGCCGTCAAAGCCATTAACCGCGATATTCCTGTCATCATGATAACCGCCTATGCAGAAATAGAAAAAGCTGTTACTGCCATGCAGGCCGGTGCTTTCAACTATTTAACAAAACCCTTCAAGAACGATGAGCTCATAGCGAACATCAGGAAAGCCATAGAACATTATTCACTCCTCAGTGAAAACCACCGACTTCGCGACGAAGTAAAAGACCGCTACAGCTTTGCCGATATGATCGGCAAAAACAAACAGATGCGTAACCTCTACACCATAATAGAAAAGGTGGCCCCAACCCAGGCCTCTGTGCTCATTACAGGAGAAAGCGGCACAGGAAAAGAACTGGTAGCCAGAGCTATTCACTTTATGAGCCTACGGGAAAAAGAACCGTTTATATCTGTCAACTGCGCAGCTCTTCCGCCAACCCTGCTGGAAAGCGAATTATTCGGCCATGAGAAAGGCGCCTTCACCGGCGCCACAAGCCTTCGCAAGGGAAGATTTGAACTGGCTGACAAGGGCACCCTGTTTTTAGATGAAATAGGGGAACTTGACCTCGCCCTGCAGTCAAAATTTCTCCGCATTCTCCAGGAAAGAACTTTTGAACGGGTGGGAGGAACAACTGAACTTCAGGTTGATGTCCGCATTGTCACCGCAACGAATAAAGACCTGAAGGAGGAAGTGGATCGGGGGAATTTCCGAGAGGATCTCTACTACAGGCTCAACGTACTCCACCTGAACATCCCTCCTCTTCGTGAGAGAGGCGACGATATCCCTTTACTGGCAAATCATTTTGTCAACAAATTCTCAGAGCAGCTGCAGAAACCGGAGCTGGAAATATCACCCGCGGCCATGCGGGTCCTTATCGCCTCACCATGGGAAGGGAACGTCAGGGAACTCGAAAACACCATCGAAAGGGCCTCCATTCTCTGCTCAGGGAACACTATTGAACCGGAAGATGTGCAGCCGGAAGTCGCCTTGGCAGAAAGAACCATTCAACCGGTAACATTTCAGATGGACGGCCATCTTCCTCCAGGAACACGCCTTCCTGAGATGCTAGACATGATAGAAAAAGAACTGCTGTGCAATGCCCTGGAGGAAGCGGGCCACATCCAGGCAAGAGCAGCCAAGGCCCTTGGCATCACCAAAAGCCTCCTGCAGTATAAAATGAAGAAATTTGGATTGAAGAAAACCCCGCCGAATTGAGCACAATCCCCAGACAGGTACAACAAAATACCCTACAAACACCCCTCAACGTGAAACTTGAAACCTGAAACTGTCATTCACCGCGGAGGAATCTGCCCTCCCCAGTTAAGTTTCTTGCGTAAAATATCAAAGTAGCCCTTACGCGGTGAGCAGATCAATTTCAACGGCCGATCAGAAGAGGAAACTTCCAGGATATCATCTTTCCGCATATGCCATGAAGGCTGACCATCTATGATAACTTTCACATCGGTGGCCTGATCGGCAAGCCTGGTGGAGAACCTGGCATTGGCCGGAAGAAGCACGGGCCGGCTCTCCAGCATAAAAGGACAGATAGGTGTAAGCAGAATGGAAGCCAGGGCAGGATGAACTATAGGCCCGCCTGCAGACAGGTTATAAGCTGTGGAGCCGGTGGGTGTTGAAAATATGAGGCCGTCTGATTTATACGTGGCCAGAAATTCATCGCCAAACCAGGTGCTCAGTTGTACAATCCGGTCAATGGTTCCTTTACTGATAACGACATCATTGAGGGCATAGCGCCATTCCTCGATGACCTCGCCCCGTACCAGGCGGGTTTTTATCATGGCCCGCTCTTCAATAACAGCAGAGCCTTGCATGATCGCCTCTATGGCCTCACACCGTTCGTTTTCAGCCACTTCAGTCAGAAATCCAAGGTTCCCGAGATTAATGCCGACAACCGGGACCTGGAATCTGCTTGCCTCCCCGGCAACATGGAGCAGCGTACCGTCTCCGCCGAGAATAACGACAAAATCCTGATCAGGTGAAATTGAATCTATCTCAGTCTCAACGGATCTTTCAGAAAACCAAGATGCCAGTTCTTCACCAATCTGGCGGGCCTTCTGGGATTCTTTCTTAAGAATTATGCCAACTTTATTTACCTGCACGTTATCCCTTCAGCTGCTTGCCAAGTTCCTTTGATCTGTTGGTTGCCGTCTCGACGCAATTCATGACAGCGGCCCTGAACCCGGCTTTTTCCAATTCATGCAATCCTGCAATAGTTGTCCCTCCGGGTGAAGTCACCATGGCCCGAAGAACGGCAGGATGATCTCCTGTTTCCATGGCAAGTTTTACAGAACCAAGCAATGTCTGCATTGCCAACAGTTGTGCATCATTCCTGTTAAGCCCGACCTTGACTCCCCCATCGACAAGTGCTTCGATAAATGAGAACACGTAGGCAGGGCCACTGCCGCTCAGACCGGTAACAGCATCAAGATATTTCTCATCCATGGTTACGCATTGACCCACTGCTGAAAAAATCCTGTCGCCAACCTCGAGATCCTCCTGTGTCGCACGGGTTCCGCCGCTCAACGCAGCTGCCCCTTCAAGAACCAGCGCCGGAGTATTAGGCATTACCCGAACAACCCGGCATCCCCTGGACAGCCTCTCCTCGATAAAAGAGATTGTAATGCCGGCAGCAATAGAGATGACCAGATGTTTTTCGCTTATAAAATTATTCAATCCATCAAGCACAGCATCCATTATCTGCGGTTTGACAGCCAGGATGATTATCCCGCAATCTGCTGTATCTTCAGAATTTGCAGTGGCAGAAACACAATACGCCTCCTCCAATTCCTGACGCCTACCGGAAACAGGCTCAACAACCATAATCTGACCGGAATCTGCTAATCCACTTTGCACGATACCTTTTATAAGCGCCTCAGCCATCTTGCCGCCGCCGATAAAGCCGATTTTCTCCTGTAGTTTCATGAAATTACCTATTATCAAATTAGTATTTTTACGAACCCACATATACGTGGGAAGGAACAACGAAGCATGAAGGTGTATATCTCACAGAGACACGGAGTTCACAGAGTTTCCCCCTGTGTCTCTTTTAAGCTCTTTAAGAGATTTTCGTACCAGACCAGGCCTCCTTGAACAAATCACGCAATAATGCGTGCCACTTTACAAAGTACCCGGGGGGAAAACAATAGAAATAAAAAAAGCTGAAAGGAAAGAAATCCCTTCAGCTTTTTATTGAGTATCCATTTGGAAAATTTAATGCGGTACAGATCAGATGGAACAGGATGCCCGGTTGAAGGGTGCAAGCTGGGGAGGAAGCAGGAACGGTTTAATTTTATTACGTACTTCCCTGGTAGAGGAAACCATCTTCTCAAGAGTACTTTCATTACCATTATGAGTCAGGTTGACAAACTGCCAGCAGTCCGGATTACCCACGATGGCTTTCATGAGTTGAAAGTGCTGGGTATGGCCGGCTTTTGAAGCAATGACATGACCGAGAACAGGACAGCCCAGAAGAGCCAGATCGCCGATAAGATCCAAAATTTTATGGCGAACAAACTCGTCTGAAAAACGCAGCCCTTCCACATTCAAAACTCCGTCCTGATCAACAACCACTGCATTATCGAGGGAACCTCCCAACGCCTTGCCATTCTGTCGCATATATTCCACTTCATGAAGGAATCCGAAAGTCCTGGCAGAGGCGATTTCCTGAAAGAAACTCTCTGGAGTAATTTCAAGAGACAAAGACTGCTTCTGGATCATATCATGATCAAAATCAATATTACAGGTTACCTTCATTCCGTCATATGGAAGAATACGAACTTCAGACGTACCGTTTTTCACGGATATTTCCTTGGTAACCTTGAGCATCACACGTTTGGATTTCTGCTGCTGGCGTTCGACCTTTTTAAGCAGGTGTGCAAACGGCCCGGCACTGCCATCCATGATAGGAACCTCATCACTATCAAGCTCTACCACAGCATTGTCAACACCCATTCCGATAAGAGCGGCAAGAAGATGCTCAGTAGTACCAACCTGAATATCTTCACTGGAGAGTGTTGTTGCAAGGCGGGTATCACTGATGCGATGCAGCGAAGCAGGTATCGTTACCCGGCTATCAAGATCGGTGCGGACAAAACAGATACCACTGTCCGGAGCCGCAGGTTTGATATACAGGTGAACAGGATTACCGGAATGGAGTCCCACACCGGCAAAGCTCACTGACTTTCTGATTGTATGTTGAAAAATGTCCATATATAAACTCGTAATTGAGAAATTAAACCGCAAAATGAATCACATTGGCAACCAGGCATAACGCCTTTCCCCATAACAATATGCAAAAAACATTCCGAGTTAATCAAATAATTACAAGACAATAAAAGAGTGACAGAAAATCATCGAGATAAAATAAAATACGCATTTGGAAACACTGCCGAAGAGACCTTAAACAGTGTGTGTAAAAAAACACAACATGTCTTTTTCAACTCAGTCTATCAAGAACAAACTGATCAAATTCTTCTTCCGGAACCACCGCCATACGGAGAGCCGTCAGGGGAAAATCACAGGACATATTCTTCAATTTAACCATATCTTTTTCCGTGGTGATAAGACTCTGGGCTCCGGCAGTTTTCGCATCCCCAATGAGCCTGTTAAGATCATCACCAGTATAGTCATGATGATCCTTAAAGGCCTGAAAACCGGCCAAATCAATACCCGCGCCCGCCAAGGTCCTCTCAAAGGAGACAGGTGAAGCCAGGCCACAAAAACCATAGAATTTCTGTTTTTCGCACCCGTCAACAGCATGCTCACTCCCGTCCATTGACACAAGCCCGGCAGGCTCAAATGCTGCAAGGTATACAGGAATTTCAGGGAAGCGTTTTTCCAGTGCCTTCCTGATGGACATTGCCCTCTCCCTGTTTTCATCATCCACACAGGTCAGCACAAAGCAATCGGCACGACAAAGGGCCTTCAACGGTTCGCGCATATCACCGCCGGGAAATATTCTATTGTTTCCCAAAAAACTGTCAATCTTGAACAGGGCAATGTTCACATCCCGCACCAGCGCAAGATGCTGGAAACCGTCATCAAGCAGAATTATCCCTGCCTGGAAATTGTCGACGGCATATCGTCCGGCAGCAACTCTTTTCTTTGCGGTCAACACAGGGACACCAGGAAGACTTTCGGCAAGGAACACCGGCTCATCTCCTGAGAATGCCGCATTGGAATCCACCGTTTTGCCATCAGAGACGACATGAATTTCTTTACGGCTTTTGCCTTTATATCCCCGACTCACTATCGCAGGTCGTCTATCAAAAAGAAGTTTGGCAAGATAAAGAGTCACTGGTGTCTTTCCGGTGCCACCCATGGTGAGATTGCCAACACTTACCACCGGTACGGACAAGCGATGACAGGCAAAAACTCCTTTTTTATAGAGTGCCGCCCGAAAAGACATAAGCCACCCATACAAAGGAGCAAAAGGCCGGCCAAGGGAAAACAACAGATTTATATTATTCATACTATCTCCCTCAGTAAATCAATATGCTGCCTTGTTACCCCCTGCCTGTGTGATACAAAATCAGCTGCACGCCGGCCACATACCTTGTGGGAATCAGGGTTTTCAAGCAATTTCTTTATTTCAGACACCATGCTCTCTGCCGAACTCACCTGAATGGCAACCGTATCACTGAGCATGTCGGTCACTATGTCTATGAAATCCTCCATATGGGGGCCAAAAAACACCACCTTGCCTTTTGCGGCAGGCTCGAGAGGATTATGCCCCCTTCTTGGCACAAGACTGCCGCCAACAAAAGCGAAATCAGCCAAACTATAGACCGAGGCTAATTCCCCTAAAGTATCAAGAACCATGGCCTGGGCGTTGTCCTCGGAATTACCTGTACGCAAAAACATTCTGATGCCCATTTTCTCGGCCAACTGCTTAATTGATTGGGATCGGCCAATTTCACGGGGGGCTATAACCAGAAAAAAGGAAGGACACACATCCATCATTTTTTGACACATATCCAATAGAACCTTTTCCTCGCCGGCATGGGTACTTCCGGCAACAAGGACAATCTTGTTTTCAAGGATGGAAAACCTCTGACCAGAGGGGAGGTCATTCTTTACAGAATCGGGAGACAATACATCGTATTTAAGATTTCCGAGACGAGAGATCTTCTCTGCAGACACACCCAGGGATCGGAGCATGGCAACATCATCTTCACGCTGGACTGCCAGACCGCGAAACGACTGGAACATGGGGAGAAACAAAAGCGCAAAACGTCGATAATTAACAAAGGCCTCCCCGGAAATCCTGCCGTTTACCAGGACAGCCGGTACATTTTCAGATTTGAGAATATGAAGAAAATTGGGCCAGAAATCTGTCTCAACAAGGACAAAAAGATCAGGTCTGACGAAAGTAACGAAATATCGGGCTACCCAATAATTATCCAGAGGAAAAGGGATAAAAAAATCAACGTAATCGGCAAGGGTTACCCTGGCATGCTGTTCTCCGGAGCGGGTCGTTGATGAAAACAGAATGACAGATTCCGGATATTCAGCCCTGACCTCCTGAACCAGAGTGCGCACTGATGCCACTTCGCCAACAGAAAGAGCATGAATCCAGATCCGGTGTCTGCTCCTGTCCATTTTGGCAAGAGTGCCGGCAAGGCCATAGCCCAACCTGGTAAAGACACGGCCCCGGTATTTAGGTTTGAAAATTATGACAAAAACAACCACAGGAGCAAGAATAATAAGCCCCAGCAACTGAATTACATTATAGATAAAAAGCATTATGGTATTAATCGGTTATTATTTCAGAATACCCTGCAGATTTCTGCCCGCGGTTATAGAATGAACGCCAACACCTTATTACACAATCTGGAACAAACATGAACCTGATATTACTCCGCCCTGAAGAAATTAACAACAAACGGGTGACACTGACGGATCACAGGGCTGAGCATATACTGACCATCCTTAAAAGTTCTCCTGGAGATTCTCTGAAAACAGGGATTATCAACGGACCGGTGGGAAAAAGCACGGTTATGGACGTATCAGGAGATTCCGTTGTTCTTGAAATAACAGATGAAGGAACTGTCCCCCTTCCACCACAAACAGACCTGATACTGGCCCTGCCAAGGCCAATTATGCTGAAGCGCATTCTCTCGCAGGCTGCGTCTCTGGGCATATCCCGCATTTTCCTGATCAACGCAAACCGTGTGGAAAAGAGTTTCTTCGGCGCCTCAATGCTTCAGGACACCTCCTGCAACGATTATCTGCAGCATGGACTGGAACAGGCCGTAGATACATTGTTCCCCGAAATAAGCCTGCATCAGCGCTTCAGGCCCTTTGTCGAAGACGTCCTTCCTAAAATCAGCGAAGAGTACCCTGTGCGGCTTGTAGCCCACCCTGAGGCACATAAAAAATTACCAGAGGCTGTTGAACTTCCGTTGCGGAATCGTGTCCTTCTTGCCATAGGCCCTGAAGGCGGCTGGGTCGATTTTGAAATGAATAAATTCGAAGAACAGGGGCTGCAGCCTTTTTCCATGGGGCCACGCATCCTCAAGGTAGATACAGCCGTTACCGCCCTGCTTGCCCAGATCGATTTGCTGAGACAGATTGGCAACTGTTAACTATTTACACCAGAATCTCTCACAAAGCTCGCAGAGGCACAGAGAGAAAAAATTTATGAACAGTGCGCCTCTGTCGGATATAAACCATACATGCTTCATTCTTCCCGCGTAGGGATGTGGGGTTCCTTTCTTGCTTAACCCATAATCCGGCTCTTCACCTTATCTACCACAAACGACAGCTCTTTCACCTTAAGGAAATACAACACAAACCCATAGATCATTGCAGCGCTAACGATTACAACGATTAACCCAGCAATCTGCAGGATTATTCCGCTGGCAAACAGGCTATGCATCCAGCCGTGCACCACGATCACCCACACACCCATGACAACTGAAGCCGCCACAATCTTCATCACGCTGCGCCCCAGATAAGATAAAGAATAGCCGTTTACCTTTCTGTACAGCACTATACTCAGAAACAGAAAATTAAAAATCATGGAACCTGAAATTGCCATGGCTATAGCTTTATGCTGATAAGGTTCAATCAGAAGTGAAACGAGAAGAAGATTCGCTCCTACAGCAAGAAAACTAGCAATAACAGGCAACTTGCTGTCATTTAATGCAAAAAAGACAGGAACCATAATTTTCACGGAAGAATAGGCAAAAAGGCCGATGGCATAAAACCGCAGCGCCTCAGCGGTCCTCGCTGTATCAAGACCGGAGAACGCCCCGTGTTCAAAAATGATTTTTATAATTGGCTCTGCAAGAATCCACAAGCCGATACTGGCAGGAATAGTAAGACAGAATGCCATAGTCAGTGATGAGGCAAATGTTTCTTTCAGCTGCACCATATCCTTATTGGCAGCATATCGCGATATCAACGGCAGAGTAGCAATGGAAATAGCAACACCAAAAACACCGATTGGAAGCTGCACCAGCCGAAAGGCATAATTCAGCCAGGAAACAGATCCTTCGATACATGACGATGCAAACCGGGTATTGATAAAAATATTTATCTGGGTTGCTGAAAGGCCGATAACTGCGGGAACCATAAGCAGAAGAATTCTCTTCAAGCCGGGATCATCAAGCCGAATAACAGGCCGAAAAGTAAAACCGACTTTAAACAGTGACGGAAGCTGACCTGCCAACTGGAGAAATCCGCCTATCAGCGTACCAATAGCCATTCCCATAATCGCAGGATACCCGAACCTGGGCAAGAGAAGCGAAAGGCTGACACCACCAATAATAGAACCCAGATTAAAAAAACTGGAAGCCATTGCCGGTACAAAAAAACGACCTTTGGTATTGAGCATTCCCATGACCGCAGCCGAAAGGGAAATAAAAACAAGAAAAGGGAACATTATAATGGTGAGCTTGCGGGTAAGCTCCACTTTCCCGGGAACCTGTGCAAACTCAGAATCAACCAACAAACGGATCAAAGGTTCTGCAAACACTATTCCACATAAAGTGATAAGACTGACCAGGACAGCAAAAAAAGCAAGTACGTTATTGGCAAGCTGCCAGGTGGCCTCCTCCCCCTTTTTGGCATCATACCCTGAAAATACGGTAACAAATGCCGAGCTGAGAGCCCCTTCACCAAACAGGTCACGGAGAAGATTGGGGATACGGAATGCGACAACAAAAGAATCATAGGCGTAGCCGGCACCAAACAGGGCTGCAAAAGCCTGCTCCCGAACCAGCCCCAGAACTCTGCTGCACATGACAGCAATACTCACAGTGCCTGCTGACCTGGCAATCTTTCCGGTATCCTGAGAAGCCTCGTTCATAGTCAGATCAACTTAATTGGCCAAGGGAAAAGCATGGGAACTCTCCGGCAATATTCTTCATACGGCTCTCCGATTTCGATTCGAAGTTTCCTTTCTTCCAGAAATGATCCTATCACAAAATAACAGGTAAGCACAATTTTACTGGCCAGTGTGACATCGGTTATAACCCCAAAGGCCCACACAAGTGCTATCCCGCCAGAATACCAGGGGTGTCGAACTCCTCCCCGGGCATCCTGGCTGAATATCCTGGGTGGCAGCAGCTTTCCTGTAAAAAACATATCGGCCTGACGTATTCCAAGAAAAAAAGAAAGATCGTAGCGCCTCCAGCCCACAGAGAACATATACAGTCCATACACATACAGCACCACCTGCGGCAACAGCCACCAGCCACTCCAGGAGAATAAAACAACCTGTTTTTGTGAAAACTGGCAGGAGACAACCACTGCCAGTGTTGCCAGGCTGAAAAGAGAGTAAAACAGCCGATACAACGCAAATTTCCTTCCAAGTATACGCCGGAACATTGCAGTACAACTCAAGCTGACAAGAAGACTGTGTAAAAAACACCACAATACCCAAAACAGGCCACTCTCAATATATGGAGGAAATAGATGCATAGATGGGACTCATAAAAAAAGGGAGCCCAATAGGACTCCCTCGCATAAGATCGATACTACCAAACGTTAGATAATCGGCTTCATGGCACTCATATAAGAACGAAGCTCCTCACCGATCATCTCCACACCGGTATAACGGATGGCTTCATTAGCCTGAATCAGGGCCATATTATCAACCCCGTTGTCTTTTACCGCCAAACCTTTTCCAATGACATCAGTATCGATTTTTTTCATAAAATCAGTCAGAAGAGGCATGGCCGACTGGGTAAAAAGATAGCAACCGTATTCAGCCGTATCCGAAATGACCACGTTCATTTCATACAATTTTTTACGGGCAATGGTATTTGCAATCAGGGGCACCTCATGCAAAGATTCATAGTAGGCTGATTCCTCCTTGATTCCGGCTGCAACCATGGTATCAAATGCCAGCTCAACTCCGGCCTTGACCATGGCAATCATGAGAATACCGTTGTCAAAATACTCCTGCTCAGCAATAGCAGCATCAGTATTTACAGATTTCTCAAATGCGGTTTCCCCTGTTTCAGCACGCCATTTCAGAAGATTGACATCATCATTTGCCCAATCTTCCATCATGGTTCTGGAAAACTGACCAGACATGATATTATCCATGTGTGTTTCAAATAGAGATTTCAGTATCCCTTTCAACTCATCTGACAGTTCAACAGCCTTGAGCTTTTCCGGATTAGTGAGACGATCCATCATATTTGTGATACCGCCATGCTTCAATGCTTCGGTGATGGTTTCCCAGCCGTGTTGAATCAGTTTGGATGCGTAACCGGCCTCAACACCTTTCTCAATCATTTTATCATAACAGAGAAGAGAGCCAACCTGGAGCATTCCGCAGAGAATAGTCTGCTCACCCATAAGATCTGACTTGACCTCGGCTATAAATGAAGACTGAAGAACACCGGCACGATCGGCTCCGGTACCACAGGCATAGGCTTTTGCAATATCCCAGCCTTCACCCTTGGGATCATTCTCCCTGTGAACAGCGATAAGGGTAGGAACACCAAAACCGCGCTTATACTCTTCTCTCACCTCGGTTCCAGGTGACTTGGGAGCAACCATGACAACAGTAAGGTCCTTTCGGATCTGCATTCCCTCTTCAACAATATTAAAACCGTGGGAATAGGAGAGACATGCACCTTCTTTCATCAAGGGCATAACCGCGTTAACAACACCTGTATGCTGCTTGTCTGGAGTCAGATTGATAACCAGATCGGCCTTGGAGATCAGCTCCTGATAGGTGCCGACATGAAAGTCGTTCTCTGTGGCATTCTTCCATGACTGACGCTTCTCAGCAATCGCCGCATCACGCAGTGTATAGGAAACGTCCAGTCCGCTGTCGCGAAGATTAAGTCCCTGATGCAAACCCTGGGCTCCACAGCCGACAATGACAATTTTTTTGCCTTTGAGGGCTTCAACGCCTTCAAACTCCGAAGATTCCATAAAGCGGCACTGGCCCAGCTCTTCAAGCTGAATACGTAAAGGCAAGGTGTTAAAATAATTCTCGGACATGATTTTCTCCATTAATGTGTTTTTTATAAAAATAGCAAATTGTAAAGGTACCTTGAAAAATTAGGACTTTTGTTTGATAGCAAGGAATGACAAAATTAAAAAGTACCCACATGGGCATAAACTCCGCATACCGAGGTATGTGAGCACTTTTCATTTTGCCAATGACACCGCTAGCGAGCAAAAAGTTAATTTTTCAAGGTTACCGTAAGCATTAAAGTTGAGTTTCAATGGCAATACTGAATTCTAAAGTGCCTGCAATGTAGGCCTGCAACATCTTTCGCCTGAATAACCAAGAAGTATACAATGTTCTTATGCCTTAGACAAGTTTTAGGACAATTCCACCTTCAAAAATTATGTGACATCCTTGAGTTACGACAAAAACTACTGCAACACGATACACTCCGGGACAGTACAATTTACAAAAAATTACATTCCTAAAATCACTTAAGCCGTATCGACGCTGTCTTGCCGCTGATTCCCCTTTTCAGCACCTCTCTGTTATACACAGAAAGCACATCCCGTCTCCGCAGCATCCCGACAACCCAGGGTTCTTCCAGAGACTCAACCACTGGTATTTCCTCAATTCCTTTTTTCATGAATTGACTCATGGCCGTATAGAGATCATCATCCGGGGTCAGAGTGATGACATTGCGATACATGATGTTCCCTACTGTAGCACTCTGCAGTAGCTCTTCATCATGAAGGATGGCTTTGACGTCCTGCATGGAAATAATACCGCACATCTGGCCGGCCTGTTTTCCTGATTCGGTTAGAACCGGGTAATAAAAACTGTTTTCCGCCATGCTGAAAATTTTAAGCAGATCCTTTGCCGTAGCTCGTTCGCTTATAAAATCGACATCCTCAACCATGGCCCTCCCCACCTTAATCGACTTGAGAACGGCTGTTTCCCTTCCGTCATGAATATCAATTCCCTCATTTGTAAAATCGACAGTATCAATGGAGTCAGGATACAGTTTAGCAGAAACGACTGCTCCTATAATACTTGCCAGCATAATAGGAATTATGATGAGGTAATTACCGGTCATCTCAAAAAGAAGAAATATTGCGGTAAGCGGAGCATGGGTGACCGCGGCAAGGAAGGCACCTATGCCAACTGCAGCATAGGCGCCGCTGGATGCAATATGCCCGGGAAAGATATTATTTGCGATCGTGCCGAAAGAGCCGCCGATAACAGCGCCAATGAACAGGGAAGGAGCAAATACACCACCGGCTCCTCCTGAGCCAAGGGTAATCGAAGTGGATATAATCTTGGCAAAAACAAGAAGCAGCATGACCCAGATAACGCCATCACCGTTGAGAACTTCGGAAATATAATGATAGCCATTGCCCATGACCTGGGGAAATCCTATACCAATGGAACCGACCATAAAGGCTCCAAGAATTGGCTTCATATATCGATTCAAAGCCAGAGATGCAAACCTGTCCCGCACCCAGTAAAATATCTTTATATAGAACACTGCGACAACGCCGACCAAGAGCCCCATCAGCATATACAAAGGAACTTCTATCATTGGACTGACTACATTATAATCAGGAATCTGAAAGGCAGAGATTTCACCATAGACCGCCCTCGAAACAACAGAGGCAAGGGCTGACGATATTACGAGAGCAGAAAACGCAGAAACCTCGTAAGTACCAAGCAGGACGATCTCTGCCGCAAAAAAAACACCGGCAATAGGGGCGTTAAACATGGCGGCAATACCGCCGGCGCATCCTGCGGCGATATAGACTTTCATTCTGTCGCCCGACACCCTGAAAAACTGGCCGACCTGGGAACCAACAGCACCGCCGACCATGGCAATAGGTCCCTCGACACCGGCAGACCCACCTGAACCAATGGTAAGTGACGTGGTAACGGTTTTCAGCCAGATAGTCCTGAAAGGTATCCGCCCCCCTTCAAGATTTACCTTTCGCAGAAATTTTGTAAACCCATAGCCATTGACCTCATCCTTGTAAAAATAAGCAAACGGGATGAGCAGCAGCATTCCAAACATCGGAATAAGGGGCAGGAAAAGCAGGCGCCATCCTCCATCTCCAACAAGAAAATGGTGGCCTGTTTCAAAAATATAATGATGGACGAGTTCTTCTATGAAACGAAAAAGGATATTGGCAAACCCGGCGGCAACACCAATAAATGAAGCGATAATAACCATCAGGGTATTTTCGCCCGGGAAAAATTTCTCCAAACGCTTATTCATGATTTAACAGGGACATTACAGCCAAACTCCCGCGCCTGGTTTAAAAAATAATCATCTGTCATACCGGCAATAAAATCACAGGCCATAACAACAGGAGACCACGAATTCCGGTAATTGTCATCCATCTTACCGACAAATTCAGAAAACACCGTTTTGCCACGCCCTTTCCCATCAACATCATCTAAATAGCGAGAAAACAGAGTTTGATAACATCCTTTGATTCTTTCAACGTGTTTCTTTATTTCAGGATTAAGATATATGTATTCATAATTAAATGCCTTGAGCTCCAACAAAGCATCAGAGACCTCCTTACTGAAGGCCACCGTACCGTCCTTACTGTTTTCCAGAAGATCGGTTACCAGGTTATGAACAATAGTCCCATTGCTTTTCCCGAGTTTCTCCTGGCATAATTCAGGAATGTCGTCGCGCTTTATAAGTCTCAACTCAATAGCATCCTCAATATCGCGGCCAATGTAACTGACAGTATCGCAGAAACGAACAACACAGGCCTCCAGTGTCATGGGAACAAGTGATGTTTCTGCATTCTTATATTTTTGTTCACATTTTTCATCAAACACAGTAAATGACCTGTCCCCGGACGGCTTCAGAATACGGTTATGAATCTCGCCATCATGACAGAGAATACCATCCAGAACCTGTACTGTGAGGTTTATACCCTTTCCTTTTTTTTCAATAAATTCAAGAAACCGGATACTCTGAAGATTATGCTGAAAAGACGGCATGCCATGCTCAAGACAGAGATCATGAAGCATTTTCTCTCCATCATGACCAAATGGAGGGTGCCCTATATCATGACCAAGGGCTATTGCCTCTATGAGATCCTCATTCAAACCGAGAACCCGGCCAATGGTCCTGGCAATTTTTGAAACAAGCTGGACATGGAGAACCCTGTGGGTGATATGATCATTCTTGATCATATAAAACACCTGGGTTTTGTCTATGTATCGGGTATAGGCCCGGGAATGCAGTATCCTATCAGCATCGACGGCAAAGGCCGGCCTGTGCCCTTCCCGGTTTTCAAGATGACGGCGGATTCCCGTACTGCTCTTCTCAGCATGGCTGGAAAGAATGATGTCTTCCTTTTCAGCCAACTTTCTTTTTATAACCTGCAAAACAGGATCAATTTTCACACATCTGCCTATTAATCAAGATCTTTTATTATGAAGCGTAATTGTAAATAATAACCCAAAGGCCTAAAGACGCAAGGCATAGTTTTTCAAAGAAAAAACAATGTCCCTGTCAATCAATATATAGTAAAATAGATTCAATACAGAACAAATTAAACGCCTTATTTTCAATAGCGCACTCAAAACAATGGAGGATTCAAATGGCTCTTTCTTCTGCTAACTTCAACAAGGCCCTTGAAGTTGGTCGCCCACCCACCATCTCCAGATTATTCCCCCACTCAAAAGCTCTTCTTGTCAGTGGCAAATACATAGACAACGCCATGATTGCCAAAGGAAAGGCAATGACTATGGCAGCCAATGGCCGCAGTAATTTTGTCATCCGCGGCGCATTGATGGCAGCACAGCGGGCCAATGCAGCCCTGATTATCGAGATTGCCCGTTCAGAAGGAGGCGCAAATGCCTACTGTCCTGTTAATTACTGGAATATGGCCCAACAAGTTGATCAGGCATGCAATGAACTCGGCATCACTATTCCGGTTGCAATCCATGCCGATCACTACGGAATTAAAAATGAAAATGATCTTCCGGCAGCCAGGATAGAAATTCCGACAATATTTGAGTTTGGCATAACATCCATTGCCATCGACGCCTCTCATATGATGGATGACAAAAACCTTATGGCCAATCTGGACCTCAACAAATTCATACCTGACTGGGCCGGCCTTGAAACAGAAATAGGTGAAATTAAAGGAAACCAGGGACTTTCTTCAGCACCCGAAGCCGTTTTCCTGATCCAGGGTCTCAACGCCCACAACATTTTCCCTAACTGGATTGCCCTCAACAATGGAACAACCCACGGAATAGAGGCCAGCGGCCAGGGAATTCAGGTTGAGCTTACCGCTGAAATCCATCAGGCCCTCTTACCCTACAAAGTTTCCGGGGCCCAACACGGCACCTCGGGCAACAGCTCCGATCGTCTCCGTGACATCACCCAGAAAACAAAAACAACCAAGGCAAATGTCGCCACTGCCCTGCAGATGATTTCCTGGGGACTTGAAGTGAACGACTACGGCAATGCCATACTCGATGCCGACGGCAACTTCAAAAAGGTTAAGGGCGAAGGTGTAACCGAGGAAATGTGGGAGTCAATGGTTGCCTATGCTGACGAGAAAGGCTGGAAAGGCGGCAACTACAAAAGCCTCAACCTTCCCTTTGAAAATAAACTGCTGGGTCAGCCCAAGGATATCCGGGAAAGGATGTGTAAAAGGGTTGAAGAATTCACCTATAATATGTTGCTGAATGTCTTTAATGCCGGAGATACTGCAGATCTTGCTGTTGAAGCGATATTGAAGGCCGGTTCGCACGACCCCGGCCCAAAGGCAGAGCGGATCGAAGACCCGGCTGACTGGACACCGGAAAAAATTATTTCCAGAGCCGCTGAACTCGATACAGATAAAGGGCCGGAAGGTGATTTTGACGATTAGGGATTGATATGGGATTGCAGATTGCAGATTGCAGATTGCAGATTGCAGATTGCAGATTGCAGATTGCAGATTGCAGATTGCAGATTGCAGATTGCAGAGACAGGATTGGTTCTGCTCAGAGAACCGCAATCCTTTTCTCGTGTTTTCCCAGAAAAAATGTCATTTCGACCGCAGGGAGAAATCTTGCTCTCTATTTAAGATTTCTCACATGCGTTCAGGTAAGCGCAGTACTCATTCGACTGCATATTATACTATTTTAGTTGCGTCCTTAACCTTCTCAATATCCTCTTTCAGGGACTTCACTTCCTTCACTCCGGGAACGCTCTCTTCTGCATCTCTGATCCCTTTCTTGAAAGAGGATATTCCCTTACCCAGGCCTGCACCGATTTCCGGAAGTTTTTTCCCGCCAAAAACAAGAAAGGCTATTCCAAGAATTACTATAAGTTCCGGTGTTCCAAGTCCAAACATACCTACCTCCTGATCCGCCTGATGCGAATCATGCTGTCTACCAGCAATAATATACTTTAATTCTTCAGGATCCCCCTTTACTGCTTGGAGTTCTCCTCGTCAGACTCATTTATTTTTTTTGAATCATCATCTTCACTGGTTGCTTTTTTGAAGTTTTTAATTCCTTTACCAATTCCGGAACCTATTTCAGGAAGTTTTCCTGCTCCAAATATAATAACGATAATTACCAGAATAACTATCAGTTCCGGCATTCCAAGTCCAAACATACTCTTCTCCTCATCCGGGTGCGCCGGAATCTGTTAGATTTTATCTTCGAGCAACATGCAAATTACAGCATAGGACTTATGAGCGCAAAGAAAAAATATCCGGACCTGCTTTCACCTTCAAGTAATCCTGTCGCCTGCATCAGGTATTTTGACTGAGTCTGCAGCTAAAACCCGGCGATCCCTCATCACAATACAGCCATTTATGACGGAACAAACAACATCAGATCCTCTGGCCGCGTATACAAGATGAGACATGACATTGTATACCGGAGTCAGGTGAGGCTGATCAAAATCAAGCACTATCAAATCAGCTTTCTTCCCGACCTCGATACTGCCGATCATGTGATCCGCACCCAGAACTTCCGCACCACCACTGGTTGCAAGATAAAGCATCTGTTCAGCCGGCATAACAGTGGGATCAAGCATATGAACCTTATGCAGTTTAGCCGTCGTATCCATCACAGCAAACAAATCGTAATCATGTGTATTGTCTGAGCCTGTGCCAAGACCGACTTTTATGCCATGGGCAAGCAAATCAGGGATTGCAATCAAGGTAAATTTACTTTTCAAACAGCTGCACGGGCAGTGAATCATTTTACCATCAGGGATATCAGAATACTCCTTGAACTCCTCTGACAGACAGGATGGACAATCTGAAAAAACTTCAGTGGTCAGGCCCCTGATGCCGACAGTATCTTCGATGCGTGAAACTACCTCAAAAGACAGGGTCGGATCGCAAAAGCTGGTTGTCCCGGTTTGTATCATCTGAAGAATTGCCTGAAAACCTTCATCGGAAAGAACTCTTCCATGCGACGGAGTCATGAGGCGGGCATACCCATTGACCAACCCCGGCATGACAACAGCCCTTTCCAACTCAATTACTTCACCGGCATGATACTTCTTCTTCAATTCTGCAGCGGAACCTACGTCTGCGATATTCTCTCCACATATTGCCACTGCACCATTTTCTATGACAGTATGCTGGTCATCCATAGTGACAATTGTTCCCACGATCAGAATATCGCAGGACACCGGTTCATTTTTGTTTCCCTGCATCATTTCAATGAAATTGATTCAACAATATCGACAATGAGTTCCTGGAACGGCACAATGGCTTTTTCAACCTCTTTTAACACATCTTCAACACGTATTGGCTGCTGATTATCAGGATTATTCACATTGGCCACAAGTGAAAGACCAAGCACTTTCATGCCAGCATGTACAGCCACGAGCACCTCCGGAACCGTCGACATACCGACAGCATCAGCCCCACAATTTCGAAGATATCGAGTTTCAGCAGGAGTTTCCAGGCTTGGACCGGGAATAGCGACATAGGTACCTGTCTCAACATTCTCCATCCCTGTTTTCTTTGCCGACACCTGAGCAATTCGAATAAATTCCGGGTCATAGACGCGAGAGCAATCAGGATATCGCTGGCCCCATTCATCGACATTTGGGCCGCGCAGAGGATTATCCGGAATAAAATTGAGATGATCCTTTATAATCATCACAGTTCCTGGTGAATATTCAGAGTTAAGTCCACCTGACGCATTTGAGACAAGAAGTATTTCTGCGCCGAGAAGCGATAACACCCTTACCGGGAAAGTTATCTGCAGGGCTGAATACCCCTCATAAAAATGAAAACGTCCCTGCAATGCCGCTACATATTTGCCGCCCAGAGTACCAAAAATTAAATTTCCGGAATGACCGTCTACTGTTGAGGTGGGGAAGTGAGGAATTGATTCATAAGGCAAAACATGATCTGTTTGAATTTTATGGACGAGATCACCAAGCCCGGTACCAAGAATAAGAATTATTTCAGGGCTGCGATCAATCTTCTTTTTCAAAAAAGAGACTGCCGAGAGAACATTGTCTTTATAAGAGCCATATTCACTGTTCATAGGTGTAAACCTTGATGGTTTCTTTTTATGACTACAGGGAAAGAAAATCCAACAAACTGTTTTATATGCGGGGGGGGAACGTATTATGAATGAAAGAAATTATAAATGGTCGGGATGAGAGGATTCGAACCTCCGACCCCAGCG